>Ga0247608_10003936_pt1 | contig 16973 bp, 15 predicted proteins | sample 176DNAGHGlowgp2_FD_193490 | JGI IMG/M metagenome (GOLD analysis project Ga0247608, IMG submission 193490) | Sheep rumen microbial communities from Palmerston North, Manawatu-Wanganui, New Zealand - 1766 DNA GHGlow gp2 | ecosystem: Host-associated > Mammals > Digestive system > Stomach > Rumen ... | reverse complement strand
ACATTGGTCACTACTTCGGGCGGACCTACGTAACGCACGGCAATGGGCAGTTTGCCCTGACGCTTCTGACTCTGCAGGCTGTCGTAATTGACTGAGACGAGGAAGTTCTCGGGTGTGATGTCGCGATAATGCTCGAAGTCAACGAGGCATGTCAAGCCAACTGAGTAGGGGAAGATGACGAGATGCCGGTTGCTCGGTTCGTTGATGACCTGGACCTCGACTTGCCTGAACATCTTCTCGACATATTGGGCTACAGGAATTGTCACCTTCACCTTCGAAGGGGTTGCCTTCACGCCAAGGGGCAGTTCGAGGGAAAGCGTCTCTTCGAGGGTGTCGGTCAGGTTCTGCCTTCCTTCGATTACGGCATAGACCCACTGCATCGTGTCGAGCACGGCAGCTGGGGCATTGATGACAATCGAATCGGGCTTGACCTGTGGGGGACGCATTCGATGGTTGTCGGCCACGGTATATGAACCGCTTAGCTTGACTGGAAACTTGCGCCCCTCGGTCTGTGCAAAACGTGCATCGATGAGCGAAGGTGTGACGGCTACGATGCGGGTGCTGCTTTCGAGGCCTGCCATCAGCAATGACTGCAATTCGGCTGCCGAAATGCGGAAGTTGCCCAACACGTCGGCATATCGCTCGAAGTTGACGCTGAGCGAATCCAGGCGGTTGTTCAAGCCGTAGTTCGAGAGTCGGGAATTGGTGTCGGAGATGGTCACCTTGAGTTCCTGGGGCACATGGGTGGTGAACACCATGTCCTGAGGCTGGTCCTCGACAATAAACTTCACAGTGAAGTCGGAGGCCGATACTTCACGCGCAGTCTGGACGGTCCAGAAGAAGAAGGCTATAGCAACAAAGACCAGGAAGGTCCCCACCTCACCACGTCGCATTCGACGGATGAAGATGTTGGCTTTCCTGATGAACTTCGACTGACGTGTTTCGTTGTCGCTATCGTGCCTTGAAGGAGCCATATTATTTTGGCTGAGCTGCAGTTACGTCGTTGAGGTCCTTGAAGACGCACTCCTTGCTGACCAGGACGGTCACCGTGTAGTCGGGCTTGAGGCTGATGAGGAAGCTCTCGACTTCGGCATTGCCCTTCTTGTCGGGCTGCGACAACTTCACACCCTCGATTTTGCCATAGAGACCGCCGGTGGTGATCACATGATCGCCCTTCTTCATGTTGTTGCGCTCCTCACGCAACTTCTTCTGCTGTTGCTGCTGAGGACGGATCATGAAGAAATAGAACACGGCGATGATCAATACGATGAAAATCAACGAGCTGTAGGGGCTGCCGCCTGCTGCGGCCTGAAGTAAAATGGTGTTAAGCATATTGTTTGTTTTTTATTGGTTATTTCATTTCTTGAAGATCACATGGTCGGCGCGCCACTGGGTGGCAATCTTGTCGATGACGCCATTGGCGAAACTTGCCGACTTGGCCGAACAGTAGTGCTTGGCCAGTTCGATGTATTCGTTCATCGAGACGGCGATGGCAATGTCGGGGAAATGACGAATCTCCGAAAGGGCACACGAGATGATCACCTTGTCCATCATGGCGATGCGTTCGGCCTCCCAGTTGGGAGTGATGGCATCGATGAGCTTCACGTTGTCGTAGTATTCGTCAAGGGAATAGTGGAAGAGGTCGAGGGCAAACTGCTCGTCTTCCTGTTTCTGGAAGAGCTTGCCGGCAGGAATCATCTCTTTTGCGGGCTTGAGGTTCTTGATCATCTGCGTCAATGCCTTGAGCACGGTGGTCAGGTCGTCGTTCCAGTAGATGTCGCGCTCCTCGAGCACCTCGTCGAGCTTCTCGCACTGTGGGAAGATGGTGGTGAGGATTTCCAGCCACAGCTCCTTGTCCTGTTCGAAGGTGGGAGCCTCGCGCTGGGACATATACTGAGCGAAAACCTCGCTCTGCTCGATGGCTTCGAGGATGGTGCGGTAGAGTTCGGTGTCGAAGTCGCTGGTGAGCCCTTCACGCTCGCAGTATTCCACGGCCTCGCTCTTCTCGGCAATCATCAGCGCCAGTTTGTTGTCAACGAAGCGGGTGTTGGGGTTGAGTTCCTCGCGTGTGGGCATGTATTTGCTCTTGGCAGCAAGGATCTGCTGGCGGCGATAGTCGGTAACCTTGACGATGAGGACAAGCAGGTAATTGTAGAGTTTCTGTGATGCCTCGAGCGACTCGCGGAGCTTTCCATCAGCAAAGATGCGCGGCTCCTCGCTCTGCAGGCATGCATAGACGAGTTGTACGGTCTTGATACGTATAAGTAGTCTGTTAATCATTTTATTTTTACTTTAAAAATCGCGGCAAAGATACAAAATATTTTTCATGTTGCCAAATTTTGACACAAAAAATGATGCTGAACGTCCAGAAAATGGCTATTGACTGGACAATCAGCATTTAAAGTTGTCTATTGCCAAAATGTTGAACGTCGCCTTTGATGAATGCACGGACTGTCGCTTCTGTCATCTGCATCACTTTGGGAATCTTGGCGAAGAGTGTTTCGCTGACCAGCATCACGCGGTCGGGAAGGTCGAAGGCGCGTGCCTTGTCGTGCTCCACATAGGTGGGATCGATCTGGAAATATTCGCCCGATACCTTGTTGCCGTTGCAACTTGAGACGTGGAAGAGGGTGGTCACCTCGTCGTAATAGGCCACGATGTAGTCGTCGGGCTGCGGGGTTGCTTCCCATTGGCCAAAGCCATCGAACGAGGGCAATAGGGGAGAGGTCTCTGCTTCGCGTACCAGCCGGACGCAAAGTCGCAGACTATCGCTTATCTGCCGCTTGATGCGCTCGTAGGTCTCGGGACGTATCTGCGGATCCTTCAATCGATAGGCCATCGACGACGAGAAGCCGCTCACTTCCATGCCATCGGGACGGCAGAAGCACTGTTCGGCATGAAACTTCGTCCCATCGATGGCCATCACCTTGTAGGCCTTCGAGGGGTCAAACCGATTTACGTAGCATTCGCCAACCTGCATGATTTGCTTATTTCTTGGGATTTAGTATTAATGAGGGCGCAAAGATAAGGATTTTTTGATTTGATTGTGCATTTTTGCCCTAATATTTTGCTGAAGAATGGGTAAATTCATCGTGTGACACGACAAAAAACAAGCCTGCTCTCCATTATTGTCGCTTATTCGTTGGCCTGTCGCTACTATATGACATAATTGAAGCCGAAAAACTTGTGTGCCCCGGACAATCCCCCTATCTTTGCACCAGAAAAACAAAATAAAAACTTAAAAATAGTATAAAGATATGAAAAAGATGTTCTTGATGGCAGTAGCCGCCATAATGGTTACAATGAGTGCACAGGCAGGAAAGGCTGTTACAGGTATGCGTATGGAAATCGGTGATTCGGAGCGAGATCATGCTGAGTATTCCCTCTTTACCTATATGGACGATGAAGAGTCCTTCGGCTATTATCTCAGCCTCGGACGGGTGACACATATCCTTGGCCTCATTCGCGATGACATCACCGATGCCTCATTCGATGACATCAGAGAGACCTGCATCTGTCTCGGTGGCACCTATGACGAAGCTTACGCCACGCTCAGCAGTATGCTTGACCTTTACGACAAGGATGTAGATACCACGGTAGAGTATAAGAGCCGTGAAGCTGGAAGGGGCGATCGTCTCGGCGATACAACCACTTCCACCTGCATCGTGAAGAAGAAGACATTGGGTGGTAAGCAGTTGATGTTCCTTTATGCCGGTGGCAAGCGCGAAACCCACACCTGGCTGCCCAAGCAGGTCGTCAAGGATTTGCGCCAGGATCTCAAGATCGACAAGAAGCTGCATCCCAAGCATCATCGTTAAAGAAATTGATTGAATTAAGCCATGTCCTCCAGGGTTTCTTGGGGGACATGATTCATTTTGGGCAGAAGTGGTTGTTCTTTTTCGAAAAACACACAAAAAAACAGGAAGAAATTTGGAGATGTGGAAAAAAAGAAGTATCTTTGCGGCCACATTTACACATAAATTAAAGTTCAAACGAATAGGAGACATCATGAAACGTATTAGAAAAAGCAAGTCACGCATCACCATCGACGACTTCGTGAAGGCTATGAAGAAGGCCAATCGTGAAGCCGAGCAGCAGATGCTGGGCCCTGGCTTCCATGCAAAGGACAAGGCCCATCGCTCGAAAAAAATCTACACGAGAAAGAACAAACACAAGGGAGAGGAGGCTTAGAATTAACAATTAACAGTTAACAATTAACAATTAAATTAACAGTTAACAATTAACAATTAGTTGTCGGCTCGAACGAAATACTTCCAGGTGAAGGTATCGTCCGTTAACTCCCATTAACTCCTGATAACTCCCATTAATTATAGTTCAATGAAAACGAAGAATCTAACCATATTACCAAAGCAGATGATGCGCTACGAGGGTATGACTCCAGCGCAGTTGCTCTCGTTGATCCTGCTTTGCAACGAAGAGAGCTCGGTGGCATTGTGGTACATGCTTTCGGTGCGCTTTCAAGAGAACCTTCAGATGTGCTATCTGCAACTTAGCAAGGATGTGACTTTCGACGCGTTCAAGACGTTCGACGATTACCTCGGCGATTTCTTCATCTATCTCTATGAGGGTCACCCCGACTACGTGACTGGTCCCACGCAGTTCCATTATCTAAAGACCATTACTGACAATACACGGATAGATTCATGGATGCAGAAATGCTTTCGGCAGTTCATCAGCAACGAACGGCGTGCTTTGGAGAAACTTACCAAGGCTTTGCCTGCCTATCTGCTGGAACAGAAGTACCAGCACCTCAAAGACCCGCAGATTGAGCTGACGCGCATCGCCTTCAGCTTGGCGTGGTTCAACCAGTTTGAGCCTGTGCTGAATCGCTATATCTTCTTCCGAAGCATGAAGAAGAAGGTGACCAAGTCGTTCAATCGTCGTGAGGAGCTCAGCGATGAGGAGACAGCTCAGGCGCTGGGTATGAATTATGCGGCCTATCGTTCGAAGTCCAGTCGATGCTGCAAGGAGGTGCAGCGACTGATGACAGAGATGAAGAAGGAGGATTTCGCCAAGCTTGATGCGAACAGCCTCCTGCTCGTCGATCGTATCTGCAACATCGATGAAAGGACTCTCGATTCGATTGTCGATAGTCTGATGACGGGGGCCGAGCGCCAGTTGCCGCAGTATGCCGATTTGGTAGAAGCAAGATTGAGGAAGGAAGAAGAGCACATCAGCTACTCTATTGCACCATCGGAATCGAGCCTGGATATGGATTTCGATATGTCGGAAGATCTCAAGGCAAGCATTTTTCCCGAAACGGAATCGTTTGGGAACTCGAGAGGTCCTTCTGCAGGTCCTTCTTTGGGAAGAATTTTCGAAAAGCTCAAGCCAAGCAAAAAGTCTTCTTATGCTTCGGAGAAACGACCCCAGCTGCGCAAGAAGACCTTCGTCGAGACATTTGTCGACAACTTCATGTCGTTCCTTTCAGTTTGACAAAAATAACGGGAGTCGCCCTGTCGGGTGCTCCCGTTATCATTTCTCCATTCCTGGTTATCAACCAAGTCCCTTACGCCTTGTCGTCATCGTCGGCGAAGAAGTTGTCCGAGTCAGCCAGGTTGCGACGCAGTTCCTGCGATTCCTTCGATGAAGGGGCATAGCTACAACATGCATGATGCACTGCTGCCATGAAACGACCACGCGAACGACGTTCCTTTGCGAACATCTCACGGGTGCCTGCGTCATCCTGAACAAAGTTCATGGCATTCTTGATGTTCATGGTCTTTGCCACTTCGATGGCATCCTGATTGGCTCCGATGTAGGTGAAGAGCCAGCCTTTGGACTTCATCTCTTCGACGATGCGACTGATGTCCTTGCTTGTGAACTCGTGCGAGTCGTTCTCGTAGCCATCGGTGATGATGGTGACTAGCACAGAGTCGGTTTCGGCGACATTCTTCTTCAGATGATTGACAGATAGGCCAATGGCATCGTAGAGTGGGGTGCAGGTGCCGGGATTGTAATCCTTGGGCTCCAGGTCCTTGACGTTGGCGATGGGTTCGCAGTCGCGGACGAACTTGATGGAGCCCGTTTGGAAGGGCACGAAGGTGACATACTGCTCCTGTTCGGGATACTTCTCCTGTGCACGACGGATGGTCTGGAGGGTTTCGTTGACACCGGTGAGGGCCTGACGTTCGATGCAGCTCATTGAACCGCTCTCGTCGAGGATGATGAGGTTGAATACGCGAGTTTTCATTTTACTTGAGTTTTTTAATTGTTGGATGATTGTTATTTGTTGATTTGTCGTTAGTCGATTTCTTTCGCTTTTCAACTATATGTAGCAGGAAAAAGTGAGATGTTGCAAGAAAAAGCAAAAAAATTTTGAAAAAAGTTGTTCGAATGATAAAAATGGGTTATCTTTGCGCCATTGACAATGTTTTTACCCCGATAAACCTTTGGGGAATAGAAAGGTCAAAATGCAGAAAGAAGAATCTTTTTATCCAATAGCATGGCAAATATCTCGAATACAAGTCTGGAACTGCTCGAAAAGACAGCAGCGAAGGTGAGCGACCGACTGAAAACGATTGCCCACGATACCGATATCGCATGGAATGCCGAACTTGATGCACAGATGCATCTTCTGCTGAATCGTGCAGAGGAAGTGCACAGCAAGGCCTTTGTGGTGATTGTGGTAGGACCCGTGAAGTCGGGCAAATCCACTTTCGTCAATGCCCTTGCCCATGCTCACGTCAGCCCTACCCACTTCCTTGAATGTACGGTGCGTCCTTCGGTCATCTCACAATGCAAGGCAGGGGAGGAGTGCAGCATCACCACTTTTCGTCAGACCGAGCTCGACCCCGAAGCTTCGAAGGCAGACCATGTAGAGGCCATCATCGACTACATCAAGGGCCTGAGTTATGCCGACCTTTCGGGTCTTGAGGTGCGCCACTATCCGCTCAACGAGGAGAACCTCACCGAACACGTCGAGCAGCCGATAGATAACAAAGTGGTTCGCGTCACGACCGATAACGTACTGACCAGCATCACAGCTCCCGGTGGTGACTTCCTGGGCCAAGATATATTTTTGGTAGATATGCCGGGCTTCGATGGCTTGAATGCCAACCTCGAGGACAAGGCCTATCCCATCATCACCCATCGTGCCGACCTGGTCATCTTCATCCAAAGTTCCAATTCGGCCATCTCGAAGATTTCGAGCGACTTCTTCGACATTCTGCGCGAGGGTAATGGTTCGGCACCCGTATGCCTGATTCATAACTACTTCGAATCGGCTTATTGGCGCACACAAGAGGAACAGCAACGGGCTATCCGTGGCCAGATGGAGAAGGCCAAGGAGATTATTCGTCAACGCGGCTTCAACCTTCCCGATGCCAACTGCTTCTCAATCAACCTGGGCAAGGTGGCCGATAATCGTGAGGAGGCCTATGGAAAGGAAGTCCTTCCAGAATATCGTCCCGAACTGGAGGCTGCCACAGCATCCTTCGGTGCGATAGAGAAGGAACTCTACCAGCACGTCATCAGCAGCCAGCATACCACACGTCTGAACAACTGCCTGGGTCGTATCCGATACGAGAAGGAACTGCTCTGCAAGATGATCGATGAGCAATTGACGAAGTTCGAAACCGCTCGAGGAAGATACCACAGCGCCGAACAGGAACTTGATGCCATTCGCGAAGACCATCAACTCGTCTATTCGCGTGCAGCCTTCCCTCTGCATTTCACTGCCGACGATTTGGCCAGCAGCCTCGACGGCATTGCCAACGTGACGATGAGCCAGCAACTGACTATGGGTACCAAATACAATGGCGCAACGGCTCGAGGCATCGTAACTTCAATGTTGGGTATGTTTGCGCAGACTGTCAAGACCTATGTCGATAACCACGTTTCGATGTCGGACTATCTGGCCAAGATCAATGCCATGACTGAGAGCCGATATCTGGAGATTCGCAATGCATTGGATCGTGTGGGCGGCATCCAGATCAAACCTCTGTCGGGCTTCAAGGACGAGGAACTGAAGCCCATCGATATGAGTGTGGTTTCGAAGGCGTATGACGTGGAGCAGAAGATTGGCGACACCTACCTCATCGATCGCTATAACTATGAACGTATGCGCAGCATGATGAACGATGCCAAGATGACTGTCATTGGTGTGACGCAGCCTTCTGAGCCAGGCGTCTATCGTGGCGGCTGCCTGCAGACGACAATCTTGCCTCGCGTTCAAGAGGAGGTGGAGCAATGCCTCCAGGACATCATTCGCAAGCGTAGCGAGGCCTATGCGAAGTTGTTGGAAGAGAAACGAAGCGAAGTGCTCGCCAGCATCATTACCGATTTTGATCAGGTGGATGCCCGCATCACGGCGCTCAAGACGCTAAAGACAAAGCTCGAGGGAATACAGTTTACGTAATAAAATATATTATGAAGCGAAACATCATCATTACTTTGGTAATCATCCTGGGCATCATCGTGCTGATGTTCATCGGTGACGTGATTACCATCGGCGAGAAGTTGTCGAGAGTCACGCACTTGTGGTGGATGGAATATGCGTTCTATGCGCTCATCCTTTTGGCGTTCTGCTGGCTCGTGATACGTCCTATCGTCAAGTTGCATCGCACTCCCGAATTGCCGAGTCTGAACCATGAGGGTGTGAACAATGTGGTGGAGTTGAAGAAGTTCGGCGTTCGCCTGGCTGAGAACTGCAACTACATTTCGGACGAAAAGATGCGTGTGGATCATCAACTGCAACTGCGCAACGAAGTGCAGCAATGGCACGATGAGCAGAACCTGCGTGTGGTGATCAATCGTGAGGTGCAACTGCGATTGCATGGTGATGCCGCGCTGGGTGTACGAGGCATCGACCCGTTGGTGAGGCAATGGGCACAGACTGTCTTTATGGTAACGGCTGTTTCGCCGAGCAGCAAGGTGGATACTTTGTCGTGCCTTGTGCTCGACTATACGATGGTGAAGGAACTGATTCTGGCCACAGGTTATCGTCCCACCTATTCCCAGTTGATGCGACTCTATTGGCGCATTCTCATCACGGCCGTCCTTTCGTGGTGCGTGTCGGAGGCTTTGCATGGAGTGGGCGACATCAAGCCTTTTTCGCTCTTTGCAGGCGGTGTAGATGGTGCCGATGTGAATGTGGGAGAAGTGGCTGATGGTACCGAAGTCACGGTAGATGGTGCCGATGTGGCAGTCGATGGTTCGGATGTTGTGGTAGATGCAGGCGACATCGATCCTGAGGCTGAGTCGGGCTTCTCGTTGGGTGCTATCCTGCGTAACTTCAAGATACCGGGAATCATCGCTGGACCAGCCATCGATGGTGCGGTAAATGCATTGATGACGCTGCGTATCGGCTATGTGGCTCGCACTTACCTTATGGAGGGTGCAGCTGCCATGCACGACAGCACGGCCCGACGCAATGTGAAGCGCCAGGCCGTAGTAGATTCGATGAAGAATTTACCCGAAGTGGTGATCAATGGAAGCAAGGGCGTCGGAACGGGTTTGACCAAGTTCTTCGTCACTTTCTTCGGTTCGCCGGTTTGGGAGAAATATAAGGCTAAGAATCCCTTATAACTGATTCAGCTTCTCAATTACCTCGGCATCGGCATCGCACCATTCGAGGCCCTTCATTTCTTCGGGGGTGAGCCAGCGATGGTCGCGGTGCTCGCGACGCGTGAATTTCTCGCTCTTTCCGGAGCAAAGGTAGCACGACAGGGTGAGTGAGAAGTCGGGGTAGTCGTGGTTGACGGTGATGAAATGACGGTCGATGGTGGCTTCGTAATCCAGTTCCTCCTTCAGTTCGCGAGCCAGTGCCTCCTGCTCGTTTTCGCCTTTCTCTACCTTGCCGCCCGGGAATTCCCAGTGGAAGCTGGTGTAATGGTGGCGTGTCTGATCCTTTTGCGTGCAGAGGAAACGCGTGTTCTTCGAAAGAATATTGGGTTCGCCGGGTTTGACCACGTGGATGATGGCTGCCACGACGTGATAGTGACGCCAGGTTTCCTTGTGCCATAGTTCGTAGACTTTCGACATAAGCTGGTAGTCCTGGCTTTCGGGGGTACAACCGTTTTGTGTCATGCTGAAGATGACATCGAGGTTGGGGGCGATGATGTCGATGCGGAAACTGAATTCGCCTTTGTTGTCCTTGGCGGTCTCAAAGCGTTCGAACCACACGCGGCGGATGTCTTTCCAACGGTACATCTTGTTCTTCTTCTCTCCATGTCGTGAAAGCAGGTAGATGCCGTCTTCATGTACACGGAGTTCCTGGACGTAGTAGCGGGCCAGACGATGCTGGGCCAGTCCGAGCCGGATGGCAATCTTGGTCATCAACGGGATGTTTTCGGTCATATACGAACCGATGAGTTTGCCTAATGTCTTTTCCATAGTATATTCAATTAATAGTTAATAATAAACAATTTACAAATAAGCCTTTAATGGCGCTGCAAATATAAGGTTTTTTGACGAATAATGCAAGAATTTTGGCGAAAAATATGGGAGAAATGCATTATTTGTGTATCTTTGTGCCCAGATAACCTAAAAATATATTTATTGTGGAAGCACTGGAAGAAAGAATCTATCGTGATGGGCATTTCCTGCCCGGAGGAATCCTTAAGGTTGATAGTTTCGTCAATCATCAGGTTGACACGCGGTTTATGATGGAGGTGGGACATGAAATGGCCCGTCTCTTCAAGGACGAACCACGCATCAACAAGATTGTCACTGTGGAGGCAAGCGGCATAGCTCCTGCCTTGATGACAGGTTTCGTTATGGGTCTGCCAGTTGTTTATATCAAGAAAGGTAAACCCAATACGATGGAGGATTGCTACAATATCCCCTGCCGCTCATTCACTAAATCGAAGAACTATGAGCTTGTGGTCAGCAAGGAATATCTGGGCAAGGATGATGTAGTACTCTTCATTGATGACTTCCTTTCGTCTGGCAATTCGGCCATCGCTGCGATGAAACTCTGCCAGATGGCCGGAGCCGAGGTGGCAGGTGCAGCTTTTTTGATTGAGAAGGAATTCATGAATGGACGCAAGAACATCCATGCAGAATTCCACGATGTCAGGATTGAGAGCCTTGCCATCGTGCAGAGCCTTGAGATTACCGAGGAGGACAAGAAGTTCATGCGTATCGCCATCGATGCTTCGATCGAGAATGTCAAGAACGGTGGTGGCCCCTTTGGTGCTGCGATTGTAAAGGATGGAGAACTGGTAGCCACGGGCGTGAACCGAGTGACGGCCAACAACGATCCGACAGCACATGCTGAGGTGTCGGCCATTCGAAATGCTTGTCAGAAAGTGAAGTCTTTCAATCTTGATGGGTGCGTCATCTATACTTCGTGCGAACCATGTCCGATGTGCCTGAGCGCCATCTATTGGAGTGGCATAAAGAAGATTTATTATGGCAACACAGCCATCGATGCCAAACTAATCAATTTCGGTGACCAGTTCATCTACGACGAGATTGAACGTGCTGCCAACGAACGTTCGATACCATCGATCTGCATGCTAAGACATGAGGCGCAACAGGCTTTCCGCGATTGGCGACTAAAGGTCGATAAGATTGAATATTAAACAGATGAGTAGCCCTTTGGATCCTCATATTAAGTTCTGGCATCCTGCCGAGATTGAGAAGGCGGTGCTGGAAGTCGGGATGCTGCCTTTCTTCGAAAACGACATCTCGGGATTCAGCGTCGCCGAACATACACCTGCGGAACTGTGGTTCAACGACGAACAGGAAGGGCCTTGGGAATGGAAGGGTCCCATCATCCAATTGGGACATACGGCCTACGGGAAGTTCTTCAATCGCAAGGCAGGATGGGTGGCTTTGGAATGGCTGCCCGACCTCGTCAACTTGCGACGTGCTTCCTATCCTTTGCCTCCCGAAGACTCGCAGGCTCCCGAGCGACTTATCTACGAAGTATTGTGCTTGGATCGTGATGTGCTTTCGCGTGACTTGAAGCGCGAGGTAGGACTCTTTGGAATGAAGCTCAAATCGACCTTCGAACGCTATATCGCACAACTCCAGATGGGTCTTTGGGCCTGTATCTCCGATTTCGAATACAACATCGACCAGCACGGCAATCGCTATGGTTGGGGATTGGCGCGCTACTCCACGCCTGAGGTGATGTATGGCGAAGACTTTGTGCGTTCTGCCATCGGCCAGCGTTCGCCTGAGGAGTCGCGGCAACGACTTGTCGAGCAACTATTGAAGATGGTACCCACAGCAACTGAAAAACAGGTCTTGAAACTGCTGAAATAAAAGAGGTTGTGAGGAATCATAAATTAAGGGTGTCAAGAATCGAATCAATCGGTTCAAGACACCCTTTTTATTTCAATCGGTGATGTTTATTTCCTGACTTTCAAACAAGCATTGGCGAGGAAGAGAATCAACACGATATACATGGCAAGGCTGAGGAGTTGACCACCTGTGCTGACTGCCCAAGCGCCGCCATCGATCGTCCAGTTGGCACCAGCGAAAACGAGACCTGCGCTGACGACACCCATCAGAGCACCACCGGCGATGAAGCCAGAGGCAAGGAGCGTACCGCGTTCACCGCGAGCGGCATTGACCTGTGGATCCTTGCTGCGTGAGGTGACATACCAATTGACTGCACCACCTACCATAAGCGGGAGGTTGAGCTGGAGCGGGATGAACATACCCAGGGCGAAGGCGAGGGCAGAGATGCCGCAGGCATTGACGATGAGGGCGATGACGGCACCGATGCCGTAGAGCAGCCAGGGAGCACCCTGTCCCATCATCAGTGGCTCGATGACGGCAGCCATGGCACGGGCCTGGGGAGCGGCCATCACATCGGAGTTGTCGGGTGTGAAGCCATAGGCCTGGTTGAGAATCATAATGACGCCTGCCGCTGTGGCAGCACTCACGAGGATACCGATGAACTTGAATCCCTCCTGCTTGGCAGGAGTGGTGCCGAGCCAATAGCCGATCTTGAGGTCGGTGACAAATGCACCTGCGCTGGCGAGAGCCGTACAAACCACGCCACCCATGATGAGCGCAGCCACCATACCTTCGGTGCCCTTCAAGCCTACTGCAGCCATGATGAGCGAAGCAAGGATGAGGGTCATCAACGTCATACCCGATACTGGGTTGGAACCTACGATGGCAATGGCATTTGCAGCCACTGTGGTGAAGAGGAAGGCGATGACGAAGACGATGATGAGGGCCACGATGGTGAAGAGCAATGAGCCATGCATCACATCGAGGTAGAAGAAGAGGGTGGTAGTGAGCAGGGCGATGATGAGGGCCAATACGATGGTCTTCATACTGATGTCGCGCTGGGTACGCGGAACAGCTGCGCCTGCTGCGGAGGCTTCGGCACTCTTGCTGACAAAGGCCTGCTTGATGAGTGAGAAACTTCCCATGATGACACTGCGACTCTTCCATACACCGATGATGCCGGCCATGGCAATACCGCCGATGCCAATACTCTTGGCATACTGGAAGATCTGCTGCGGCATGGCATCACCTGCAAGGATGCCTGCACCGACTTCGAGGTCAGGCCAGATGAAGGCAATGGCAGGAACCACAATCCACCAGATGAGTACCGAACCGGCACACATGATGGTAGCATATTTCAGTCCCACGATGTATCCCATTCCGAGCAGGGCTGCCGAGGTGTTGCAGCTCAGGAAGAACTTGCCCTTGGCTGCTATCGTGGTGCCAAGCGAACAGAAAGTGCTGGTAAAGTTTTCGGCCCATGTGCCGAAGGTGGCTACGAGGAAGTCGTAGATACCACCCAAAACTGATGCGATGATGAGTGGTTTGGCAGACGAACTTTCACCTTCGCCCGAGATGAGCACCTGCGTAGATGCGGTAGCTTCGGGGAAAGGATACTTGCCGTGCATGTCGCTCACAAAGTACTTGCGGAAAGGAATGAGGAAGAGGATGCCGATGACACCACCCAAGAGCGATGCCAGGAAGACCTCGAGGAAGCTGACGCTGATCTGGGCATCGGGGAACTTCGAGTCAAGGATGTAGAGGGCAGGGAGGGTGAAGATGGCACCAGCCACAATCATACCTGAGCAGGCACCGATGGACTGGATGATGACATTCTCGCCAAGAGGATCCTTGCGCTTGGTGGCCGAAGCAAGACCGACGGCGATGATGGTGATGGGGATAGCTGCCTCAAAGACCTGTCCGACCTTGAGGCCGAGATAGGCGGTGGCTGCACTGAAGATGACTGCCATAAGCAAGCCCCAGATAAGCGACCAGGTGGTCACTTCGCGTGGGTTGGCCTTGGCGGGCATCAATGGATGGTACTCTTCGCCTGGCTTCAAGGGGCGCATGGCGTTTTCGGGGAGACCTTGGGTGGGTTTGTTTTGTTCCATTTGGGTTGTTGTTGGTTGATATTTCTTGGGCAGCCAAAGATGTCTGCCGCATTAACACAAAAGACGTGGGGAGGGTAGCGATGCCGTAGGTCAGATCTTGCGGAGTTGCCAGAGGCAGGATTCGAAGTCGATGCCGGTGTTGGCGGGGCCGGGGGTGCGAAGGGTCTCGATGAGACATTGTCGCACGAAATGGGAGGCACGCTTGGCCGAAAGGGCGAAGGGAACGCCGTTGACGGCATCGGCACCGAGGACTGAGGCAAAGACGTCGCCAGTGCCCGAACGGGTATCTTCGACAATCATCTGACGCTGGAATTCCACGTCGCCGTTCTGTTCGCCCACAACGTTGCCGATGAAGTTTTCGCCCATCTTGATGCCGGTGATGACGAGGCGCTTGGCACCCATGGCCATCAGTTCGCGAGCCATGACCACGAGTTCGATATGACGCCAACCATTGGGCTTGTAGGGCGTGTCGGTGAGGAAACAGGCTTCGGTCAGATTGGGCGTGATGATGTCGGCATATTGGATGAGGCGCTTCATGTCGCGGCACATCTTACGGGTATAGGTGGGGTAGATGTGGCCGTTGTCGCCCATCACTGGATCAACAAGGACGATGGTCGATGGACTACGGAAATCCTTGATGAACTGCTCCACGATGCCAATCTGGCGGGCCGAACCGAGGAAGCCGGTCATGATGCCGTCGAACTGCAGGTCGAGTTTCTTCCATTCTTCAATATATGCAGGCATGCGACTGGTGAAATCCTGTCGATAGAACGAGGGGAAGCCTGTATGATTGGAGAATATGGCAGTGGGCAGCGGACAACCCTGCACACCCAGATGACTGACTATCGGCTGGATGACAGAGATGCTGCAACGACCATAACCCGAGATGTCGTTGATGATGGCTATCTTTTTCAATGAACAATTAACAATTAATAATTAACAATTATTGCGGGTCTCAAACCATGAACCATGAATCATTAACTATGAACCATTTGGTTACATTGGGTCCACATCGTAGTAGAAGACGATGCGCGAGAACTCCTGGATGTCTTGCGACAACTTGCTTTGAATGATGCCAAGCAGGCGGCGTATCTCGCTGGTCGATGCCTCGCGTTCCACTTTGAGCAGCACTTGTCGGATGAACATGTTCTTGACGCGTCCGATGGGTGGAGCCTCCGGACCGAGGACACGTTCGCCAAAGGTGTAGCGCAGTTGCTGGACATACTTTGCCACCATGGCATCAAGACGATTCTCATAACGCCCTTTCATATAGATGATGATAAGGCGAGTGAAGGGAGGATATCCATACCGACGGCGGTCTTCGAGTTGCGATTCAGCCATTGCGAGATAGTCATGACTGACCACTTGTTGGAGGAGCTGGTTCTTTGGGTCGCGACACTGGATGATGACCTCGCCCTGTTGTCCCTCACGACGTCCTGCACGTCCTGCCACCTGTTCCATAAGTTGGAAAGCGCGTTCGTGGGCACGGAAATCGGGGAAGTTCATCAATCCGTCGGCGCTAAGGATGCCTACAGTCTGTACCGAACTGAAATCCAATCCCTTGGTGACCATTTGTGTACCGATGAGCACGTTGCATTTCTTCTGTTCGAAGTCCTGGATGATGCGCTCGTAACTCTTGCGGGTGCCTGTCGAATCGGTGTCCATACGAATGGGACGTGCAATGGGGAGGAGCCGTTGCAGGCCTTCCTCAATGCGCTCGGTGCCATATCCCTGGGTCTCGAGTTGGCGACCTTCACATTGCGGACAGATTTGTGGCCAGGGCATGCGATAGCCGCAGTAATGGCATTCTAGGGCACGAGTGCGCTTGTGATAGGTGAGCGAGACGTCGCAACGAGGGCAGTGGGGTGTCCAGCCGCATTGCACGCATTCGATCTGCGACGAGTAGCCTCGGCGGTTCTGGAAAAGAATGGCCTGCTGACCTTGTTGCAGCGTATGGCCGATCTTCTTGATGAGTTCGGGCGAAAAGACGTCCTTGGTAGGTACCAGGGTGATCTTGGGCAACGAAACTCCGGCATGACGTTCGGTGAGTCGCACCAATCCGTACTTTCCTTGCTTGGCAAGATAGAAACTTTCAAGACTTGGCGTGGCACTGCCTAGCAGCACTTTGGCACCATGTCGCATAGCAAGGATGATGGCCGTGTCGCGTCCGTGATAACGTGGGGCGGGATCCTGCTGTTTGTAGCTGGGCTCGTGTTCTTCATCGACGATGACGAGTCCAAGTTGTCGGAAGGGAAGGAAGATGCTCGAACGCACTCCGACAATGAGACGTGAATTTTGCACGGCACCTTTTGAGTTGTCGAGCATGGCTTTCCAAATCTCCACACGTTCGGTGTCGGAAAGTTTGGAATGATAGACGAGCATCTGTTTACCGAAGACACGACGCAGACGTTGGCAAAGTTGCGTGGTGAGTGCAATTTCGGGCACCATGAGCAGGGCTTGCCGTCCTTGTTCAATCACCTCCTGGATGAGGTGCATATAGATCTCGGTCTTTCCGCTCGAAGTGACGCCCTGCAACAGGCAAACCTGATGATCGCGAAGAGAAAGGCAGATCTGCCGATAGGCTACTGTCTGCATTTCGGTGAGCGGATGCATCGGCTCGCACTTCTGTTCGAGATAGGGATCGTC
>Ga0247608_10003935_pt1 | contig 16974 bp, 17 predicted proteins | sample 176DNAGHGlowgp2_FD_193490 | JGI IMG/M metagenome (GOLD analysis project Ga0247608, IMG submission 193490) | Sheep rumen microbial communities from Palmerston North, Manawatu-Wanganui, New Zealand - 1766 DNA GHGlow gp2 | ecosystem: Host-associated > Mammals > Digestive system > Stomach > Rumen ... | reverse complement strand
ATAAAATTACTATTTTAATTGTAATGGATAAAGCTAATGAAGGTATGCATATTAAAAATGATGGTTTAATATGGTTTAGAGCGCTAGATGAAGAATCTACTATTTTATGTTCACAACAATTTGGTAGAATTGTGTATGCTTTAACTCCTGGTGAAGAAATAAAGGATGAAGATTTACCTATTGCTGTTGATTTAACAAATAACTTAATAAGAATTAAAATGGGAAAGAAAAAGATTGGTTCTAAAGTTGATGATTTAGATAAACTAAAATATATAGTAGATTGGATAGAAGAACATAATAAAATTCCTGATATTAATAGTGATAATAAAGTAGAATCAAGATATGGTTCTATACTAAAAGCTATTCAAAAGAAATATAAAAAATATAATGATAGTGAATGCTTTGAAAAATTAACTGATGATGAACAAGAATTAATCAGTGAAATATTATTATTAGGAAGTAGAATAGATTTATGGAATTTAGATATTCCTAAGAAAAGAAAAAAGGAAAAGAAAAACAATCAAGAAAGAAATATTTTTGAATTATCCGGTTTATTAAAAGATTTTTATGAACTAAAACAAGAGGTAGAAGCTAGTTTACCAAGATTATCATTAGAACAAAAGATAGAAGAAGTATATCAAGAATATTTAAAAACAGGTCATATTGTAAAACATAATAGTGTTGTGAGATTTACTAATGGTGGATTAATGGCTAGTTGGCTTTATCAGCAAAAACATAATCCTAAGATACTTGATTATGCTCTTGTTAATGAACATGCTCGTATAATAGTAGAACTTGCTCATTTAGATAAGACTCATATTGAATATATATTATCCTTAACAATAAAAAAAGTTAAATATATTTATCATAATTATGTATTAAAAAATATACCAATTCCTAAACAAGAAAGTAAAGATACGTTTCCTGATGGTATATATATTGGTGGATGGATTAGAAGAGAAACTAATGAAAATTATATTAGAATGTTACCTAGTAAATATCCAGAATATGAAGATATTGTAATGAGTGTAATAGAATATGCAGGATTAAACAATAAACAAACAAAAGATGAAATATTATTAGAAAAAATAAAATATGTATGTGTAGAATATTTACATAAAGGATTAAATCTAGCTACGAAATCTTCAACAGATTGTTTTGATGATGGAACAAAAATATATGGTTTTTTAAAAAGATATAGGCAACAAATTATTTCTTTAGCTAATAAAGGTAATGTATATGCTAAAGAAATAGTTGAAACAACTGATTTTACTTTAACAAGAAAAGAACTTATACAAAAATATTTTGAAGATAGACTTGAATATGTATATCAAAATTATATATTAAAAGATATACCTATTCCTAATAGATATTCAGATGATAGATTTTTAGATAACTATAAAATAGGTTCATGGTTAAAAGGTTTTAAAACTAAAATATTTGAATATGCTGATAGTGGTGATATAAGAGCAATAAAAATAAAAGAACAACTTACACCAATTGTTATAAGGAATAATGATGAGGATAAACTTTTTAAAGAAGAATTAAAATATGTATATCAAAGATATTGTATACAAGGTTATAATTTTAATGAAGAAAAAGAAACTGTAAAATTTCCATCAGGTAAAATGATAATAAATTGGTATTATAATAATACAATAAAAATAGAAAATTTAGCTAAATCAGGAAATAAGTATGCTAAATTTATTGTTGATAATTTAATGCAAAAACATGAAAATATATTCTTACAAAAAATAGAATATTTATATAATGAATATATATTAAAGGGGAAAAAAATATCTAGAGTATCAACTGAAGATAAATTTCCAGATGGTAGTGTTATATCTTTTTGGTTATTTACTAAAAATTCAAAATTAAAATTAAGAAGATTAGCTAATGAAGGAAATATATATGCTTTAGCTTTAGTAAAAGAATTAGGAATAAAAAAATTATCAGTAGATAAATCATTTTATGTAAAACTAGACTATATAATTGATACATATATAAATCAAGGAAAGAAAGTACCATATTTAACATCAACAGAAAAATTTCCAGATGGTACATTAATTGGTGAATGGTTGAATTATTATAGAGAAACACTTAAAGACTTTAGAGAACAAGGTAATGAAAAAGCAAAATTACTAGTTGAACATCAAGGATGGCATATTAGTTCTGCTGAAAAAACAATTGAAATTGCAAAGGAAAGAATTCACTATATATATGAGGAATACATAAAAAAAGGACTTGGTATTCCAAATTCCAAATCAACTGATTGTTTTAAAGATACACATACAAATATATATAATTGGATTAAAATGCCTAAAACTAAAGAAATAATAACTCAACTTGTAGCACAAAATAATGAAGAGGCTGAGGCTTTATATGATTTAGCATTTATAGATAAAGAAGTATTAAATTATGAAAAGGTAAAATATATATTTAATACATATGTAAAAAATGAAAAGAATATACCAAATAGAAATTCAAGAGATAGATTTCCAGATGGTACATTAATTGGTGAATGGCTTAAGGATAAAAAAGAAAAATTATTTAAATTAGCTAATGAAGGTATGATAGAAGCTCAGGTTATTATATTTAAATTAGGATTAAATAAAACTGCAGAAGAAAGATCTAAAGATAGAATATTTGATTTAATAATAGAAAGACTTAATTATTTATATGAGACTTATATAAATGGTAGATTACCATTTCCTAAATATGACTCTGATGATAAGTTTCCAGATGGTACACCTATATATAAGTGGATAAATAGAAAAGATAATAAAGCTAATATAGAAATATTAGCTAATGAAGGTAATGAAGTAGCACTTGAAATAATGAGACGTATTACTTGGGGGAAGAAAGCTTTAATAAGATTATCAAATATAAATGTTAAGGCTTTAGAAATATGTTTAAATGAAAGATGGCTATTAGAAAAAAATGTAATTGATTATCCATCTTATAAAAAATTAATAAAAAAATGATTTAATATAATCATTTTTTTGATAAAATAGATATTGGTGATTATATGGATGGATTTAATACAAAATTTATAAAAATAGTAGAAGATATAAAGAATGGTGAGGTACTTACTACAGAGTTAGATAAGTATGTTAAAGATAATAGTGATAAAAATATATTTAGTAAAGCAATTAAAAGTTTAATGGAGAATAAGGATGAATATATTAAAATATTATCATCTAGATATTCATATGATTATAATATAGATAAGAAAAAATCATATTTTAATTCAAGGTTAATTTTAAGAACGTCTAAAGATGTAAATTGTAGATTAGAGGCTAAATATATTTATGATAGATATAGAAAGAGACATTTAACTAAAATAGCTAATATATTTAAATTAAAAAAGAGTAAAAGTACAAATTAAATATTGAAGTATATTTTAATAAATAGTATAATATCGATAGGTGATTGGTTATGAATTGGATTTGGATTGGTGTAATAGTTGCATTAATTTTTATTGAACTATTATCACTTAATTTTACAGCAATTTGGTTTGTTATTGGTGGTATAGTTGGATATGTATTAATGAAATTTGAATTTGACTATATAATTCAAGTATTAGGTTTCTTTTTAACCGGTGTTTTATTTATAGTTGTTTTAAGACCTAAAATAATTGAAAAAGTAATTAATAAAAGAGATTCTATAATTGAAAAGGTAACCAAAAAACATCCATTTTTAATTCATTTTGTACCATCTGAAATAAGAATAAAAAAACAATCTAAAGATAAAAATAATAAAAAAAATAAGAAAGCGAAAAAATAGCTTTCTTTAATTTTGTAAAATAAAAAATAATTGTTTATAAAATAATGAATTATATTTATTTTAATGATATAATTATAATATGGTGATAAAATGAAGAAAAAGATAAACGACGTAGATGTTAATTATGTTAATTATGGAAAGAAAGATGCTGAAAGTACTTTAGTATATTTACATGGTTGGGGACAAAATATTGCTATGATGAAACCAATAGCTGATCCATTTGATGAAGAATTTAACATTGTAATTATAGATTTACCTGGCTTTGGAGAAAGTAGTGAACCTACACATGTTTGGACATTAGATGAATATGTAGAATGTGTTAAAGAAATATTAGATAGTTTAAATGTTACTAATCCAATATTATTAGGTCATTCTTTTGGAGGAAAATTAAGTTTAATGTATGCTAGTAAATATCAAGTAAAAAAACTAGTTTTATTTGGTAGTCCATTTAAGAAAGAAATAAAAAAAGAATCAATTAAACTTAGAATGTTAAAAAAATTAAAAAAAGTGCCTGGTATTAATAAGTTGGAAGGATTTGCTAAAAAACATATTGGTTCAACTGATTATAAGAATGCTAGTGAAGTTATGAGAAAGATAATGGTTGAACATGTAAATTATGATATAACTGATATGGTTAAGAAAATTACATGTCCTACATTAATAGTTTGGGGAACAAATGATGATGCTGTTCCTATTGAAAGAGCAAAAGAATTAGAAAGCTTAATACCTGATGCGGGATTGGTTGTTTATGAAGGTTGTACACATTATGCTTATTTAGAGAGATTAAATCAAACAGTAAATGTGTTATGGAATTTTTTATAGGAGGAAGTTATGAAATTATTTGTATTAGCATTATGTATCATGTTATTTTATGCTTTATATAAATCAAAAAAAGCTATGCACATGTTACAACAAAATTATTATGATGAATCTAATAGATATTTATTTTGGATATTTAAAAATGTAAAAAAAGTATTTGTTAGTATGGATATTATATTTTTATCTTTATTAGTATTTTTATTTATTAAGATGGATATATATGTATTATCTGGGTTTATATGTGGTTTATATGTTGTAATAATGGCAAGATATATAAGTGTTACTAAAAAAGAACAAACTAAAAAACCATTAGTTATAACAGCACGTATTAAAAGATTATTTATTACAGAAACAATATTATATTTAATACCAATTATAATTATGTTATGTAATTATAATGATGATTTAGCACCAATTTATTTCTTAATTATAGGAGCTATGGCATACTTAAGTTACTTTATTATATTAATAGCTAATAAAATAAATATACCTGTTGAAAAATGTGTATATTTACATTATAAACGTATGGCTATGAAAAAATTAAAAATGATGAATATACCTGTTATAGGTATTACAGGTAGTTATGGTAAAACTAGTAGTAAAAATATACTTAATGATATATTAAGTGTTAAATATAATAGTTTTCCTACACCTAAGAACTTTAATACTCCATATGGATTAATTAGATCAATAAATAATTATTTAGATAAATTTAATGATTTATTTATAGCAGAAATGGGAGCATTTAAAGTAGGTGAGATTAAAACTACATGTAAATTAATGAAACCTACACATGGTATTTTAACAACCATTGGAGAAGCACATTTAGAAAGTTTTGGTTCTAGAGAAAATATACAAAAGGGAAAATTTGAACTTATTGAATCATTACCAGAAGGTGGTATAGCTGTACTTAATAGTGATGATGAATGGCAAGTAAGTTATAAATTAAAAAATCAAAAATGTAGAGTACTTTGGACTGGTATTAAAAATCAAGATGCTGATTGTGTTGGTTTAAATATTAAATTATCTGGTACTGGTACTGATTTTGATGTTAAATTTAAAGGTGATGATAATTTATATCATTTCCATACTAAATTATTAGGTACTCATAATGTATATAATATTTTAGCTGGTATATTACTTGGACATGAATTAGGTATGACTATAAGTGAATTACAACGTGGTGTTAATCAAGTTAAAACTATTGAACATAGACTTGAACTTAAGAAGAGTGGAAGAATTAATATAATTGATGATGCATATAATTCAAATCCAGTAGGTTCTAAAATGGCACTAGATGTATTAAATTTAATGCCTGGTCTTAAGATAGTAGTTACTCCTGGTATGATTGAACTTGGAGATAAACAATATGAATTAAATAAAAAATTTGGTGAATATATATCTGAGGCTGCTGATTATGTTATATTAGTAGGTAAAGAACAAACAAAACCAATTCTTGATGGATTAAAAGAAAAAGGTTATAATGAAAATAAAATATCAGTTATTAATGATGTAAGAGAAGCATTTACAATAATGAATAATTTAGATCAAGGTAATACATATGTCCTTTTAGAGAACGATTTACCGGATTTATTTAATGAATAAGGAGTGATAATATGAAATTAAAATTAGGAGTTATTTTTGGTGGAGAAACTGTTGAACATGAAGTAAGTATAATAACTGCACTACAAGCTATGGAACATATTAATCAAGATAAATATGATATTATTCCTATTTATATAGCAAAAGATAGAACATGGTATACTGGTAAAATGTTCATGGATATAGATGTATTTAGAAATTTTGAAGATTTAAAAAAATATGGTAATAAATGTTGTTTAATTAAGAAAGATGATAAATTTTATTTACAAAAAACAACAGGTTTATTTAGAAGTAATATAACTGATTTAGATATAGTATTTCCAATAGTACATGGTAATAATGTAGAAGATGGTACTTTAGCTGGTTTACTTGATAGTATAGGTATTCCATATGTAGGTAGTGGAGTATTAGGTAGTGCTTTAGGACAAGATAAAGTAGTTATGAAACAAGTATTTGAATCAATGAACTTACCTATAGTAAAATATTTATGGTTCTATGATTCAGATTATGCTGAAACACCAGATGATATAAAAAATCGTATTGAAGAATTAGGATATCCAGTAATTGTTAAACCTGCTAAATTAGGTAGTAGTGTTGGTATAACTTATGTTAAAGAACCTACTGCTATTGGAGCAGCTATTGATGATGCTATTCAATATGATAATAAGATTATAGTAGAAAAAGCAGTAGAAAATTTACTTGAAGTAAACTGTTCAGTATTAGGAAATTATGCATATCAACAAACAAGTGCTATAGAAGAAGTTAAAAGTAAATCTGAATTCTTAACATATCAAGATAAATATCTTGGAAATGGTAAAGGTTCTAAAGGAGCTAAAACTGGTGGAGTTAAATCTCAAGGTATGGTAAGTGCAAGTCGTATAATTCCTGCACGTATTGATTCTAATATGGAAGAAGAAGTAAGAAGAATATCTTGTGAAGCATTTAAAGCTTTAAATATGAGTGGTGTTGTACGTATAGATTATTTAATAAATAAAGAAACAAAAGAAGTATTTATTAATGAACCAAATACTATACCTGGTTCTTTAGCATTCTATTTATGGGAACCAGTTGGTAAACCATATGAAGAATTATTAGATGAAGTAATAACTATTGCTATTAAAGATTATAAAGCTAAGAAGAAAAAAGTATTCTCATTTGATACAAATATATTAAGTGGATATGCTCAAGGTGTTAAAGGAGTAAAAGGAAAATTAAAAGGTTAATTTTCCTTTTTTTATTTATAATGTTATAATTATTATGAGGTTGATTAATATGCCTAATTATGAATTAGATAAAGAATATATGGCTATAGTAAATGATATATTTTCTAATAGTGAATATATGAAATTAAAAGATATTAAACATCATAATCATACTAGATTAAAGCATTGTATAAAAATATCATATTATTCATATAAAATAACTAAAATATTTAAACTTGATTATGTAGAAACAGCTCGAGCTGGATTATTACATGATTTTTATTTGGGTCAAGTAAATGAACAAAAAGGAATAATAAAAAAAGTATTATTATTTACAACCAAACATCCTAAAGAAGCAATTAATAATTCTAGTAAACATTTTCATTTAAGTGAAAAAGAAAAAGATATTATTAGAACTCATATGTTTCCAGTTGATATATATATACCTAGATATGCTGAAAGCTGGATAGTAAGTTTTGTAGATAAGGCAGTAAGTTTTAAAGAATTTGGATATAAATTTTATAATAAATTATTTGATAAAACTACTTTATTATAGTGTATAATTATTTTTAGATAGAATATATATTCTATCTTTTTTATGATATAATATATATGTGTCCACGTAGCTCAGTAGGATAGAGCAATCGCCTCCTAAGCGATAGGTCGTTGGTTCGATTCCAATCGTGGACGCCATTATAATATTAACTGGTTTATAACCAGTTTTTTTGTAATAAATAAAATTTATATTAATTGTATACTATATAAATAATTATATTTCAGTTTGACAAAGACTATTTTAATGTGATATTATGTGTAAGTCTAATTTAAGATAGGGAAGCGTAAGAGTACGTTTAGGGAGGATAAAGTGAAAGAGAATTATTTATCTTATACTACTAAATTAAAGGGAAAGTATAAGAAAACTTTTGAACAAGTTGAGGAATATTCTAATATATTATTAGAGAATGTAGATAGTAAAACAAAAAACAAAATACTTAATAATATGTTATATACTTTTATAGGAGCAGAGAAAGAAAAGATAGATATTGATACTATTATTGATGGTAATGTTGAATCATATTGTGAAGAACAATGTAGTAAATTACCTTTAAAATATAAAGTTAAATATTTATTAGATTTATTTAAATATTGGGCAATTGTAATATTTTTCTTTAATGGATTAGAATTTATATTTAATTATGATAGAAACTTATTAAATGTAAAGACTAGTTTAGGTAATTTTATCGCATCTATTTTTATTACTTTATTAGTTGCTCGTATATATAAGTTAATTAGTAAAAGAAGTATTAGAAAACAAATTAATGGTAAAATACATAATATATTTACTGGTATAGTACTTCAATATATTTATATTGCTTTAATTTCAGTAATTATAATTTTATCTGAATTAATGATTAATATAAATATACCATCATTATTTGTATTAGGCTTACCATTATTATTCTTAATATTATATAAGGTTATTTATAGAAAAGATAAACAAACAATTATTAGTGAAGCATATATGAGTGCTTGTGAAGAGATGAAGAATGCTACTGATAATTTAATGAATTTAAATAAGAAATATAATAAAAAGGGTAGAAATAAAATTAAAGAATTAGAGTATATTAAAATTGGAGTAGATAAAGCTACTAAAGAATTAAAAAGAAATAAGTTAAACTTAATTGTACCTGTTTTATTTGCTTTAGTATCCAGTTTATTTACATTATTAAATGGAAATATAGTAGACACATTATTATTCTTTATGTTAATATGTATCTTAGAATATTTCATATTTATTCCTATGTATAAATTTACAAAAGAATATAATGAAATATTACTTAAGAAATATAGTTATGTAGAAGAAAATAACATACCTATTAAAGACTGGAAGTAATAATATGAAAAAGATAATAGCACCAATAGTATTAATATTAATAATTGTTATTATATATAATGTACTTTATAGATATAATATAATTCCACATAAGAAATATACTAATGAACATTTTAAAATAGAAACTTATAAAAGTAGTATAGATAAAGATGATGATGGAATAGATGATCAAACAGATATACTGGAAAATGCAAGAAAGTATATTGCTACTAAACCAAAATATAAAAGTAAATACTATAGTAATGGTTATCCTGATGATGAATATGGTGTATGTGTAGATATACCAATTCAAGGTCTTAAAGGTTCAGGATATGATTTAATGGAACTAGTAGACGAACATATAAGAAATAATAAAGAACTATATAATATAGATAAAATAGATAAGAATATAGACTTTAGAAGAGTAAGAAATTTACTTATATATTTTGAAAATACTGCTATTAAATTAACTACTGATATAAAAAAGATTGAAGAGTGGCAGGGTGGAGATATAGTTATATTTAAAGATCATATTGGTGTTATATCTAATTATAGAAATAAACATGGTATACCATTCGTTATACATCATAATAAACAATCTGAAAAACATAATTATGAAGAAGATATATTAGAGTATAGAAATGATATACTAGGTCACTTTAGAATAAGTTAAAAGGAAATATTTATAATATTTCCTTTTTTATATATTATTTTCAATTAATATATTAAGTATATCCTTAATAGTTAGATTAATATTACTATATATAGAAGGAAACATACTTATATTAGTAAAACCTGGCATAGTATTTATTTCATTTAAGTATATGTTTCCTTCTTTACATAAGAAGTCTACTCTAGCTAAATCTTTAATATTAAATATATTAATTATTTTCTTAGTATAATTAATAAGTTTATCTTTTATATTACTATCTATATTAGGATTTAAATTAGTACAAATATTATCATTTTCATATTTAGTTTTATAATCATAGAAAGTATTATTATGTATAATTTCTCCAATCATTATTATTGGTTCATTGTTTTTTATTAAACAATTACATTCATATTCTTTAGGATTATCTAGATATTTTTCTTTAATATAACTATTATCATATTTTAATACTTCATTAATTGCGTTATCTAATTCATTATCATTATGTACTATATTTATACCTATTGATGATCCTCCATTAGTAGGTTTTATTATTAAAGGATACATAGTATAATTACTATCTAAAACTGGTATATTATAACCAGTTAATATTTCTTTAGTACGTAATTTATTCATACATAAATAACTAGTACCAAGACTATTTCCTATATATTTAATATTAAATAATTCTAACATACCTTGTATACAACCATCTTCACCATATTTACCATGCATTAGTGGAAATACTAAATCATATAGTTTTATAAACTCTATTATATTAATTATTTCTTTATTATTATGATACCAAATATTATCTTTAGATATATAAATACTATCTATGATATATTTAGTTTCATCAATATTATTTATAACAGTATTAAAAGATTTTATGGATATTTCATGTTCTATTGAATTTCCACCATATATAACTAATATTTTCTTCATAAACACCTCAATTAATTATATGTTTTTGTTGGAATTATATTTTATTTATGATATGATAATTAATAATTAAAGTGGAGGATATTATGCAACAAAGTTTAAATGATTTAAAAAATGAATTTATAGTAAGACAATTAAAAAAAGAAACTGTTAAAGATAATACTGGTACTGAATTTGCATATAATTGTAAGATAGGTAATGTGTATTTTTGCCCAGATAATGTAATTATAGATAATGGAAATGCTATATTTGATTATCATATCAATAGAGAAAGATATATAATAATGGATAACTATATATTGGATTTATATGAAAAAAAATTTATAAAATATAAACCACAATATTCTACAATATATGAAGAAGTAAGAGATAGTTTTTATGATACATTACAAGATATTGAACATATTAGTATAAGAGAAAATAAAGATAAAAGTAGAGTAATTACTTTTAAATTACCTTATGGTGAAGCTGAAATAAAAATAGATAGTCAAAATAGAATTATAAGATATAAAAATGAAAGATTAACTGAAATAGGAAATAATTTTATGTTTTATAATAATAGTCTTTTACAAATTTCAATTCCTAATGTAGAAGTAATAGGCGATAATTTTCTATATTCTAATAATAGTTTAGGTAGTATATATTTAAATTCTGTTGAAAGAATTGGAGATAATTTTTTATGTAATAATATTATATTAGAACGTTTTATTGGATATAATGTTAAATATATAGGAGAATGCTTTTTATTCTCTAATGAAAAAATTAGTGAATTAAATTTATATATGGCAAAAAATATAGGACCTAGATGTATGGCGAGTAATGAATATTTAATATATGTAGATATATCAGGTTGTGATGGATTAGGTGAATATTCATTTAATTCTGCAACTAGTATTAGAACACTTTATACTAATAGTAGAATACAAATGGGTGATGGTTGTTTTGCACAAGATAAAAAGCATGATTTTGCATATTATAAAATTAGAAGATAAGGAACTATTATAGTTCCTTTTATAATGATTATTTTTTTGATATAATATAATAGAGGGATGAAAATGAAAAAAGTATATCTTGTATTAACTTATACTGGGACTGTTTTGGCTAAAGTTATAAAATATTATACACATGCTGAATATTCACATATTTCTATTGCTTTAGATGAAAATTTAGAAGAAATGTATAGCTTTGGTAGAATATATTCATATATTCCTTTTTATGGTGGATATGTACATGAAAGATTGGATAAAGGTACATATAAAAGATTTAAAAATACAGATGCATCTATATATACATTAGATGTTACTGATGAACAATATGAGATAATAGAAAAATTAGTACACTATATGTATGAAAATAGATATAAATATAGATTTAATGTTATTGGATTGTTTGCTAATGGATTAAATATTAAGTTTATGGAAAGAAGAAATTATTTTTATTGTGTTGAGTTTATTAAGTATGTATTTAAGAATGCTAATATAGATATTAAACTACCTAGATTAGCAAGACCTAATGATTTTAAAAAAGTTAAAGAATTATCACTAGAATATAAGGGAAAACTTAGATTTTATAAAACAGGTGAAGTATGTTAGAAGAGTTAAATAAAGAATATGATAAGTTACAAAAAAAGTATGGTAGTAAAGATTTAGATTCTATATATAACGGGGGTTGTAAAATAACCCCCGATATATGTTATGTATTTATGAATCCTACTGGAAGAAATATAGCATCATATAAAACATGGAAAGGGCTTAAAGCCCCTTGGATAGGTACTAAGAATATATGGAAGTTATTTTATAAATTAAATGTAGTAAGTGAAGATACATATAATAAAATATCTAGTATAAAAGGTAGCGAATGGATAGAAGAGTTTGCAAGTGAAGTATATGATGATGTAGAAAAACATAAAGTATTTATTACTAATTTAGGTAAATGTACTCAGGATGATGCAAGAGCACTTCCAGATGAAGTATTTATGAAATATTTAAAATTATTATTTAAAGAATTTGAAATAGTAAAGCCTAAAGTAATAATATTATTTGGTAATCAAGTATCTAGTATAGTACTCAATAAAAAGATAAGTGTATCACAAGTAAGAAGACAAAAATTTGAATACAAAGGGTATACTTTTTATTCTGTATATTATCCAGTAGGTAATGGAGCATTTAATGTAGATAAAGCTATAGAAGATATCAATTGGATTAAGGAGAAAGAATTATGTGGAATATAGATAGTATTAATAATGATGTAAAAGGTATGTTATCAGAATATAGATATGAACACAGTTTAATGGTTGCTAAATGTGCTAAAGATTTAGCTATTCACTATAATCTAGATAGTGATAAAGCATATATAACTGGTTTAATTCATGATATAGCTAAGGAATTTACTGATACCGAAAATAATTACTATATAGAAAAGTATAATATAGATAAAAAGTTTTTAACAGATGAATATAAACCAGTTCTACATGGCATAGTTGGTTCTTATTATGTAAAGGAAAAATATAATATGGATGATGAAATATGTAATTCTATTAAATATCATTCATTAGGTGATGTAGATATGACTTTATTTAATAAAATAATACTTATATCAGATAAGATAGGAAGAAATAATGCTGATCCTAAACTTATAGAATTAGCTTATACTAATATAGATGAAGCATTAGTTTATTTCTTTGAATGGTTAAAAAATAAGTTTGAAAATAGTGGTAGAAAAGTTAATCAAGAAACATTAGACGTATTGCAAAAATTAAAAAAGGTGTTATAATCAAATTAAGCAATAGTGATTGGATTTATCCTACTTTAACGAGTCGTTAAGGGACTGATGTAATTATAGAATTAATTGTAATCTTTCAAAAGGCGATACTACACTCCGTGTAGGTCCGCTGCGCTTAAACGCCTGTTTCAATATTACAATATCTTAAGTATTGCTTATAAAGGAGGTAGTAAAAATGTGGAAATACTTTGATAGTACTAAATTTTTACTATCTCTTAATTTGTTTGATGGTATAGATGATAAAAAAATAATTAAAGAAATATACGCTATATCAAATAATGTTGAAAATAATTATAAAGTATTTAAAATTAGAAAAAGAAATGGTAAATACAGAACCATTTATGAACCTAATAGTATTTTAAAACATATGCAAAAGCAATTACTTAATAATATACTTTATGATATAAAAGTATCAGAGTATGCTAAAGCATATAAAAAAGGTACATCATTAAAAGATAATGCTTTAGTACATACTAATAAAAAAATAATACTAAAATTAGATATAGAAGATTTCTTTGATAATATATCATTTACTAATATATATAATAAATGTTTTAACGTAGAAAAATTTCCTAAGAAAATAGGTGTATTATTTACTACATTAGTAACATATGAAGGATATTTACCACAAGGAGCACCAACAAGTGCATATATATCAAATATTGTAATGAAAGAATTTGATGAAAGTATAGGTAATTATTGTAGTGAAAATAATATAGATTATACAAGATACTCTGATGACATGACATTTTCAGGAGACTTTAATCCTAGTGAGATAATAAAAATAGTTAGAAAGAACTTATATAAACTTGGTTTAAAACTTAATAACGATAAAATACATATAGTAAAAAATAGTAGTAGCCAAAATGTTACTGGTATAGTAGTAAATGAAAAGTTACAAATATCTAGTAAATATAGAAAAAAAATTAGACAAGAAATATACTATATAAAAAAGTATGGATTAGAATCACATATAAAAAAAATAAATATGTTAGATAAAGAGAAATACTTAAATAGTTTGTATGGTAAAATTTTGTATGTATTACAAATTAATAATAATGATAAAGAATTTATAGAATATAAGAATTATGTAAGGAATGAATTATGGTAGAAATAATAGATTATTCTAATATATATGATGAAAATATAAAAGATTTATTAGTTGAATTAGGTAATTATATATCTAGTATTGATAGAGAAGGATATAATAGAGTAACTAATGAATTTAGAGAAGAATATTATAATAAAACAATGGATGATGTAAAAAAGTACGAAGGTAAAATATTTTTAGCTAAAGAAAATAATAATATTATTGGACTTATCATTGGACTTATTAATAATGATGAAGTAGATACATATGATTTTAAAGCACCTAAAAGAGGTAGAATAGTAGAATTTATAGTATCAAAAAATTATAGAGCTAGTGGTATAGGAAGTAAACTATTTAATACTTTAGAAGAATATTTTAAAAGTGTTGGATGTAAAGGTATTCTTATAGATGTATTTTCATATAATGAGAGTGCTTTAGAGTTTTATAAAAAACATGGTTATTTTAATAGAACAGAAGAGATGATGAAATTATTATAGTCATCTCTTTTTAATTTGATTAATATAGAATGTTGTGCTAGAATAAGTTCTCAATGAGGGGGATATTATGAATAAGTTAGATATTATTAGAGCTTATGATAATGAATTAGATCGCTTACCATATATTAAAAATTTAAAAATTAATTGGGAAGAAGTTAAAAGAAATATTAAATATGGAAGTTATCAAATAATATTTGAAGCTCATAGACAACATAAAAATGAAGTATTAGGCAGATTGGAAATTAGTTATGTTAATAATGCATTAGATTATATTGATAATCCTGATTTTAGAGTAAGATCAGTTTTATATAATCCAACAAATAGAAATGAAATAGGTAATCCTATTTCACTTGAAAGTGCACTTTTTATTACACCAATATTAGAAAGATGTATGCTAATTAATAAACCAAAAAAGGAACATTTTTGGGGGATTAATGGTAGATTTTTGGATAAAGGTTTAATAAAACTAGCTATTAGAATTAGAAAAATTATTATAGCACCAGGTATATATAAATTAGAAAAAGAAGTAGTTCCAGTATATACAACAGCACTTAATGAATTATATGAAAAATTAATTTTTAATTTTAAATTAAAAAATAATAGAATACCAAATAAAGCGGAACTTGAAGTGTTAAAATCTCGTGCTATTAGTTTAGCATGTGATTTAAAAGTAGACGGACATATTATTAAAAATCCAGATACATTTGCAGCACTTAATGGTACAAAAAATTTAGATGAATTATACGGATTAAATGTTCGTTATGCAAAAAATATAATTACTTCTACTGGTTCAACATTAGTAACTAATTGGTCAGATTTTGTAAGAAGTATAAATAATGAATATTCTATAAATTGGATCGATGAAATACAAGATAATGGTCAATTAGTAAATTTATGGACTCCACTTACTTTTGCAAAATTTGATAATAGATTAAATAGTTCACTTGAAGAACAATCTAAAAGATATCATAAATAGATGGCAATAGCCATCTTTTTTATTTTCAACCTAGAGTTGAGTTAATTAAACTTCAAAGTTATTTAAAAAAATATATAAATATATTAAAATATAAATGTAACGGAGGTAAATATGAACGAATTAGTAGTAATAAGCGCTGTATGGTGTCCATCATGCTTAATATTAAATAAAAATTTAAAAAAAATATCTGAAGAAAATTTAAATATAAAAATAAATAAATTAGATTTTGATTTAGATGAAGATGAAGTAGAAGAATACAATGTAGGAGATAAACTTCCAGTAGTTGTATTTAAGAAAGATAATAATGAAGTAAATAGATTAATAGGAGAAAAATCTTATGATGAATTACTTACATTCATAAAGGAGAATATGTAGTGAAAAAATTATATTATGTTTTATTTTTAATATTATGTTTAATTCCACTTAATATATTTGCTCTTAGTGATGACTACAAAGATGTAGTACATAATATAGTAGATAAAAAAGTAGAGAAAGATAAAATTAATATTTATTTCTTTAGGGGAGAAGGCTGTCCGCATTGTGCGGAGGAAGAAAAATGGTTTAATGAAATAATGGATGAGTATAAAGACTATGTTAATATATATGATTTTGAAGTATGGCATAGTAAAAAGAACATGAATCTATTAGATAAAGTAAAAGATAAAATGGGTTCAAGTGCAAATGGTATACCATTTACAGTAATAGGAGAAAAATACTACGTAGGATTTTCAGATGTAACTAAATCACAAATGGA
>Ga0247608_10003930_pt1 | contig 16977 bp, 18 predicted proteins | sample 176DNAGHGlowgp2_FD_193490 | JGI IMG/M metagenome (GOLD analysis project Ga0247608, IMG submission 193490) | Sheep rumen microbial communities from Palmerston North, Manawatu-Wanganui, New Zealand - 1766 DNA GHGlow gp2 | ecosystem: Host-associated > Mammals > Digestive system > Stomach > Rumen ... | reverse complement strand
AAAAATGCCAAAAACAATTACGAGGCAATAAATTTTGGAGAACAACCATATGAAGAAGATGATGAACTTATGGGTGACGATATGGTTGATGAGCCTGAAACTCATGAAGAACCTGAAGAAAAAGGCATGGATGTAATGCAATTTGTTGACGATATTAGAAAAAAATCTCTTAGGGGTATGGCTCAATTAGCAGATAACCCAGATGATGAAAGATACCAACTTTTAAAGAAAATTTGGCAAATCTGTGACAAAAAGCCAGAACAACAAACGGCATTCAGCAATCCAAACCAACAAGGTCAAGCACCTCAGCAAATGAATGGAAATGTACAAAGAATGTAAAAAAACTAAAATTAAAAATAAGATAAAAAAAATATATTGAAATGAGTGACTTACTACTTAAAATGCCTAATGTTTACGAACCATTAAGGAAAAATAGATTTATATTCAGGTTCCCAGCCGACTTAGGTATTCAAGAATGGACTGTTGAATCAGGAAAACGTCCTTCAATAAACCAAAATGCCGTAGAAATCCAATTCCTTAATACTTCAACTTGGGTATTGGGTAGATACACTTGGCAAGAAATTCAAATGACATTCCGTGATGCAATTGGTCCATCAACAACACAGGCTATTATGGAATGGGTTAGACTTGGCTCAGAAAGTATAACTGGTAGACAAGGTTATGCAGCTGGCTATAAAAGAGATGTTGAACTTGAAATGTTGGACCCAACGGGTGCTGTAGTTCAAAAATGGATTCTTAAAGGTTGCTTCTTAACAAATGTTGAATTTGGTGACCTTAACTATTCAGAAGACGGATTGGCAACAATCTCAGCAACTCTTAGGCCCGATTATTGCATTTTGTGCTACTAATCAGTTAAAAAAAAAGAAAAAGAAAAAGGCAGAAGTTAATTTCTGCCTTTTTTGTTTTAATACGTTTTCCTTATTTTCCAATCAGTCATCATACATTGTAAAAGTGACTCAGACCAATGTGGAATCTTAATTCCAAATTCATTTTCAACTTTTGTTTTGTCAAGAACTGAATACATCGGCCTTTTGGCTTTTGTTTTATATTTTTTTGTTGTTGTTGGCCTTATGTATTTTTTAGGATATGGACTTACTTCAAATTTAATATCAACAGGGTCTTTTCTCATTGGTTCATATGGCCTAAAATTGCCATAAATTGTTTCTATCATTGAAGCAAAATCATACCAAGAAGCAATTCCGTTATTTGAAAAATTATAAATCCCTTTAACTTCTTTGTATTTATTTGAAGCAATTAAATCTCTTACTATAAACAAAGCCAAATCTTTTGCATATGTTGGTGTGCCTATTTGGTCGTTTACAACGCTTGTTTCCTTACAACTTCTAATTCTGTCAATCATTGTCCTATAGAAATTATGGCCATATTCAGAATAAAGCCACGATGTTCTTAAAACAATTCCTTTATTGTATGACAAAACAACTCTGTCAGCATATAATTTTGTCATTCCGTAAACATTTAAAGGCCCTTTTATTGGTAGGTCTTCTTTATATGGTTTGCTTGATTTTCCATTGAACACATAATCCGTTGATATTTGAATCAAATATATCCCATGTTCTTCACAAAGTTTAACCAAATCCTCAACACCATAGTAATTTACACCTATGGCATCAATTGAATTTTCTTCAGCTTTTTCTACATTTGTATATGCAGCACAATTTACAACAATATCAGGATTAAACCTTTCAAATTGCTCATGCATTTGCTCTTTATTTGTTAAATCAAAAAGGTCTCTTGGCATAAAGATATACTTATTTTCATTGTCAAAATATTTGAACACATCAACAATGCATCTACCAAGTTGTCCTTCTGCGCCAGTAACTAAAATATTCATACTTTTTTTTATAAAACTAATCAATTACGGTCCAAATCTCAAGCAATTTTTTAAAATCGCCATAACTTATTTTAGTATAGCCATTATCACAAAAATCTTTTCCCCAAGAATTTCTTATTATAAAGCCTTCTGAATCATAGCCAACAATTGATATTGCATGATAACCGTGCAATGTGGTACCTATTCTCTTATTCCAAAAATCACAGTGGTCACCATATACTGGTAAAGCGCCAAAACAAGGTCCATTTGAAACTATTGCAAATTTCAAATCATCTATTTTGTTTATTTTTCCATAATGTCCGATTTTTAAAATCCCAATTGCAGAATCAACACCATTATGCCTTAGATATTTAAAAGCAGCCTTGAATGTCATTCCATCGCCCTTGTTTTCACGGCTATTATAAATGTCAAACAAAACAATGGCATTATCATTATTTGTCATTGTATTCAAATTTGCTTTCCAATTCAAGTATGCAGACATTGAACAAGGCACGCATATTGATAGTTTTCCTTGATTTATAACTTGTGGCAATACATTCACATAAGAATATTTCTCAGGCAATTTTGCTTCTTTAGGGCATTCAAACAAAATTTCAGTGCCATTTATTATTGAAGGAACAAATCCTAAATTATCTACGTTTTTCATTGTTCAGCAATTCTTTTTGTTATTTTATATGGCTCTTTTTCACCAAGAAGGATATATATTACTTCATTTTCTTCTGAATATGATTTCAAATAAAGCCTTTTTGTGAAAACAGAATCTGTTTCATAATCAATGAAACTTGTTTTTATCCATTTGTCATATGTTGGAATCATATCCACTTCGCATATGGAATCAAGTTGGTGTTGCGTTATTGTCATTTCATATAAATTAATCATCATTGGTGCTCCAAATGTGATTTCACCAACATTCTGATGCATTTTGCACGAAAACATCAAAAACAGCATTAATAAAAAAATAAAAATCTTTTTCATAACAAACATTTTTCTATAAATAGTTGCAAAAAAAAAGCCGCATCTTTCGACACGGCTTAAATATTAAGTTGTATTATGAATTATTCTTCAAATGCAACGCTCTCAGGATATACAACGAATGAGATTGAGATGTATTCCAAAGCAGGAGTTGGCTTAATCATAATCTTAGCAGGTAAGATATGTTGGTCTCTTGTTTCAGGAGTTACTTCTGTGATAACCCTATAATCAAAGATACCTCTATTTGACTTAACTTCTGCAAGAATTGGTTCAACCAAACCTCTAAATTGCTTTTCAAGAGCATCGTCATATTGTTCAAATATCAAATGTTTAGCTGCTGATGTGACAAGTTTCTTAACCCTAATCATAAGTCTTCTGACATTGATTCTGTTAAGAGGGCTATCAATTTCATAAGCAGTCTTGTTACCCCAAACCTTAACACCGTCTTTACCGAATGTCTTGATAGGATTGATTCTGTTTCCGTACAAAACATCTTCCTCAGGCAACGTTGTCTTGAATGCTGCTTTTTCGCAAACAACAGAACCACGTGAGATACCGGCAGGTGAATACCATGGGAACAATGTGTTATCAGTATCAGCGATATTTCTTACAACATCCTTTGTTGGTGGCAAATACAAGTACTCATTTCTTACTGTATCTTTGAAAAGAACCCATGGGAAATATGTACAAGCATATGAAGAATTTATTTCAGTATCGTCAAACAATGAAACTAATTCATTAACGTCTGTGATAGGATAAACTCCATAGCCTTCAGGTGAAGTTGTAACTTCCTTAAAGTCATAATATGGTGAATTCATTATGTATAATGCATCACCGCCTCTACCATCATCAGGGTCTTCAATCATATGAATTGCATCCTGTGTCAAAAGTGAATTGTTCAACCAGTCTATACCAGGTGTTGCAAACACATTGATTTCAACGTCTTGTGGGTTGGATAATACTTGATATCCTGCAAGATATGCATAATAGTCACTTGTATTATTCATATATTGTGGCAACTTGAAATATTGCCAATTGCAAACTTGTCCATAGGTATCTGTTGTACCATACACATTTGCGTTGAAAACATTTAAATTGGTTCTATATCCTCTGTGTACATCCCAACCGTCAAAGCCACCATAGAAGCAAACAGTAAACTTACGTACTTCAGGGTCTTTGTAGATTGTCTCTGACATATAACCACCGTTAATAAGTCTTTGTTGTTTTTCTGTTTCGTTTGTTCCAGGAAGTCTTTCTGATGTAATTCTTGGAATATAATCGTGTGCCGTAACTTTCAACGGTGAAACATAGTCAAATCCTTCTGTATATTCATCACCATCAATTGTTATCTTTCCGTTAGTTCCAAGCATACTGAAGATTGAATCCATATGGAAACCTTTTGTATATGTATCTTCCAAAACATAGCAGCATCCTGTTTCATCACCTTCGCAACTATTATTCATTGAACGTCCTCCAAGGTTATCATCATAAAGTTTAGTGCCTTTGAATGACAAGAAATCATTATCAATTCCAGAAAGTCCAAAATATTGTTTCTTTGCCTTAATATTAGGATTATAAACAGTATTGTATGAAATTTCAGGAACAATGTCGGTTCCATATGTTGGGCAAGGATAACCTAAGAATCCGCAAGGTACGCTTCCGCTATAGTCTTCCATATCATCAGCAAGCATAACTGTGATATATTTTGACTTTGTTGCATACATGCCATCGCTTGTACCGATTTTATATCCAATGAATGAAGAATCTCCTTTTGTCATTGTACATTTTGCGAACTTCTCAAGAACTACAGGATACGTGTCGTTATCGTTAAAATCCCTTACAACAACATCGAATGTACCATCGAATGGATTAATCTTTTCAAATGAAACTTTTACTTGATAGTTTGCAGCATTACCATCTGAAATAGTCAATAGTTTGAACAATTTTCTAAGTGTAATGTTCAATCCACATTCTCCATTATTTTTACTATCAGGTTGATTTTGTGAAGCATATGCTTCAGATACAATCCAAGGAGTTTGAGCGCATCTGTATTGGCTCTTATAATCGTTATATAAATCGTCAGTTAAAGGTTGTAGTTCTGAAGATGTATCAACACAAGCATAAACTTCTTTAGTAACGTTCTTTAAAGTAGCGTCTGAACGGGTCAATGTACCAACAACCTCATTCAAGCCAGCTTCAAAAATTTCTTCAACATAAATTGAACTTTTTCCATATTCAGGACTTGAACTAATAACTTTGTAAATATAGTCGCTGTCTCTTGGGTCTAATGAAACATTATATACTTCATGAATAGCTTCTTCGTTTGGTTCTGCTTTCAACGTAACGTCTATACATAACTTTCTGCAAGAATCAAATGTTTTTCCACTACCGACCTCAACACAGTCTGAACTGTAAAATGCTGGTTTATATGGACCAACTGAAATACTGTCAACTAACTCTGATGGCGTATCTGTTTGTTGCTCACAAATTCCACCTTCTCCTGGTGCATCATAAGTCATTTTACTTCTCAAAATAATCAATGGCTTTGCCTCAAATGTTGGCAAAGTATTTCCATTTTTATCTACTCCATCATTATAAGTCCATCCTTCTTCTGCCGTTGGTTCGACTTTTGCTGTTTTAATAACCCAACATCTACCAGCTTCATATCCTGAAAGTCCAAGAACCTTAACAACGTTAAGTCTCTTTGATTTTGTCAAATAACTCTTAGCGATGTATGGAAGTTCATATTTTGGCAATCCAGTTTTCCTGAATTTTTCAGATGAAGTTCCGCCAAAGTAATCAACAAAATCACTCCATTCTTCAATTTCAATGTTTTCAAAAGCAGGACCATATAAGGTTTCACCAACAAGTCCAAGACTTGTAATACCAAGACTTTTAACTGAATAAGTTACATCTTTTTCCTCTGTATATACACCAGGTGAAACATGTCTGCCTCTTGCATCACTTATCATATTGTTTTATTTTTTTACTTTATTATTTTCTTTATAAATAGCACAAAAAAACCAAAAAATAATCGTTTTAGCCTAAAATTAACATTTATATATCTTTATTGTTTTTCAACAACGCTTGTTAGGTCTTTTCCTTTAAGTTTTATTACTGAATTTTCAAAAGTCTTATACCTTGATACACTATCAAATTTTATTGAATCATTAATGTTTAATTTTATTGGCTCTTCAAGCGTTATTTCTACATCTTTATAGCACGAACTTTCTATGTTATTAAGATATTTGTCCAAATCAACATATGTTCCGTTTATTGACATTCTAAAATACCTTACATTTTGAATAACTATTGACGTAATTTCTGAATCGCAGTCAATTCTAAACCCGTGTCCCATTTTATCACGTGGAATTGTTGTTATTACCTCTATTTGTTCATATGCAGAATTTGGATTATCTTCACATTCTATATTTGGGTCAAACGATTCAATAATTGTTTTTGGCTTAATTTCACCATCAAAGCACTCAAGAACAAGCATTGGCTGTTCAACAACCCTAAAACTATCTTTAGGCATTATATATGCCATAACGGTTATCGCATACGATTGTGAATAATAACGCCTATCATCAATGTTATATTCAGACTCGTCCGATATATCTGTCAACTTCATTGGAATAAAATGTCCGTTTGGCCTTATATAACAATCAATTGCCTTGAATTTTTCATTCATCATCATATTGAAATCATTCAATAATTGATATTTGTTTGTGAAAATTGATACGGTATATATCAAATCAATTGAAATTGGCTGCTTAACCCTATAATCAATGAAATATCTATGTCCGCTTTTATCAACTGCTTGAACTCTTTTCATTAAAAAATCAATATCGCCAGGAATGTTCCTTGTTTCTCCAACTATGCTTCCTAATTTGGGGTTATTCTCCCTTGTTATCGCCTTGAAATTAAGAATAAGGTTCTTTTTTTCGTCAACATGCTGCCAAGATTGAAGATATTCAGAAAATCTTTGGTTTGTAAGCATCAAATACGTAGGTAATTTTTGTTCCTCGAATGAAATATCCAACTCTTCCGACACCCATCTTTCAAATTCTTTGTCTATATCCTCATATTCCAAAGGTTTTGGCAATGGAGTGTTATCTTGGAGAACTTCTTTCACCAAATTTTCACGTCTTTCTTTACCAACGATATCTCGTTTAAGTTTTATAATATTTTTATAATTTCTACTCATTTTTACCCATTAAATTCGCTTGCGTCAATACTTGCACATTGTATTGTCCTTGCATAAGGTTTTGTTCCATACAATGTGAATTTATTTGAAGTCATATTAACCCTACCATCGTCAACCACAGTAAAATATTCACGATGTTCTGTATCTATCTGTATTCCAATGTAATCACCCCTTGAAATATCACAATGATTCTCTTCAAGTGTTGTCAAAAGAACACTAAATGTCAATTTTCCAGTCTTGGCATAGTATCCCGTCTGTATTTTATTATTATATGCCTTTGTCTCAGCCTCATTTATCTCATAAATTACAGGTAAAACAACAGGAGTTTTAAATCTTATAGCATCTTTTGAAGCCTCATTATACGTGTCGTTAACTTTTGTCTTTTCATAATCAACTTGATAAAGAATTATCTCCTGATTTGCATCTTGTTCCAAATATTCAGTGGCAAAACCTACTTCCAAATCAAAATCCTCCATCCCAAAGAACTTATTGTTCCTTGTTACGGGTACTTTGTTCGTATTTTTTGTTTGATTAAATTCAAGTGCCATTGTTTTTTAATTCTTTAAAGATAAATAGTTAAATTATAATAAAAAATGTTCTTCGTGCGTGTGGTATACTAGTGCTTCTAGAATATATTTATTTAATATTTATTAAATTAAAAATATAATTAATATATTATATAAAAAAACCAGTTCTTATAGCACTAGTATTTGTTTTTTTGAAAAAATTTTTGTAAATAATATTTAGAAATTATATAATTTAATGTTTAACACGATAAAAGGAAAAAATGAAGCAATAGACATACTAAACAGTTACAATGGGCCAAATCCATATCTTTTAAAGCTCAAAAGAGATATTGTTTTGTGCAGAAAAACAAATTTACTTAGCGATTATGTAGTTGAGTACATAAAGAAAAACCATGATTTTTCACCAATTCAAATAAACAAGAACGTTTCAATCGCTGACTGGTATGGCGAAAAACTTAAAAACGACTATGAATTAGAATTTATTCCTCAAAAGATAAGAATTTACACATATTTTGGGGAAACATCAGTTGCTTTCCATTGCACTATCAAATATAGGCAAAATATGGAAACGATGGAAATTTTTCTACCAAAGAAAGCGGTACTTGGAAACTTCTTAATTGGAGATTATCACTCTGTTCAAGTTGATTTTGACCGTTATGACAACTTATCAATGTCAAAAGACCCGAATAGAAGACTTAAACCACATCAAAAAGATGCAGTTCAATTCCTTTTACATAGAAAAAAATGCATTTTGGCAGATGACATGGGATTGGGAAAATCCTGTTCGTTAACAGTTGCTGCAATTGAAGGAAACTTCGATTCCGTATTGATAATTTGCCCCGCTTCTTTGAAAACAAATTGGCGTGACGAGTTACTTTGGTATGTTCCTGAAAAAGATATTTCTATAATTGATGGTGTTAACGATAAGACAAAGCCTGAATTGGAAAAAATGCTTGGATACGGTGTTGGCAAATCAGGACTTAAAAGAGAACAATTGCTTGAAGAAGCAAAAAATCGTGGAAAATGGGAAGATAATAGGTTTGTTATTGTCAATTTTGATATTCTTGATGAATTTTACAAGATTCCAAGGACAAGAAGTGCTGAAAACATAAAAAAAGCATATGATGAAAGCCCTATGCTTCAGTATGTAACAAACAAAAAGACACTTTTGATAATTGATGAGGCTCACAGATTGTCAAATTCAACCTCAGATAGGTACAAAATAATAAGCGATTTCATAAAACGTGGAAATCCACATAGTATATATTTAGCAACAGGTACTCCTATAACAAACAATCCATCAAATTTTTACTGTTTGTTGAAACTTTTGGGGGAAGATATTACTCTTGATTGGAATTATTACATGGAAAGATTTTGCGGAGCAATGAAAATTCCAGCAAAAGGCGAAAAGGAAAAATGGTCCAAGTTTTTCTTTGAAAAGAAAAAACGTGAGTATGAAAATGCAGGAAAAATTGCGCCGACATGTTGGGGAGAACTTACATCTAAGGAAAAGGATGAATTAAAGGAATACATTAATGCAAATGCAAGGAAAATCACAATTTTAAAAGACCCAACGAACCTTGAAGAGTTAAAACTTAAAGTATCACACATATATTTGAGACGTACAAAAGAAGACATCGCTGAAGAATTACCAAATAAGACAGTACACGAACTATTCTATGATTTCGATATGAAGCAAGAGTTTGAATATGCACGTCTTTGGGAAGAATATGAGGCTGCACAACTCGAATTGGACCCAACAAAAGAAATAAACAAGGATTTATTAGAAGGTGCTGTTTATAGAAAGTATTGTTCCAACCAAATGATTCCAAATACCATAAAACTTGCTGACGAATTCATAAAAAACGGTGACAAAGTTATTATTGCAACTTGTTATGACGAAGAATTATATACATTAAGAGATTATTATGGTGATAAATGCGTTATTTTCAACGGAAAATTAAATCCAAAACAAAAAGATGCCGCAAAAGAGGCATTTTTAACCAATCCTGACAAAATGGTTTTCATTGGGCAATTGTTTGCAGCCGGAGTTGGCCTTAATTTGGTTGTTTCAAACAAACTTATATTCAATGACCTTGATTATGTTCCCGGAAATAATCGTCAGATGGAAGATAGAATCTATCGTATTGGACAAAAAAGAGATGTTGATATTTATTATCAAATTTTTAGAGGAACACAATACGAAAAAATGTGGAATACCGTTTTGAGAAAGGAATTATCAATAAATTCAGTAATAAAAAAAGAAAATGAAAAATAATAAACAAAAACAAAATGGAAATAATATGGAAAAAGAAAATGAAATTTTTGAAATATTAAAAAACCACGAATCGGTTTTAGAATATTTATGCGAAGGTTTAGACGAAGAACAAAAGAGCGTTTTTAAGACATGGTTCTTAAAAGCATATGAGCATTATGACAATAAGTATGAAGAGTTTCCTCAGATTTCAAACAGAGTTTTAGTAATAATAATGCGTCTTGTTAAAAGAAATTATGAATTCGAAGATTTCGATTTTGATGAGGCCGAAAAGCAATATAACTATTTTTTTGACCATCTACAAGGTTCTAAGTTTGACGATATTGAATGTGAAGCCGTTGCTATGACAACATGTTATTTTATGGAAAAAAGATTTAGAAATGAAAAAAATTAAATATTACATAGTTAAATTTGTCTTTTCAATAATTGGTTGGTATAAAGCGGCTTTCAAACTTAAAGAGGGACATAAATACCTTGGAGGAATACAGCCAAATACCGCATCAATATATCGTGGAAACAGAACTTTTTACGAAACGTTAAACGGAATTGAGCCAACATACGGTGTTCAATTTATGTCAACAAGAAACAAGCAATATAAGTATTGGGAATTGGGGCTGCTTAAATGGGATGAAAATAATGATATAGAAGAAGTAAAATGATATTACATTCGAATTCAAAAACTGGTTTAAGAACATTATTTAGTTGTACTTGTTTAATAGTTAAGAGTGGACCAAATGTTAAACAACCATATGACGAAGATTGTATTGAAATTAAAAAGAAAAATGTTTTTAAAGACTATACATTTTATAGAAAAAGAATAAAAGGAATAAAGATAGATTGAAGTGGAGGAATATTTAGCGTTTGTTGATTATATCGGAAGGACAATAGATGGGCAGTACATATATAGATTTGATTTTACTGTGGATGCTGATAGTGTGTGGGGTGAATACTTTAATGTAACACCGGCTGGAATAGTTCCCGATTTGCAGCCTGACATAAATTCACTATCAAAATGTTGCAAAGTGAATTTCCCAATAGAAATGCAATTGGCAAAGAAAAACTATTGCTTTTCAATGCAAGATTGTATTGATGGAATAATACCGTTGATTTTTTCTGAAATTTCAGAAGATGGTATTGAATATAATGACGCTCCTTTATTTTTTAAATTTGGGGAAAATTTTGAAACAATAAAAGAAACGCTTCAATCAATAAACATTGAATTATATGATATTGAAGACGTTAAAAAAGGTGATGAAAGCGCAATTGATGATTTAATTGATAACATTGATTTAATAAACGGAGAAAACGATGAATATATATAGGTTAGAAGAAGCAGAAAGTGACTTACATTATTTTGAAGACCCATTTGACAATTTTATGTTTAAGGAAACAAGGCCGTGGGTCCATAGTAAATCAATGATTAAAAGAAGTCTTAATAAGTACAAATTGAAAATAAAACGCATGAAAATATTATTTTAATTAATAATTTTGAAAATGGAAAAAGAAGATAATTTAAAATTGATTTATGTAAAATATTTGGGAAAAAACACAGACGGAACATATGTCTATGACTTTTTCTTCAGCGAAACACCTGAATATGTGTGGGGTCCGTCATGGGACGTTGATAATCCAAGCAGTAATGGAGATATTACGCCTGATTCAACTACATATTCTGCTGTAAAACAAGCAATAACAGATTTACCATTCACAACGGCAGAAGAAACGACTTGTTATTCCATGGAATATGCTACTTATGGAATTCTTGCATTATGTTGGATAAATATAGAAAACCTTGATGTCTATCCTGAGCACGGAAGATTAACGATGCATTTTGGCGAATCTTACTATTCTGTTGAAGATAAATTGAACTTGTATGGTTGGAAATTCAAATAATTTTTTGTAAACTATATAAAAAGTTTTAAAATGTTAGACAAAGACAAATTAATTTTAGTGTTCTATATCAATGTCGATAGAATAGACCGATACGATATACCAGCATACTTGAGTGAGGCAAGAGAATATTTGTCAAGAAACCTTGATGATAGTGTTATTTCATATTTCATCCCAATAGAAGGTGAAAACAGCAAGGTTGACTGTATTAATCCAAGTTTCATTGAAGGCGATGTATATAAAGATAATAAGGAAAAATTAGAAAATGCGGTAAAAAAATTAGAAGAATTTTTAACAAATAAATAAAATTTTAATTATGGGACAAAATTTTGATAGAGACGGTTTTATTGTTTATGACAATCACGTTGCGTTTTGGGGTTCTGAATTCTCAAACTTTCATAAATGCAAGTTCATATATTTAGGCGTTGAGTTTAAATCTTCTGAACAAGCATTTATGTATGAAAAGGCTCTGTATTTTAATGACAAAGAGGTTGCAGACCTTATTTTAAAGGCAAAAACTCCAAAAGAGGCAAAGGAATTGGGTAGGAAAGTTAAAAATTTTAATTCAGAACAATGGTCTGAGGTTTGCGAAGACATTATGTATAATGTTGTTCTTGCAAAATTTTGCCAAAATGAATATTTGGCACGATTAATAGCAAGAAGAGACTTGTTAGATAAGACTTTTGTTGAGGGAAGTCCTGTTGATTGCATATGGGGATGTGGAATACGATGGAATGACCCAAAAATTGACGATGAATCAAATTGGAAAGGTAAAAATCTTTTAGGAAAAGTCCTTGGAAGAGTAAGGGACTATATGATTAATGTACTATAATAGTATAAAAATAACAGCGAATAAGCATGCCAAGGGATTTGGCTATTTCAAATGGGACAAAATTTTATTAAAAAAGAGATTACTCCTGAAGTAATCAGTACATTTTTAAATGGTAGAGACGAACAAGAAAGAATTGTAAACCTTGATTACAAATACCAAAATAACTTCATAACAGTATTTTACAGAAACGAAAACGATGACAAATGTGTTTCTCAAGAGCCATTTATGCCGTTTTTGTGGGCAACTGAAAATGCTTGCAAAAGGCTATGTGATGGTGATAAACAAAAAGTAAGATATCTGCTAAAAAAATATAGAATATGGGTTAAGGCACTTGATGTGACAAATTCTGATGGTGAAGTTGTAGAAGAAATTAAGAATGGATATACATATTTGTTCTATGCAACAGTACCGATGAGTTATTCTGACTTTTTGGACTTTTTCAAAAAAGCAGGAAATCCTGTTTCGAGTAGAAAAAAGAAAGATGACAAAGGTGGAACCCAACAAAAAGAAGAAAAACAGTATTTAACAGTTACTCCAAAAGAGCAATTCATGATTTCAACAGGAAAGAGGTTCTTTAAGGGGTATGAGGATTATAATGATATTCTAAGACTTATATTCGACTTGGAGTCAACAGGCCTTAATACAAAAAAAGATAGAATAGAACAGTTTGGTATAAGATTTAATCGCCCTGTAAAATATAAAGGGGAATATATTAAATTTGAAAAATTAATTAATGTTGAAGGTAATACTGAAGAAGAAAAAAATATTTCAGAATTAAATGGCATTATAACATTTTTAAAAATAATTTATACTTTTAGGCCCGATGTAATTACTGCACATAATGGAGAGGCATTTGACTGGCAGTTAATTATTGGCGCTTGTGAAAGACTTGGAACTTCTCTTGAAGAACTATCAAAGAAATTTTTCAATGGAGAGTCAATCAGAAAAGATGAACGTGAGTCAATTTTGAAATTAGGTGGCGAAATTGAAAAATTCAATAAAACTATTGTTCCAAATATAATAATCACCGATTCTTTGCATGCTGTTAGAAGAGCACAAGCATTGGATTCAAATATGCTTTTCTCAAATTTGAAATATGTTAGCAAATATTCAGATTTGATTAAAGAAGACCGTGTTTATATACCAGGTGACAAAATTTCAGATATTTACAACGATAAAAATAGAAAATTTGCAATTAACGATGAAACAGGCGATTGGTATATATATGACGAAAATCATTCTTGTGAAAGTGAAGAACTATTATTGAAAAAAGGAAAAGACAACCCAACTTTTGTTCTTTACACAAAGAACAAACTTTTGGATGGATATAAAGTTGTTGACGGAAAATATATAGGACAAAAGTATTTGCTTGATGACTTGTGGGAATGTGACATGGTTGAACATCGTTACAACACCCCAAACTTCCTTATTTGTAAAATGATTCCTGTTCCATTTGACAAGTGCTGTACAATGGGTACTGCTGGCCAGTGGAAATCAATTATGCTCGCTTGGAGTTATGAAAACAACTTGGCAATCCCTCAATTTTCAGAAAGAAAAACTTTCACAGGTGGGCTTTCACGTCTTCTTAAAGTCGGATTCGTTGACAATGTTGCAAAATTTGACTATAATTCACTTTATCCATCAATAATTCTTACTTGGGGTATCACTGATGCAAAAGATTTGCTTCATTCTATGCTTTATTTCTTGGAACACGTTTTAACACAGCGTGAAAAATATAAAGGTTTAAAGAAAAAAGCTGGTAAAGAAAAAGATAAGTATAAAAAGGAAATAGAATCTTGCGCTGATTTACATTTAAAAGACGAGCTTAACAGAAAAATGTTGGATGCAGCACAAGAAGAATCTGCAAATGATAAAAAACAACTACCACTCAAAATCTTTGGAAACTCATTTTTTGGGTCATATGGTGCGCCTAATGTATTTCCATGGGCTTCTATTGCTTGTGCTGAAAGAACAACATGTACAGGTAGAATGGCACTTAGACTAATGATTTATTGGTTTACAAAATTAGGTTATCAGCCTATTGTTGGAGACACTGATGGATTCAACTTTCAATTGCCAGAAGACGATAAATTCAGATATACAAAAGATAACCCATATATTAGTCCAGGCCTTTCAAGAGAAACAAAAGAAGGCGTTGAATATGTTGGATTTAAAGCAGATGTTGCTGAGTTTAATGATTTATTTATGAAAGATTTCCATTATGGTCCTAATTGTGTAAACAAAATGGGTCTTGGAATTGATGAAGTAGTTTCTGCTACAATTAACTTTAGTAGAAAGAACTATGCAGACTATTTCCCTGATGAAGAATTTCCAAAGGACGTTAAAATGGTTGGTAACACCATTAAATCCAAAAAAATGCCTGAATATATTTCAAAATTCTTAGAAAAAGGTATAAGACTTCTTTTGCGCAAAAAAGGCCAAGACTTTATTGAAGCATATTATGACTATATCGAAAAAATTTACAATTATCAAATTCCATTGAAAATGATTGCTTCAAAAGGAAAAATTAAGAAATCATTGGAAGAATATATTGAAGATTGTAAGATAATAACAAAAGCAGGTAGGCCAAAATCAAGACAAGCATGGATGGAACTTGCATTAAGAGAAAATCTTAATGTTAGTATGGGTGAAACAATTTATTATATCAATATCGGAAAAACAAAGTCACAAACCGATGCTAAAAAAGTTACTCATTATTATAAGGTAGACGGATTATTTGGAGAAAAAAGCGATTATAAAGTTGCGCTTGAAAAAGAATGGAAAAAAGATAATATTGACGGTAAACTTGCTCCAAAAGAACGTGCATTATCGCTTAATGATTACGTAAAAAAGCATCATCCTGAAGTCACTATAGAAGATGAAGTTATTCTTAATTGTAAACTTGTTCCAAGAGAAATTGTTGATTCCGAAGAAGATATAATGTGTAAAGAGGGCGAAGAATATAATGTACAAAAGTATATTGACCAATTCAATAAAAGAATTACACCTCTTTTGGTTTGTTTCAGACCTGAAATCAGAAATAAAATTTTAATTACAAATCCTGATGACAGACAATATTTCACATATGACCAATGTGAATTGTGCAATGGTTTCCCAAATAAAGAATCAGACCAAGACACATATGAACAACTTATGACTCTTGATGATAGGGAAATTAAGTTTTGGATGTCACATCCTGAATGGGAACCACCGTATTTGGATTATTGTGAAATGGATTGGGAACAAATCAAAAATGATTACATTGAAAGAATGGAACGTGAAAGACAACTTGGAATTGACAAGGTGAAAGCAAGGTTTGCTGAAATCGTATTCAATATGACACTTGAGGAACTTGAAGATTTTGAAGACGGTGATATGCCAAAAGCAATGCTTGAAATTGTTGATGTGGACCCGTTGACAGGTAAATTTATGTCAAAAGAATATAAAGACATTGTAATCGGTACAATACTTGATGTTTTGGATGCAAAAGAAGAGAAAATAAACGCTCTTGAATTTGAAAACGAAGTAGAAACTGAGGCATAAAAAAAGGGCAGCGATATGTTTGCTGCCCTTATGGAACACACCTCGAATGTTGTCACATTCGAGGATGTTATAATTGTTAAGTGTGCTGCTTAATACAATTGCTCATACTTAAAGATTGTCATAAATATTATCCCAGTTTGGGTCTCCTATTTCATCCCAATATCTTGCACGTCTATTTCTTGGAGAATTCCAAGATTTATAGTATTCCCAACAGTCATCTTGTTCTTTCTCGCTCATTGACTTATAGTCTTTCAATGAAATTCCATTTACCTTTAACATTTCGGCCCATTTTTTTCTATTTTTCATTTGAAGTGCATGTGTTTCGTCTTCTTGTTCTTTACTACCCCACAATGTGTGCAATCTTGGGTCATCTTCTGAATGATATCCGCTATACATATAGTTATTTAATCGCTGATTATGCTTTTGCATCTTTTGCTGTAATTCATTTTCTTTAGTCATGTCATCAATAAGTTGTTGAAAATATGGGCTTTTATACCCATCTTTTTCTGGAATTTTTTTTGCTATATCCATAAATTCTTGATTACTTAAACCACCATTTTGCCTGTGATTACCCTTCAAATCCCAATCACTAGATGAATCACTTCCATCTGGATTTAATCCGTTATATATTTTTTCACCTGGCTTAATTTTTCTTCCTTTTGGCCCACCATTTCCGCTATAATACTCATCAAAATACGGATTGTTATTAACTTTTTTTCCTTCATTAAGCACTTTTTTCACTGACTCCATTACTATCTGTTTAAGTTGGTTTTCGTTGATTCTTATAACTTGTTTCTTTTTCATTTCTCTAACTTTTTCTTTATAAATAGTCATTATATACAAAAAAAGTCAGCCTTT
>Ga0247608_10003929_pt1 | contig 16978 bp, 19 predicted proteins | sample 176DNAGHGlowgp2_FD_193490 | JGI IMG/M metagenome (GOLD analysis project Ga0247608, IMG submission 193490) | Sheep rumen microbial communities from Palmerston North, Manawatu-Wanganui, New Zealand - 1766 DNA GHGlow gp2 | ecosystem: Host-associated > Mammals > Digestive system > Stomach > Rumen ... | reverse complement strand
AGATCGTGGTATCAGCATTTCCGTCAGTGGTATTTGCATTGTTGTCATCAGCGTAAGAAACATCATAAACTGTCCCTGCAACAGCACCCGAAATCTCAACAGTAAACGCAAAATACTTATCCTTAGAGCCCTGATTGCCCGTTACGGTCTTGCTGAAAGTAAGATCATACGAAGTATAAGCGTTTGTATAGCTTGAGCTTTTATTCGTTGTAGTTGCTGCTGTTGCGGATGGTGCTGCATCATGTTTTCCTTCATACAGCACATAACCGGCAATAAAGAGCTGCTTTCCGTTTGGTGCGGTATATTCCGAATTATCGGCAAGTTTTGCATAATAATCGGCATAGTCTTCAACATAGACGTCGAGTGTTCTGTATGTATTCTGTCCTGATGCAGATACGCCTGTATCATTCGCAACACCCTGATTATCGCCTGTTTCAGTAATCAGATAGCGGTATACGCCCGGCTCTGTAAACTGAACTGTGCTGAAATCAAGCGTTAATGTCTTTTTCGCATACTTTTCGTTTCCGGCAGTTGCATCCTGCCATACAACCGCCGTATCAGCACCGGCTGCCCCCTCTGTCACTGTTGTATCACCCTGAGCAAAGGCGGCTACACCTGCCGCTGCCGAGCCGGTGTTTGCAGCATCATCCGCCTTGAAATCAAGTGTTCCGCCGGTCTGTGTTGTAACGCCGTTGATAACAGCAAGATTTGTGCCGGAAGCCGCCGTGATAACAGTTTTTTCGGCAGAGCTGCTGTCATACGGTGCGATCGAGAAATCGAAGCTGGCATTCGGAACATTTGCGTTCACGTCCATAACAAGATACTTGTCGATCATTGTTACATTCTGGCTTACCGGATCAGCTCCGTCAGTAGCATCTGTCAGCCCTGGTGTATAAGGTGTTCCGGCTGCACTTGCGCTCATTGGCACAGCGGCTATAGAGGTGATAGCGGCTGCGTAAGCAATTAAATTTGCAAATCGTCTATACTTTTTCATAATGATCCTCCTAACAATTAAATAAACGGATAAGGCTTGTGAATATAGTTTTGCTTAAATACCGCGCATTCGCATCGTGAACACAACGGCTCCTTCAACATCTTCCAGCGGTATTCCGCCGTAGGTTCTGCTGTCGGAAAGGTCGCTGCGAAAATCATTCAAAACAAACACGCAGTTTTCGGGTACTTGATAAGGGTATCTGATCGCAGAGCCTTCCGATGATGTGGGATAAACCGCATTTTCGGAGATGCCATAGTCATTTACAGAAATAAAATCATTGAAAACACTGACCTTATCACCGCTGAAAGCGATGACACGTCCGAATTTCACTTCTCCATCACGGCGATATACGATCATCGTTCCCTGTTTCAGCTCTGAAAGCCGATAAGTAAGGCAGAATTCGCCATCCCTGATCGTTGGGTAAGCACTGTTGGTGTGGCATATATGGATCCCGGCAATGAACCTGAAAACAACTGTCAGAACGAGTGCAGTTACGAATATCTTAATAAAAAAGGAGAATGCGTAGCTTTTCGCAGTTCTTTTCCTCTTTGGCTTCACTTGAGAGCCTGAACCCTTTTCGCCCTTCTCAGTTTCTGCTTGCAGAGCTGCACTTTCGGTTTTGTCAGTATCCATCATCATCCTCTCTTTCGCTGCAAACCTTTCTAAAAGGAGAGGCACGTCCTGACGCTGACGTATCCCAAAACAAACGACAGCAATCAGAAATTTTGTCCCGCATTGATGAACGCACTTTTTGAAAACAGAGTGTCGCCATTTCCTGTCTGGTTATTATCAGCATACTTTATTTTGACCTCCATTCATTATTATTGCAATGATTTTCAATCGTCAGATATCAAACTTTATAACATATACTCTTTTTTATTAGATCACGAAACGTCTGAAAATGCAAGCCTTTTTCTAAAATCGCACTATTTTTTTCAAGGTACGAAAAAGAGCCATCCTTCACAATTGAAAGATGACTCTTAAGGCAATACCGCACAGAGCTGGCGGTGCAGATACGCAGTCAGATTTTTCGTCAGATTGTATAGAAATGACGCCGCTGGGCTGGCGCACGTTTGCAAGCAAACTGCGCAGTTTCGCTTTTGCGAAACATGCGCCCAGCAAGGAATTTCTGTGCAAGATGACGGAAAAGCTGCAAGCAGATGCGCTGCCAAGCTGCCAGCCGGGCTCCGGTCGTCAGGCGGGCTTTGTGCGGTGTTGCCTTAAGTATAGCAAAATCGTCTGTTTATCGCAATTCTTGATTGTTCGTAAGGTGTTCGGGTAGGTTCTCCGGATAAATAACGGTGAAACACCAGTGAGATATGTTCTCGGACACCATCAATCTTTCGCCCAAGCGTTTCTTCAAAATTGATTTCGCCTGCTTTGAGTCTATCAAGATTTTGCCATACAATGAGAGTGCCGGATTCATAAGCACATAAATCATTGAAATGAGGGATATCCTGTGCTTCGTTTGTATCAAGCGCAATGAAAGACCACTGTCCCGTTTTTGCCGCATGATCAATGTCCCACCTTCTGGCTTCAATAGATTCCCCCTGTTTGGCTATGACTGTAAGGGTTCGGCATTGTGACAGCGATGCCGTTTTCAGTCCCAGCCCAAATCGGTCTTGTCCCGAAGTTCCAGTGGATTTCTGCTTCCATACTGCATAGCTAGGTCGATTTGCTCTGTATTCATGCCGGAACCATTAGCCAAAATGGCAATATATGCTTCGCCAATCGGATAAAAGAATATGTCAACATTTTGGGCAGATGCAGCGATACTATTATCTATGATATCCGATATAGCCGATTCAAGCGAATAGCCGATGGCACGTGTGGATTCAATTAGAGTAGGTGCATACGGCGGCAGATCTATTGTTCTCATCCCGCTCCTCCTTTCCGTTGTTTTGACCATAATTATTCTATTATATTATACCATATTTAGCACTACGTATCAACGGTTTGCAATAAAACTTACTATGGACGATATAGTATGGATACTATTATAAATGGAACGTTTCTGCCTGCAGCCGCAGAAACCGGTTGGAGCAGTTCGCTGGCATTCATGAAAAGCCTTATATAAATGAAAACAACGGCTCTCTAAATGATTTCAGAGAGTCGCTGTTATTAGGCGTAAAAAGGTGATATAACGCACGTTATGTATTATTGCGCGGTGTATTAGCAAGACTTATACGGATTTACTCAATATTCTCTCCGTAGAGTTCTATATTGTCTCGATACTGAGCTTCTGCCTCTGCTTTAATCTCAGGAGCTCTCTCCAATATGTCAGCTTCACTGACAAGACGCATAATCTCCTGATCGAATGATACGACCATGTCTGAATACAATAAGCTAAATTCGATTTCAACATTCTCCGCTTTACCTGAAGCGCGTTGCTCTCTAATTTTAGTGCAGTGTTCGATGAATTGTTGTTTTAATTTCAGTAAGGTCACAAGAATGTAGTAAGGATAGTTTTTTATGCGTTCAGTGCCGTTGAACAGGGTTTCTCCGAAGTTGAATATATCATCATCGGTGATCTCGATTGCAGCGGCTTGATTCGGAAAATCATCTTTCCATTCTGCATAATCCGTTTCGGATATTTCTTCATTCTGCCGTTTGGTATGCTGCACAAGCCAAGCTTCAATTGCTTTGCTCAGCAGAGGATGTGTTGAATGGACACAGACAACGAAAAAAACCAATGAAGATGACACAAACACTGCGAACTGATGGCGGATCTGCTGGCGCATTTCGCTTTTCCGAACCGGCAAACTGCAATTTGCTGGCGGATTTTCAGTCCGGTTTCACAGACTGCCATCTGTAAAATGCTGACAAATGTCAGCGGCTTCATTCGCCGCCCGCTCTCCATCTACCATTTGCAGCAACAGCGAAAACGCACATATTTATGAGCGTTTTCGCTGTGCTAAAGCGTCCCAGACAGGGTTCGAACCTGCGGCAACCCGCTTAGGAGGCATCACTCCTCAATCCCATACTTTCCGTTTAATCGTGTATTTTCCAGAAAATACGCGATTTTTCTATTTTCCGCTTTTCTCATCTATTCCCCTTTAGACCGTTCTTTTACTACTGTTTTTTTGTAGTAGTATAGATTTGGAGTTGCAATCTGTTGCAGATCAGCGAACCCTCACAGCTCGATATTTCTGTTTCAGCATTCATCTGAAACGGAGGAAGTTATCATGTATACGACCGGAATCCCGACCTGTGATCAACTGAGAGAAGTTGCCTTTACCGGCAATGTGATACCACAGAACTGGTATTGCGTATTTGTCAAGTCTGACCTAAAGCATCCGAAGCCACATCTGCTGGCAATCAATATCCTCGCGGATATCGTCTACTGGTATCGCCCGCGGGAGATCCGCGACGAGGGAACCGGTCAGATCATCGGTTATCAGAAGAAGTTCCGGGATGACTTGCTCCAGCGCAGTTATGCGCAGATCGCGGAGCAGTTCGGCTGCTCGTCCGGTCAGGCGAAGGACGCAATCGTGTTCCTTGAGGAAATGGAAGTAGTGCGCCGGGAGTTCCGCACGCTGCGGTCAAACGGCATGGTTTACGCCAATGTTCTCTATCTCGCGCTCGATGTGGAGCGTCTGAAAGCGCTCACCTACCCATGTGGCGAAATTTCACCGGACGGGTGTCCCGAAGAATCGGACGGGGCATCTGATGAAATTTCCCGTACCCCTGTGTCGGAATTTCGAGGGGGGTGTGGCGAAATTTCCACAGACCCCTATGGGAAATTTCCCCGGACAAATACAGAGATTACTACAAAGACTTCTACAGAGATTTCTATCCATCCATCTTCGCGCGGCGAAGATGCGGCGGACGGATTGACGGATTCGCAGATCGCGGAGCAGGTGATTTCTGAAATCACGACAGCGAAGCGGATTCCATATGGCTATTCGCAGAGTCCGAAGAAGATGCAGGCTGCGATTCGCTGGCTCTGTGAGTATGACTTCTACATGGAGCATCCCTGCGACAAGACCGATCTGAAAACCGTTGACCGCTTTGACAACTTCGTACTGCTGGTAAACAGTCTGGTCAGCATGGCGACAAGAGCCGGCACGCAAACCTACTCCGGCGAACAGACCGATGCCTGCGCCGTGATCGACGCGATCAATGCAGCGTCCATGTGCTGCGGCTGCGGCACGCTCACCGAAATGATCTTCTCCGCACTCGATGACTTCACCGATGCACTCGCCTCGACACACATCAAGAACTATGCCGGCTATGCAAAGGCTGTGCTGTGGAGCAGTCTGAATTCGTATCGCGTGAAGCTGAACACGGAGCTTGCGGTGATCTGAGATTATTATATCACACTACCTCAAACGAAGTCAAGCGGAGCTATGACAAAAACCGCTAACGAAAAAACATGAAAAGGAGTTTTGAAAAATGAAGAAAACGAACCTCGGCCCGGTCGCAGTGAAGATCGACCGCGAAAGTGTCAACGCGCTGCTGCAGTCGCTGAATCAGATTGCGGCGATTGATCCTGAGAATCACATCGCTCAGTCTGCGCAGAAGCTGATGCAGAAAATCATCAAGCACGGACGCACCTTCCCGCACGACGACATGAAACTTGTGTCGATTTATTTCTACGACAACGAAGCATCGACGCTCATTCAGCTTGTGAGCATGTATCTCTCCGCGGTGCAAGAGAACACCGAAGATTACTACGACCAAATCGGACGTTCTCACAAAAGGGGCTTGGGGAATCCCCAATCTGCGGAGCAGACGATTTCCGACAAAACAGAAAACTGATTTGCCGGAACCCAATGCGTGCAGCAGCGCGAAACGGAAGTTCTGCAAGCCCCGGAGCGGGCGTGCAGAACTGGCATTGGGTTATCTTTCAGACAGGCTTCTGAAACGCACTTTTTTGACGCCTTGCTGAAAAAAGAAAGGAAAAGCGAATGGGACAGTTCAGCATCAGCTTCACGGTCGGGAAGGCAAGCGATCCGAACTGCGCAGACTTTGCGCACAACAACCGTGAATTTCTTGCGCCGAATATTGATCCGACGCGAACAGCCGAGAGCATCATCTTCACATGCGAACCGATTCAGGCAGCATACGAAAAACTATTTTCCGAATCACTTGCAGCGTACAATGCGAAGCAGCGGCAGCCGTGCCGCCGCATTAAAGATTACTACGAACACATCGCAAACGGCAAACGCGAGGAAGCATTTTACGAAGCAGTCGTACAATTCGGTGACTGCAAAACCGCAGCGTGCGGCACGCCGAACGGAGAGACTGCCAGAAAACTGCTGATCGAATATATGCAGGCGTTTCAAAAACGAAATCCGAATCTGTATGTATTCAATGCCGTGCTTCACATGGACGAAGCAACTCCGCATCTGCACATCGACTTCATTCCGTTTTACGCGAAGGCGCGAAAGCATGGACTGCCGAAAGGTGTTTCGATGCGGGCGGCACTCGAAGAAATGGGATTCGCTGCTCGCAGCAGATATGATTCCGCGGCAATGGGCTGGGAGCATGCCGAGCGAATCGAAATGGAACGGCTCCTGATGCAGTACGGTCTCAAGCGTGAAGACAAGAACGCACACTATGCGCACATGACTGTTGCAGAATACAAACGCTCGCAGGACGCAAAGCAGGCCGTGACAGTTTTGCGAAAACAGAAGCGGCAGGAAGCGAACACAATCGGACTTGCGCGGAGCATGAGATTCCGCATCGTGGAGCTTTCCGCCGAGATTGAGAAAATGGAACACGATCGACTGCTGCCGTTCAAATCGTTTTTCTATACCGACCGCGACAAGCAGGCGTATGTGCAAGCGGAAATGGAGCGCCTGCATATTTCATACCGGCAAACGGAGAATGGATTTGAAGCGCAGGAATGTCATGTTCAGGCGATTCGTGAAATCGAGCAGTCGTATCAGCCGAAGCCGCAGTCGGCGCGTGACAAGCTGCGCGCTGACATTGACCGTTTCGTTCCGCTCTCTCAGGATATTTTCTATCTGATGGCGCACCTAGTCAAGGCAGGATACGACATCAAGTACGGAAAGTATCTTGCGTTTCGCGCAAAAGATGCCAAGAATTTTATTCGCTTGAAGTCGCTTGGCGTGGAGTACAGTGAAATTGCATTGAAGGGACGGATCAAAGCCAATCAGGAATTTGAACAAAGACTCGAAGAACAGCTTGCAGAAGCGCAAGAGAAGCGTCAGAAAAACGCACCGGTGCTTCGCATGATGCGATTATATATCGGCGTTGTGAAAGACGGCAGAATTACACCGCGCAAGAGAATTCCGGAGAAAGTTTATGCGTGGACAAATGATTCAGAGCTTGACAGACTGCTTGCACTGAACAAGCGAATCAATGACGGAACCACGCTGCGATCGCTGCGGCAGGATTTCGCTGCCAAGGATGAGGCAATGCATCAAAAATACGATGCCGCACAAGCCGAAAAGCATGATCTGCAATTCGCGCTCGATCTGAAAGAGAAACTGGAGCTGATCTTCGGCGGGATACCTTCGCAGCGATTCACAAGACAGCAGGCGGAGGAAACGCTGCGGAAATATCCGTCGATCACCGCCGGAAACTGGCGCAATGTCGAAACGTTGATCTCGAACAGCAGAGCGCAGGCGGCGAAAGCTGCCGAAGAGCTGGCACAGGCAGAAGCGGAGCTCAAAGAAGCAGCGGAACTGTATACACTCGCTGAGCGCGTTTATTCCGGTACGCATGTGCAGATTCTGGTCAATGCAGAAACGGAAGCACGGTCAACAGCGGACATTCCGAACGGAACCTATGCCGCCGACAACAATACACCGGGCTTTGTGCCCCTGATCAGATAAGGAGGATTACAATGGGAAGACATAAGACAGCCGGTTATTACGGTCTTGCATGGATGGACTTCATGGAGGAGAATCATCCCGATCTCGTCGCAGAGATGAAGAAGAACGGTACATACGATGAAGTGGCATGGTCGGTCAGCTGCCGCGCGGTCGAATACTGCGACCTGCTGAAGAAGCAGTACGCCAAGCAGAACCCGCCGCCGAAGGACCCGGACGAATACCGTTCGTGGAAGTTCACCCGCGATTTCTATATTGACAGTGCGGTCATGCGGGAAAGGGTGCTGGTCGCGGTGACAAGAGTATAATGCTTTCGTAATAGCATATATAGAACGAGAAAAACAGCCCTGCACAATCCATAGGAGTCACCGGCTAGCACGGTTATTCCAATCAGGTTTGTGCAGGGCTGTTTGAAAAAAGCAATGGTATTGTTCTCGCACATAGGGATCCAGCCTCCCAAGTCAGCAACAATCTTTGCTTCGTGTATAGTATAACCGATTTCGGCGAAAATGTCAAGTGAAAACGAAAAAAGCAGAGTTGCTATCTGCTGACATTGGGGTCCAATTCCCCATGTGGACAGATGCTCTCTGCTTCGTATTGTATTATAGCACGTTTGCATGGAAATGTCAAGCATTATTGCTGTGATCGTATCGGATGATATCAGCAGGAGCACATTCAAGAACATAGCAGATTCGTGCGAGAATATCCAAATCCATTTTCTCAACGTCATTATGGTACCACTTGTTTATGACTTCAAATCGCGTATTGGAAACGCGCGCGAGATAATTGCGAGTCATCTTTTTGCTGTCCATGATTTCCTTCAAATGTATGCTGATCTTTCCGTATTCATGAATCGAAAAGACTGATTTCGAGTTATTCATTATCGCTCCCCCTTTTTATTCCATTCTATATGTATTGTAACGTCTTGACAATATACATATTAGATGTTACTATATACATAGTTATATATGGAGGGATTGACTTGGATATCTTTACCGTCAGTTTTTTCGGACATCGTATGCTGGGAAATGCGCTCGAGGTCGAAAAACACCTTGAAGTGCTCCTGCATGATCTGATTACCCAGCACGAATATGTAGAATTCCTGATCGGACGGGACGGCGAATTTGATCTGCTGGCAGCGTCAGCAATCCGGCGGGCTGTCAGACAATACGGCTGCGGCAACACTACATTGACGCTTGTGCTGCCGTATTTGCGCGCGGAGTACTGTGACAATGAGCAGAACTACCTGCAATACTATGATGAGGTCGAAATCTGCACCGAATCCGCCGCTGCACACTATAAATCTGCGATACAGATACGGAACCGCTGCATGGTCGATCGCTCCGACCTTGTGATTTTTTGCGTACAGCGCCAAAGCGGCGGCGCATATCGTACCTTGCAGTATGCCCGCAAAACGGGGAAACAATACCTTTCTATCGCCGACAGTATCTGAAGCACTCCTCTCACGAAATCGAACAGTATTAAAGGGCGTTTTATCACGAAATCGCAATCGCAGCGGCAACTAGGGTACAAATCGGTCTCTTTCAGCTTGCATTGCACCCTATACCGGACGATCCGAAAGCATACCGATCATGGAAATACACCCGCGACTTCTATATAGATAGTGCGGTCATGCGGGAAAAGGTTCTGGTCACGGTGACGACGCCCTGACACAGTATAAGACACAACAGTGAACTTTCACGCTATCTTTTCCTCGGATAAATAGCGTGAAAGTATCAAAATGATGATTGTTAGGGTGCAAACCGGTATCCGAAAGCTGCGATTTGTACCCTATAAACAGATAAATAAAGGAGAATGTTACCAATGAAAGGACAAACTACAGAAAATATGCAGACGATCACACGCAGCGATCTGCGCAAAACGCTCAACACAGTGCTGGATCAGGTTGCACAAGAAGATGCTGCTGTCATGATAACTGGCCGCCGTAAGAAAAGCGTTGTGCTGTGCCCGGCTGAATGGTTCGATCCATATATGGATGAAGAATTCGGTATGATCGTGACCTGTGCGATCCGATACGCAATCGGCAGAATGACATATATGCCTTCTGCCGTGTGTGAATTCACGCTGCGGTATCTGCCGATGCTTGACAATAAGACGATATTTGTAATGATAAGAGACATCACGGAGGTGCTGGAGCGCAATCAGGGTAAGATCGCGGATGCAGAATTGTGGCTGAACCTCAGAGCAAAGGCTGAGGAAGAAAAAGAACGCAGAATAGCAGAAGATCAGTGGGAATGATACGGCAGCAACTCGATCTGTATACACCGCTTCTTTCCGACATACAATACCCTTGAAAAAGATGTTTTATACCTCAGAATTAAAAACATCACAATTTCAAGTATAAAATATACTGGAAACGATTGACTTTTTAATTCAAACGTGGTATACTGGTTGCAGGAGGGGTGTATATGATCTCTTATGTAAAACTCAAAAACTTCATTTCTTTCGGTGATATCTGCTTTGATTTCCGTAAAACCAAGAGCCAGGTTAAGAATTTTGCTGCAATCTATGGCGAAAACGGCAGCGGAAAGACGAATTTTGTCACGAGCATTCGGTTCCTGATCCAGAGCATGACATCCTTTTATTCTGCGCAAATGCTGCAAATCCTTCAAGAGAAGATGGATTCAGGTGAAATCGAGAAAAAGGTGTTTCAGGTAATAAAGGATGCCGGATGGGATACTCCCTACCAGATTCAGGACTTTACCAGCGTAATGCGGAAATGCCGCACGGTCGGCTGTGAAGCTCCTACCGAGCTTGAATATGGATTCCGTTATAATGATCATGACGGTGTTTATCGCATTGTCTTTACCGATACAGTTCTTGAGGAATCCCTGCGCTTCTGGACGGGCAAGCAGACAGGAACGATGTATTCTGCTGCACTGACAGACAAACATACCATCCAGTGCAAGCTGTCTCCGAAGGCATTTCAGAGTGCGCGTCTGCGTCAGGATATTCAGGCGGATGCGGAACGCTTCTGGGGTAAACACTCCATCTTAGGCATTATCATCAATCAGATTAACCGTCAGAATGAGATTTATACAAAAGACAATTATTCTCCATATTTCATTGATGTTCTGGACTGCTTCAGCCGGCTGAATGTATTGACAAAGGATCAGCTATCAGCGCAACTGCTCATTTCTCAGCAGAATAATAAGATTTTGCCGCAGCTGGATGGCGGTGTGATCCCTCGCGGTGCTTTGCCGCTGCTTCAGCGTTCCGAACGGATTGTGAATTCGATCCTGACGCAAACCTATGCTGAAATCAAGGAAGTCAAGTACCATATTGAACAAGATAAAGACCAACTTCGCTATCACCTGGAAATCTATAAAATGATTGCCGGAGAAGTCAGAAAGATTGATGTTGACGATGAGTCTGCCGGTACCATTCACATTCTGGAGATCCTTTCTCCGTTAATGGGCGCACTGGCTGGAATGACCGTGTTTATTGACGAAGCAGATACCGGCATTCATGATATTCTGTTCCGCAATATCATTGAATCCATCAAAGACGATATTGCAGGACAGCTGATTCTGACGACGCATAATACGACTCTGCTGGAAAAGATCGACTCCCAGAATGCTTATATTATCTATGTGGACTACGAAGGAAACAAAGAAGCAGTTTGCATTGATGAATATGACGTCCAAAAGACCAATAATGCCCGTTCTTTGTATCTCAAAGGTGTATTCGGCGGTATTCCGGTTGCGGAACCGTTTGATGACAGCACGATTCTGAGTGAGTTGCAGCAATCATCCATACCTGTAAAAGCGAGAAAAGACGGAGGAACCGGCAATGGCAGTTAAACAGAAAAAGCTCCGTTCGCTGCATTATTCCAAGGCGCTTGTAATCTGTCATGGATTATCAGAATTACAGATCACCAAATATATCTACACGAATCTGCATTTGCCCGTCCGAACTTATGCCAAGGATAACGGCAAACACAGCATACAGATCACATCACTTCTGAATCTGTTGTCCTCAGCTCCGTTCGGATCGCTGTCACAGTTTTGCGATGAATACACTGTGCAGGCCGAAGGCTCAGGAAATAAGCAGCGCTTGGTGAATTTCAAAGTATTCATCATAATGGATACGGATGATTGCACGGATCAGCAAAAGGCTGACTTTATGAACGGCAGGATGTTTTCGGATCATTGGCTTTCGCCCTATATTGTCCCGATTGCTAATATTCCCAACCTTGAGAAGGTATTTGAGAAAGCAAAACTCATTCGTAAAATCAAAAGCAGTGAAAAGGGTACATATTACTCAGAGACATTTCCGATCAACAAAGGTCAGCTGACTCCCGGTACTGTGGCGGAAATAGAAGCATTCTGTATCAAACTTGAGAATCGGAAAGACACAAACTTTCCCGATATGATTCACTATTTCCTGTCGTTGCTGCAAAAGGTATGAGAATAAGCTAGCGCATTAAGGCAAAAATAGATGCAAATAAGAGAAAAGCACTGAGCCCGTCAAGTTCAGTGCTTTATTTATTATCCAGTTCACCATATTAGCACATCTGCTCACGAATGCGCTCAATCAGCCCCAGATCAGCTGGCAGCCACTTCACGCTGCTGAGTTCCTCTTTCGTGAGCCAGCGAGCCTCCTGCGCTTCCAGCAGCACCAGATTCCCTTCGATCACCTCACACCAGAAGCAATCCATAGACAGATGAAAATCCGGATAATCATATTCGACGGTCTCGATCAGCTCGTCGATTTTGATTGTTGTGTCGAGTTCTTCACGGATTTCTCTGGCCAATGCCTGCTGCGGTGTCTCGCCGGGTTCGATCTTTCCGCCGGGGAATTCCCATTGCCCTTTGAACGCGCCGTATCCTCTTGCCGTGGCAAATATCCGTGTTTTGCTTTGAAAAGAGTCGCATATCACCGCTGCAACGACTTTGATTGTTTTCATGGTATCACCTGATTTCGTGCGAGAATACATATCCTTACTGCCTATTATACCATAAAGGTAATTCTATATAATCGAACGTTATCCATACTCAACATAAACGGGAACCGGCTCACACATGAACCGGCTCCCGTTTTCATTATTGCGCATCGCTTCTGGTATAGAACGTGCTGCGCCCGCTGCCGTGCTTCAAAAGCAATCCCTGCTCTACCAGCTGCTTGATTGCACTCTCGACAGATGCCTTACTGAGCATCGGACAAAGCTCCATGACCTCGCTCTTGGTAAACTTTCCGATCCGATTGTATACAGTACGGCGGACCGTTTCGATCGCCGGCAGCTTCTCATCAACCAGCGCTACACGATCCTCAAAGTCACGGTACGCAGCGAGAATCGTTTGCAGCAGATACTTGATAAACGGCGCGGGATTTTCCTCATTCTCCATCCAGCCGTGCTGACACTGCTCCAGTGCATCATAGTATAGAATCTTATTCTGCGCAATCTTGCTTTCAAGAGAGATATATCTGCCGATCATATAACCGGAGCGATACAGCAGAAGCGTCGTCAGCAGGCGACTCATTCTGCCGTTACCGTCATTGAATGGGTGAATGCAGAGAAAATCATGAATGAATACGGGAATCAGCAGCAGCGCATCAATCTCCTGCACAGCAATTGTTTGAGTATAGCTCTCACAGATTGCCTCGATTGCTGTCGGCGTTTCATATGGCGCGAGCGGCGTGAACAGCACAAACTCCCGCCCGTCCGCATCGGTCGCACTGATATAATTCTGCGTGTTCTTAAAGCTGCCGCCGATACTTTTGTGCGAATACCGGTACAGATCGCGGTGCAGCTGCAAGATATAATTCGATGTGACTGGAATAAACGCATAATTCTCGTGAATGGTGTTCAGCACATCACGGTAACCCATGATTTCTTCCTCGTCGCGGTTGCGCGGCGTGGTCTTGTCTTTTACAAGCTGCATCAGACGAGTATTTGTCGTGCGGATACCCTCGATTGCGTTAGATGCCTCTGTACTCTGTACCTTTGCAATCTCAATCAGGCGTTCGAGCTCTGTCGGCTTTTGTTTCAGCCAGAGATCCTGTCTGCCTTTGTATTCGTGAATCTGCGCAATCAGACCAATGATCTCGCTGTCCCACGAACGACTTGCGAGATTGCTGTAATCAAAGTTTCTCATACGTCCGCCTCCTTTCTCCTAATTATATGTCATTTTAGGAGAAAAGTCAAGCGGATAGGCGAGATTTTCTCCTAAAGTATAGTATTCATCAGGAGAAAAGAAGTATTCATTTGATATCGGCTCAATTCATAGCACTTTTATTTCGTCGGATAGTTGTTGCTGTATCCGGTTGCTCAGTTCCGAGAGCAGTTTTACTGAGTTTAAGCGCTAGTTGATAATATTCAATCCTTGCCCTCGTACAGGCGGATAGATGACAGATTTGTTTTTTGCAGGCAGCTGGAACAATTCTCAAACATATTAATTAAAACAACAAATCAATCACAACATTCAGACAAGACTGATAATTAACATAAGCATGATAATACTGAACAGCAAGAATCATTGAGTCAAACAGTTGCTTTTTTGGCATTTTAGTGGTATAATAATAAGATAAGCGTCTAGGAGGCAGTTATGAAGCAGTATAAGGTAGTCGATCTGTTTGCCGGCGCCGGCGGATTAAGCTTGGGATTCGTTCAAACTAAGCAATTTTCTATCGTCGCAGCGGCAGAAAACAATCCTAATGCCAGAAAAACCTACAAGCACAACCACAAAAATACTCGACTGTACTCAGATGTGCGAGCGATTGATTATAATGAAATACGAGAAGCGTTTGGGGAGATAGATGTTGTAATCGGCGGACCGCCGTGTCAAGGTTTTTCAAACGCTAATCGGCAGCACACTACTATTATAAGTATGAATAATCGACTGGTAAAAGAGTATGTGCGAGCAATCTGTGAACTGACACCCACAGCGTTCGTAATGGAAAATGTCGCAATGCTGCGTTCGAACATTCACAGATTTATTGTTGATGAAGATGACTTGAGTAATCAAACAGTCATGGATCTTGATCTCTCTGAGGATAATATAGAATTGCTGCCTGCAGGAATTAATCTTCCTAATGCGCTGGATTTCGTAAAAGAGTCAAGCAACATCGAAGCACGATCATGGGATGATAAGCTGTTCAAAGCTATCACGGTTCTATATAGATTTCGGATTAATCAGCCCAAATTTGACGGAACCATTGAAAAACATAGAAAAGTGCTTGTAAACGCTCTTGATTCATTCACAGAAATAGCATCTAATGATAGTGATTCGGTGATTGCGAACTTAGATAAGAAAATGGCCGATTCACTTTCTGCCTATATGAACGGTACACAGGTTTCCTTTGAAGAAACGGTGGATTCCATTGAGTCAGCTTTACTTGTTCAAAGAATGCTCAGAAAAATGAGCGAAATTAAGGAAAATAAGATTCATATTTTTGACTACATGGTTAAAGAAGATGGCTCTATCCATGCAGTTGTTCGTTCCTACGCTGTTCTGGACTATATAAAAGGGGTTCTCAGCAGCAGCTATCAGTTGGAAATGATGGTGTTAAATGCTGCGGATTACGGTGCGCCTCAACGGCGCGAGCGATTTATAATCGTAGGCATATCAAACTGCATTGAAAAAAAGTATACCAAGCCCAAAGTAGTGATAAAAGACGGAAAATACAACACTGTTCAGGATGCTATCGAAGATTTGGAAAGCATCCCTGTCTATCTGGAAATTGATACGCCGCCTATTCCCTTGCCGCCGATGCCAGAAAATATCAGTGAATTGGGGCGCAAGCTGCGCGGGAAAATGCTTTATAACCACATTTCCACCGATACGCGGGATACCGCAAAAGCACGCTTCAAGGCGCTAAAAGAAGGCCAGAATTTCCATGATTTGAATTCAGACTTAAAGACCACTTACAGCAACGCCGAACGCACGCAGAATACTATTTATATGCGGCTGGCATATGATGAGCCGAGCGGTACTGTTGTAAATGTCCGAAAGTCGATGTGGGTTCATCCTCATCTTGATAGAGCAATCTCAATCCGAGAAGCTGCACGATTGCAGACATTCCCCGATTCATTCGTTTTCGAAGGAACGAAGGATGCTCAGTATCAACAGGTGGGCAACGCTGTACCACCATTTTTAGCTAATGCAATCGCAAAAAGCATTTTGAAAGTGCTTAAAGAATAATACTCAGCGGGCAAGAAATATTTAACTTGCCCGCTTCCTTTTTGATAATAATTGAATGTCGGTTTGAAACGTGTATCTGTAACTTCGAATGTATGCGTAAAAAGCCGCATCTCCCCTCCGGAGTCAAAAATGGTATAATAGAGTCCAAGATAGTCTTGGGGCTATTTTAGACCATTTGAGACAGTCTAAATCAGTCCAATAGACTAAATTGGAGTGATTCAGACTGACTAAGGAGGAATCGGTATGCAATCAGTAACCACAACAGAGATCACAGCAGGCAAGCGGACTGACACTCCCGCAGTGGTGTGCAGAGAACGGCATCAAAACCAAGAACTTCTATTATCGACTGCTCAGAGTCCGGAAACAATATATCCACTCTGCACAGGCAGTCGTTCCGCTGACTGTACCGCAGCAGTGTTCGGACATCCGAATCAAGAAGAACGATCTGCATATCTCACTGCCGACCTGCATTACACAATGAAGGCTTGACTGCAAAATCTGCACACGGCAGTGCAGAGTGGTATCAAAGGCGGCACTCTTTTTGAGGATACCGGCGGTTTAGCAGGAATCATGTTCGCCTCAACATATCTGTTCGTTAATGTGATGCCCTCAGAGAAAGCGCAAAAGCAGAAGAACTGCCTGATAGACTGTCCGCAAAAAATGCTCCGGTAAATATCGACCTTACTGATCAGAAGCCGGAGTAAAGGTAGCACTGCCCGTTATTGATCTGTCGGAGACACGGCCTTTTCATGAAAGAAGGTCAGTCCGCATCATCAGCATCATCATAGAAGGCATTGTCTGCAAGCAACGACGTATCGGAATAATCGAGTGCCTCAACACTGCGCAGCTTCCGGTTGATTGCACGTGTCCTGCGCCCGACGAGCAGTTCCAGATCCTCACCAGCCTTCGCGATTTTATCCTGGGTGGCTTTGAGTGCTTTTTCAAATTTCTCGAATTCCCCTTTTGCCTCGCCGAGGATCTTCCAGACCTCGTTGCTGCGCTTGTGGATCGCGAGT
>Ga0247608_10003924_pt1 | contig 16991 bp, 16 predicted proteins | sample 176DNAGHGlowgp2_FD_193490 | JGI IMG/M metagenome (GOLD analysis project Ga0247608, IMG submission 193490) | Sheep rumen microbial communities from Palmerston North, Manawatu-Wanganui, New Zealand - 1766 DNA GHGlow gp2 | ecosystem: Host-associated > Mammals > Digestive system > Stomach > Rumen ... | reverse complement strand
TATAGGTGCTTTTGCAAGATATGATGCCGTTGAGGGCGAGGATAAATACCTTGAATATGCGGAAGCCTTCTGGGATATGGTTGTCGACAAACATACCTATGTAACGGGCGGAAACAGTGAGGATGAGCACTTTGGCGAGGACAATATCCTTGATAAAGAGAGGACCAATGTAAACAACGAGACCTGCAATACCTACAACATGTTGAAGTTCTCAAGAAGACTGTTTGGAGCAACCGGTAAAAAGAAGTATATAGATTATTCAGAGCGCACTCTGATAAATGCAATAATGGCTTCACAGAACCATGAAAGCGGATTTACTACATATTTTCAGCCTATGGCAACCGGATATCATAAGGTATTCAACAACCTGGATGACAATTTCTGGTGCTGCACCGGAACAGGATACGAGAATTTCACCAAGCTTCAGAGAGGTATATACTACAAGGCTCAAAATAAACTTGCAGTTACCTTGTACATCGCATCAGAGCTAAAAACAGATGATTACGAGCTGACTCTTGACTGTGATCTTACTAAGTCAGATATGGTGAAAATATCTGTAATGCCCGTAGAAGGAAAAACAGTTAGTGATGATATTTATCTCATGATCCCTTCATGGCTCAAAAATGAAGCAGAGTTTTCGATAGGAGGAAGCAGGATATCTCTCGAAAAACAGGATGGATTCTACGTTATTCCTGCAGAAGCGATCAGGGAAGGCGGAGAAATAACCGCAAAACTGCCCATGGGAATAACCGTTTCAAATCTCAAGGATGGCCTTAATACCTATGCCTTTATGTACGGTCCGTATGTACTCTCAGCCAGACTTGGACATGCAAAAATGAGCGAAACTTCTCACGGAGTAAGGGTGAGCGTATCTGCCGAAAAGTGTGTGGAAAATGATATTGTTAAGGTTACTTCAGAAAAAACAGTAGACGATTTCATCGCCAATATAGATAAGTATCTGATAAAGAGAGATGGCGAGATGGAATTCGACCTCACCGGAACAGACAGAAAACTTGTTTTCACAACTCATTACAACCAATACACCGAAAGCTACGGCATATATTGGAAGTTTGAAAAATAAATAGTGATAAAAATAAAGACTTCTTGAACGCGCTTATTCTTTGCGTTCAAGAAGTCATTTTAGATTCGTGGTAATTCATGGCATGAAGCGAATTGCGCCGCCAAGCCTGTGCTTATAAAATTTTTATCTCGCGTAGAAATACATGATCACATAGATAATAAGGCAAAGTGTAACGATGGAAACACCACCTGTTGCCCTCTTTTGCTGCTTCTCAATTTCTTCGATCGGAACATGCTGGTATTCATTACCGCAATCCTGACAGGTACCGATCTGAGGAATGATATGTGACGTTTTGGTCAATGTAGTTTTCTTATCACCATCCTGATCTCTTACTGTCACATTGCTGCTTCCGCATTTCGGGCATACCATTTCAGATGCAATAACTTTCTTTGCTTTTACATAATGAATAATGTTGGCTATCCACAGAAGTACAAGCATTGCACCGGCCACGGTATACGCATGCAAAAGTGCTGTAGCTAAAATAATTACAACAAATCCCGCTACTATAAAAGTCCAAACCATATGAAGCCCCCCTGAAAACAGTATTTGGAATTTATTCCATATATTTATTTTATATTAGAACATGTATGTTTGTCATAAAAAGTTTATAAAATATCCACCAATCGATAAAAAAATCAGCCTCCTTTCGGACAAATAGTAAATAGTCCTAAAGAAGGCTGAAAATCAAATTTCTACGGGTTGTTTGCAGGTTTTGCAACGGCCTCTGGTACCGGAATAAACGGCGATAGGCCTATTGGTTTTGCAAAAAGGACAATATCCGGTTACAACCTTGTTTCCTGAATTCTTAGCAACGGCTCCGCCGGAAACATCATCAAGTGCCTCATCTGTAAGGCGTTCGTTTTCATTTATCATTTCGTTGTTCATTTTTTTATCCTCCTCGTATATTATGTATTGGCACGATTGCTCCGCAATCCTGCCCTATCGGTCGGAACCATTCCAAATCATGACTTCGTCATGATGGTTCCTCCCTCATAAATAATACATTAATATATATGCATCAGAGACCAAATATGCAACGCAAATCAGTGATTTTTTTATGAAAATATTTAAAGCATTGTGTTAATGCTTGATATTTTCTGCAAGCTTTCCATTGGCAAGGATCGCAAGATGCCCTGTAGCACGCGACATTGCGGTATACAGACAGTGGTTTCCGAGCTCATCATCCGGATATGATTCCGGTGTAGCATCTGCAAGAATAACGTGATCGAATTCAAGTCCCTTTGCAAGTGTCAGCTCTATGATGAATGCTCCGCTTTTAGGGAGAGTATCATCTTCGGCAATTACTTTTGGTGAACTGTCTTTAAGATCAGCTGATATTTTTTCGCAGGTGTACTGATTTCTGCAGATTACAGCGGTCAACCCGTCCATTTTCTCATATTCTGCTATCTGATCCTTAAGAGCTTCAATATACTCTTTATCTGAGCTGCAAACCTTTACGGATACCTCTTCTCCGGGACGTTTTACGGATGATACCATCATTTTCTTCTTTTCGGGAAGAATGGAAGAGAACATGGCGGTAATTTCCGGTGAACTTCTGTAACTAGTCATAAGAGGAAGCTCCACGAATTCTTTTTTGTCTTCCTTTGCCATATCAGCAAGCTGTGCAAATGTTACGGTACCTTCCCTTATAGCCTGGAACTCATCGCCAAGCAGCATGAAACGGGCATTGGGGAAGTATTTTTTAAACACCATCATCTGTGCCATGGTGTAATCCTGCACCTCATCGACCATTATGTATTTCATGTTGCGGTCACATTCGCCTGACAGCTCCATCTTGGTGTATAGCCACTCAGCAGCTGTTATATGGGGTGTTCCAAGAATCCTCTTTGCAACATGCATGATGTTGATCCAGCTGCAGTGCTTGATCTCGCGAAGTGCTCCGCCATAATCATTTTCTATTCGGTTGTTTTCAGCAGAATCTGATTTGGCAACGCCTGAGGAGTCGCCCTCATCATGATCCATGTTATGAAGCGCATTCTTTGCCCTTACTTCGAGTTCATCTGATACGGTCTGCATCAGTCTGACGCCCATAGGGAACTGACTGAATTTTTTTACTACAGAGAACACCTCATTTTTTGTAAGTACGAGCTTGTCTTTTTGTCTTATATCGAAGAAATCATCGACTTCAGGAACAAGATCCGGAAGGGCTTTATGGATTTTTTTAAGGCTCTTTTCTTCTGTGTAATCAAATTCCTCACTTGTAAAGGGAACATTGACCATTTCCATAAATTCCTGCCAGGTGAGGGTGAGAGGATTGGTCTCACCAAGATCCGGAAGGACGTTGTCAATATAGTCCCTGAACACTGGGTTCAAGGTCATAAGGCATACCTGATCGGGTCTTAAGGTTTTTCTCTTTTGATAGAACAGATAGGCTATGCGCTGCAAAAGGACCGAGGTTTTTCCGCTGCCTGCAATACCATTTACCAGAAGGAAAGGCATATCGGGATAGCGGATCACAGTGTTCTGCTCCTTTTGAATTGTAGCAGTTATGGCCTTCATTTTGTCAGAGTGTGTCTGAGACAGGGACTGCAAAAGCATTGGATCTTCAATTGCGATCTGAGTATCAAAATAGGAGATAAGCTTTTCTTTTTCTATGTCAAACTGTCTTCTAAGCTGCAGATCAACGGGGATCTCTCTATCCTCAACGGTATAGTGAGTGTGTCCTGTTTCCTGATTGTAATACACTTCGGCAATGGGAGATCTCCAGTCGACAACCATTTGATCGTAGCCGTTTTCTGAAATTGCGGCACGGCCTATATAATAGCTTTCCGGTTCCTCGGAAGGATCAAACTGAAGCTGTATCTTTGCAAAATATGGTGACTCCAATAGCTTATTAACTGTTTTTAAGCGCTTTCCAAGAGAATCGCTCTCTACGTTATAGGTATCGATATACCTGTTCCATACTTCAAGCTCTGCCAGCGTCTCCATGGTTGTCTCGATATCTGCGTAGTCAAAACGCATATTATCGCGCATATCGTTTTTATCATCAAGAGCCTTTTCATCGAGGGCAGCGATCTGAGATTCGATCTCTTCCTTCATTTCAAGGAGTCTTTTGTAGGTTTTTGACAGGTGAGCCTGTTCTTTTTCAAATACTTCTTTTTCCATAGTTATTCCTTTATTACAGCAAAAAATATTACTTTTTTCTCTAAAGTATCCTTTCAGTATAACACGATTTCATGAACGCAAAAAGGGAAAGAGTTCATGATCTGCTCAACCTTGCTGCAATTTCTTTTCCGGTGGGAGTGGTGGCGAGGCCGCCCGTAGCTGTTTCCTTTATGGTATCGCTCATGGTTCTGCTTATGTTGTGCATTGCTTCGAATACTTCATCTGCGGGGATTTTGGATGAGATGCCCGCCATTGTAAGTTCTGCGCTGGTCACGGCATTTACCGCACCGCATACGTTCCTTTTTACGCAGGGGATTTCGACAAGTCCCGCAACAGGATCGCAGGCAAGCCCAAGGAGGTTTTTAAGCGCAAGAGCCGCTGCATTTGCGATCTGGTCGCTGTTTCCACCCAGCAGATAGCACATTCCTGCAGCCGCCATTGAAGATGCAGAGCCTATTTCCGCCTGACATCCGCCTTCCGCACCTGAAAGTGATGCTTTTATTGCAATTACTCCGCCGACTCCTGCAGCGACGTAGAGGGCTTTGGTCATTTCTTCATCAGATATCTGAAGCTTTTCCTGCAATGAGATGAAAACTGCCGGAACAACGCCGCAGGATCCTGCGGTGGGTGCTGCAACGATCCTTCTCATGCAGGCATTGGATTCTGCCACCATAAGCGCTTTTTCCATGACCTGACCTATGAAGTCCCCGGATAAAAGCTTGCCGCTTTCTATGTATTTTCTTAGAAGGACTGCTTCTCCGCCTACGAGAGAACTGTTGCTGTGAAGGGTTGGATCATAATTTTTCACGCAGTCTTTCATGGTCAGATACATCTTCTTCATGCTTTCAAAGGATTCTTCTTCACTGACGTCACGCTCTGTGCAGTCATCCCTCTGGATAAGCTTCCAGAAGGGAAGAGAGGTCTTTTTTTCATCTTCGATTATTGCTGATATTGATTCATACATTTATATTGTGTTACTCCTGTCATGCTTTTTTAGATAATTTAGCTGTGATCATTTGTGGCTTAAATAAGTTACGTTGATTATGCCCTCGATCTTTTCAAGGGATCTGATTGCATCTATGGGTATTTCCTGATCACATTCAAGTACCATTACAGCTTCGCCTCCGCGACTCTTTCTGTACAGTTGCATAGTTGCCACGTTTACGGCTTTTTGTTCAAGTATTCCGGCAACCTCTTTGACATGTCCCGGTTGATCGAGATTATGCACGATGAGAGTCGGGCTTTCACCTGAAAAATTAACTGCTATCCCGTCTATTTCACAGATCCTTATCCTGCCGCCACCAATGGAAGCAGCTATTATTTCCAATTTTCTGCCACTTATTCCGGTGAGAAGAAGCTTAACTGAATTGGGATGTACATTTCCCAGATCGGCGCCGTTTATCGTGAATTTAAGCCCATAGCTATTTGCTAACTCAAAGCTTTCGGAGATCCTCATATCATCCACCAAAAAGCCCATGAGCCCTGCGACAATTGCCCGGTCTGTGCCGTGGCCTGCGCCTGTTTTTAAGAATGATCCGTGAAGAAAAATGTCTGCATTTACAATTTTTTCGCCCATCAGCTTATAGCATGTATTTCCTATTTTTACAGCACCTGCAGTGTGAGAACTTGAGGGCCCCACCATAACAGGTCCGACTATGTCGAATATATTCATATCCGGATATGATCCTTTCAAAATTTAATTAAATATCACAAGTAGGGATGATCCTTTCTTTTGACTCTATCATCATACTATATAAAGTATCAGTTCAGCACATGTAACACATTAAAAAAAGATAAAAATAGTGGTATGATTTTATGGGTAAAAATTTTTTAGGAGAGGTATTAGGTATGGGAAAGATCTATTTGAATCAGGTAGGTTTTACTCCTGATAGCACAAAAAAAGCAGTATTTAATTTTGAAGGGGATGATTACAAGGTAGTAAACAGTAATGGGGAATGTGTTTACACCGGAAAAGCTGTTCACTTCGGAAAGGATGATATATCCGGAGAGGACGTTAGCGTAGCCGATTTCAGTGACCTTAAGGAAAACGGAAAATATAATGTAATATCAAAAGATGCAAAGAGTGCATCATTTAGCATAGGCGAAAATGTATATGAAACGCTTATGAAAGATATATGTAAGTGCTTTTATTATCTGCGCTGCGGAGATGCGCTTACTGAAGAATTTGCCGGAAAATATTATCATAAGCCCTGCCATATGACTAAGGCAACAGTATACGGCGAGGATGCAGAGCCTGTCGACGTTACAGGCGGCTGGCACGATGCAGGAGACTTTGGCAGATATTCAACTGCAGGTGCGGTTGCTGTGGCTCACATTTTATACGGAGTCAGATTTTTTGAAAATCTCTTAGATGTAAAGTTCGATATTCCCGCGGTTTCATGCGATAAAGGAATTCTCCCTGACATACTTGCTGAGGTTAAGGTTGAGCTTGATTTTCTTATGAAGATGCAGAGACAGGACGGAGCAGTGTGGCATAAAGTTACCACATTTAATCACGCACCCTTTGTAATGCCTGAGGATGATAAGGAAGAGCTGTTTTTGTTTTCAGTATCCTCTCTTGCAACAGCTGATATAGCAGCCGTTTTTGCACTTGCATGCAGCATTTACAAGGATTATGACAAAGATTATGCCGATAAGCTTGCATCCTGCTCAAAGAAGGCTTATAAGTGGCTTAAGGAGAATCCTGACGAGCTCTTATTTTATAACCCTGATGGCTCTAATACAGGACAGTATGATGAGGCTGAAGATATTTCCAACAGATTCTGGGCTGCCTCAGCTTTATATGAAGCATTTGGAGATAAAGACTATTACGAAGACATCATCCGTGAAAAAGAAAGACTTGAAGCATTCAGTGAAAAAGCAAAAGAGAAGGGCTTTACTGCAGATGCCTTCACTGGACTTGGCTGGGCAGAAGTTGCAGGTCTTGGAGCACTTTCTATCATGCTTAAAAATGAAGAGGGTGACCTTCTTAATGAGATGAAAAAACATTTTGAGGCTGAATCAGACAGGCTTGTTAATGTGGCAAAAAAGAACGGCTTTGGCCTGTGCATGAGAGCAGAGGATTTCATCTGGGGAAGCAATATGGAGCTTCTTAAATACCTTATGGTTCTCACAACTACTGATAAAAAGATTGTTCACAAGGATGAGTACAAGGTAGCTATTACCTCAGGACTTGATTATCTTCTTGGCTGCAACAGTATGGATGTCAGCTATGTAACAGGCAACGGAGAAAAAGCATTTAAAAATCCGCACCTTCGTCCGACAGCTGTGGATGATATAGAAGAACCCTGGCCGGGTCTTGTTTCCGGCGGACCAAACACAGGTCTTCAGGACGAGAAAGCAAGGGAGCTTCCTAAAGATTTAGCACCTATGAAATGCTATCTTGACGATATTGCATGTTATTCATTAAATGAGATTACAATTTATTGGAACTCACCCCTCGTATTTGTTATGGCGGGATTATTATAACTAAAAGGAGACAGGAAATTTGACTAGAAGAGAAGCGGCAATGGCAAATTTTATGAATGGTTATAACTGCTCGCAGTCGGTTGTCCTTGCATTTAAGGATCTGATCCCGATAGACGAAGCTGTTTTATCCAGGATGGCATCATCTTTCGGAGGAGGAATGGGCAGACTTCGCGAGGTATGCGGGTCTGTGAGCGGAATGTTCATGGTTGCCGGAATTCTGTATGGATATGACGGGCCGGAAACAGGTCAGGTAAAAGCGGATCATTACGCAAGAATTCAGGAGCTTGCCAGGCGTTTTGAAGAAAAGCACGGAACAATTATATGTCGCGAAATGCTTGGACTCAGTGTCCGTCATGATGTTCCTGTCCCTGAAGCGCGTACTGCTGAATACTACAAGAAAAGGCCTTGCCCGGAAATAATAGGAGATGCTGCAGAGATACTTGATGAATATATCAAGGAAAATCCTCCGCAATAAGGTATATTTGAAGTAGGTTAATGCTAATTTCGGGCAGGGCATTACGTCTTTAATGGAGAAAGTTTAATAATATGAATCATTTTTACTATGTAAGACATGGGGAAACCGTTTGGAATGTTGAAAACAAGATATGCGGCGCAACGGATATAGAGCTTACTGAAAAAGGTCATGAGCAGGCAATTGAAACCGGCAAAAAGATCCTTGAAATGGGAATTAAAGCAGATATAATCCTCACTTCGCCTCTTATCAGGGCAAAAGAGACGGCAAGACATATTTCCGAAGTAACAGGGATTCCGATGGAAATAGAGCAGAGATTGATGGAGCAAAACTTTGGAAGGTATGAATCAACGCCTCGGGATGGAAAAGAGTTCCATGAAGCTAAGAAAGATATGGCAAGCAGATTCGGGACAGGAGAGTCCATGCTCCATCTTGCGCAAAGAATATATAACCTGCTTGATGACATCAAGGCAGGAGATAGAGAAGTAATACTTGTTGCGCATAACGGAATTGTCCGAATGGTCGAATCATATTTCAGGGAAATGGACAATGAAGAATTCTCATCGTGCGGCATAAAGAATTGCGAAATAAAAAGGTACGACTTTAACTAATCAAAAATGGGACTGTGAAAATTTCTCACAGTCCCATTTATTTCATAAACTTCGCAGCTTTCCATGCTGAATGATATGTTTAATGTTAAGGTCATCATCAACTAAGAGGATATTTGCGTACTTGCCGGCAGAGATTGAGCCATAATTCTTGGAGATGCCGATAGATACTGCAGGATTTTCCGATGCTGCGCGAATAGCTTTCTCAAGCGGCACACCCATTTCTTTTACTGCTTTTTTCATGCAATCATATAGATTTGTCACAGAGCCTGCGATAGTTCCTGAATTTTCGGTAAGAACGGCGAGGCTTCCTTTTACTGTTACCTTCTGACCACCGAGCTGATATTCTCCATCGGGAAGACCTGTTGCTTCCATGCTGTCTGCGATAAGTATTACTTTATCTTCGCTAAAAGTGTTAAACACAAATCTGACCATTGCAGGATGAATGTGGATCCCGTCAGCTATGAGCTCAACTTCAGCATTGTTTTCAAGGGCAGCGATTATTGGTCCGGGACTTCTGTGTGATATTCCGGGCATTGCATTAAATAAATGCGTCATATGGCGTGCGCCTGCATTAAAAGCTTTAGTTGCAGTGTCATAGTCGCTTGATGTGTGCGCAAGTGAGATTGTTACTTCACCTGATACTTCCCTTATAAAGTCAAGGCTTTCATCCAGTTCCGGAGCGATGTCTACAAGCTTTATAAGATTTCCGCTTGTTTTCTGAAGTCTGCGGAACATATCGACATTGGGAGCTGCCAGATATTTGGGGTTTTGCGCACCTATCTTATCCTTACTTATGAAGGGACCTTCCATGTTTATGCCGACAAAATCAGCGGCAGGAGATACACTGACTGTGTTATTTTCCGGACTTTTTGATGACTCATTTTCTTTAGATGCATATTCATGCGCTCTTTCACAGATTTCTGAAAGAATTTCTTCACTATAGGTCATAGTGGCGGGGCATATTGCCAGTATTCCGTTTTGAGCCTCGTATTCTGCGATTTTCCTAAGACCATCCAAGTCTGTATTACAAAAGTCATGACCAACTGCGCCATGAAAATGAATATCGACAAGTCCCGGGATAGCGGTTAATCCAGATGCATCAAATGTTTCATCATCGGATGAAGCTTCTGCGATGCGGTCGCTTTTTATATAAATATCTTCGTTTTTAAAAATATGATCTGCTGCAAAGACCTTTGCGCCGGTTATTTTCATAATAATCCTCCAATGAAATTAGAAATCATTATATCAAAGCTTAGAAAAAGCTTCCTCGTCACCTATTATGGTGCAATCAGGATGAAGCTGCAAAATAGAAGCGGGAACAGCGGGTGTTACCTTGCCGCAGACAGCTTCTTTTACTGCGTCAGCTTTGTTTTTTCCATTTACGATAAGCAGAACCTTTTTTGCCTGCATGATTGTCTTTATTCCAACTGTGATCGCTTTTCTTGGAACGTCATCCTCGCTGTCAAAAAATCTTGTGTTTGCTTTGATAGTACTTTCAGTGAGGCTGACTACGTGAGTTAAGGGCTCGAAAAAGTCATCGGGCTCATTAAAACCGATATGTCCGTCTGTGCCGATTCCAAGTAACTGAAGATCGATTCCGCCGGCTTTTTCTATGAGTTCTTCATACTCGCGGCAAGCCTGGGCCATGTCCCCCGCAACTCCATTAGGAACATGGATGTTTTCCGGTTTGACATTTACATGATCGAAAAAGTTTTCATGCATGAAATAGTGATAACTCTGCTCATGTGTGTCAGGAAGCCCCACATATTCGTCGAGATTTATAGAGGTGATCTCTGAAAAATCGATATCACCTTTGTTATACCACTCAATAAGCTGTTTATATGTTCCAAGCGGACTTCCGCCTGTTGCAAGTCCAAGAACAGAATCGGGCTTTATCAAAACCTGTGCGGAGATGATATTTGCTGCCTTTCTGCTCATTTCATCGTAATTTTTTACTTTGATAATTCTCATAAAAAGAAACCTCCCATATTTGTTGAAGCGGTCGTAATCCCGCAATATTTGACATTAGGATATCGTTATATTGATTGTATGATTGCCTATCACATAAACACAATATGTCACGCGAAATCTGAAACACCATTCACAGTACTTGTCTATACTGCACAAAAAATGTGCGCCAAAATTGTGAATATGGCTGATATTCTCGGCTTAGCCAAGAAAGAACTTTCGTAAAACGAGTTTTCTCCTTGCAAATCCTGTAAATTTGCCTGTAATGTAAATTGAGAGAAAAAACTAGAATAATAAATGGTATTTAGGAATACTAAGCGAGAATCTTCGGCAATTCAATTACCGAGTAGTTCACAATGATTTAGTAAGAGCCGTATCTGCTGCTCTTTGAAAGGATAATATGGATAATTCAAAGAATTTAGCAATATTAAATAAGATAAAAGGTCGCCTTATAGTTTCATGTCAGGCACTTCCCGATGAAAGAGAGGATGAGATCTGAGTTTTATCTAACTGGCCGGCGATATGGAGAAAAGCGTGATATCTAAGCTATAGTTGCACTTTTATCTTTTCGCAGGGCCATTCTTTTTCTTAACTGTTTCATCACTCCAAGGTACAGGATGAAGGATATTATTCCGGTGATAAACCAAGCGGTTGCATCACCTGCAACAGCCATTTCATAGCTATGCATTTTTATGGACAAAAATGCGGTGGCAAGTCTTGATACAAGTTCTACAATTCCCAGCATCAACGCGGTTTTTCCATATCCGCATGCCTGCATGGTATTTCTATAGATGAAAATCATAGACAACGGAATATAGAAGGGTACACATTCCATGATGTAGGCTCTTGCATAAGGAAGATATGATGCCATATCCACTCCCGAATCAAAGAAAAATCCGATTATAACAGGCATCAGGAGAACACTTAAAAATCCTGTGATGACCGAATAAATGCATGATAACTTAAGTGCATCCTTTGTTCCCTGATGGACTCTGTCCAGATTGCCGTAGCCATAGTTCTGACCTGCGTAAGCTGCCAGAGTCTGACCGATTGAAGGCATTCCCGCAGTCATGAGATTGACTACTTTTCCTGCTGAAGTAAAGCCGGTAACAGCGGTTGAACCATATATATTTATGGAAGACTGCATGACCATAGTGCCTGAGGATGTTATTCCAAACTGCAAAGCCATGGGAATTCCGATATTGAGCTGCTTTAAAGAATAATCCTTGTTAAGGTGCCAGTCGGTTGCCTTGGGGCACAGGATTTTTACTTTTTTTACAATATAGATCATGCACAAAACAGCGGAAATACCCTGCGAGAGATCGGTTGCGAGTGCAGCGCCGAAGGTTCCCAGGTGAAATACTACTATGAATACAAGATCCAGCAATATATTAAGGAGCGCGGAAAATATCAGAAAATACAGAGGAGTTCTGCTGTTTCCGATGGCTCTTAGTGATGCTGCAAGAAGATTATATCCGATCAGAGCGATGCTGCCTGCGCAGATAGTAAATATGTATGAGTAGGCATCGTCAAAAATATCAGCAGGAGTGTTCATTATAGTAAGAAGCGGACGCATTGATGCGAGAGCAATAACAGTAATAAACAGGGTGCTTATGATACCCAAAAGGATAGCGTTTACAAAGGCTTTTCTAGTGCCTTCCGTATCGCCTGCGCCGAATTTGTGACTGATCAAAACGGTGTAACCTGTTGTCATACCGTTTGCAAGACCCATTACCATGAACATGATTGTGCCTGTTGAGCCAACTGCAGCGAGGGCTCCGGGTGATACAAAACGACCAACGATAATAGTATCTACCATGTTATAGAACTGCTGAAAAATAAAACCAAGCAATATCGGTACTACGAATTGCAGTAACAGTACGATCGGTTTTCCTTTTGTCATTTTTGCCTGCATAAATCCACCTCTTAATAAACTTACCTAATTAAGATATATATAACAGAAAATACAAAGATAAGAAAGAGCAAAAGAGTTACCGGGGGACGTAACAGATTGACTTATTCTGTGGTACAATGGAAAACATTGGAGTGAAAAAAGTTATGAAGAAAAAATTTTTTAGAAAAACCGCAATAATTTTATCATCTGTAATGATGCTTACTGCTTGTGCCAAAACAGAGCCGGCAGAGGAAACTGAAATTGCAAACACAATTGATGAAAATCAATCTGAACAAGCGCCTCACAGTGAAGAGGCTGAGACAATTGAATCAACTGAGACACCTGAAGAGGCAGAGATAACTGAAGAGGCAGAGACAACTGAATCAACTGAACCAAATAATAGTGATGAAAATGGCACTGCGATCACTGTTATATCACGCAAAGTATCCTGTAAGATTGATGGCAAAGAAAAGGCCACTGGTTCATTTCCGGAGATAATTCTTTCAGATGAATGCAAAGAAAAATATCCAAAACTGCAAGGAAGAATTGAGGAAATAAACCGGTCATGGAGTGATAGCATACAGCAGAATGTTGCAGAATATGCCACAATGGCAGCCGATTGTGACTATATCGAGGATCCGGTCTTTTGTTCTGAAATCGAAGCTAATATCAACAGATTTGATGACAGGATTTTTAGTATGATGCTTGGATCTTATGATGATATGGGTGGGGCACATCCAAGCCATTACTCATCTTCAATCGTTATTGATCCTGTAACCGGAGAAGATCTGAAGCTTTCAAGCATTTTGAAAGACGATACCATTTTAACTACTGCTATCAGAGATGAGCTGGACAAAAACTATCCGGGAGTACTTGAAGAAGTTGATAACTACTATTTTCCCAGTGAAGGGGATGACCCGGATCAGTTCAAACAAAAACTTGCTGATAACAACTACACATGGTATGTGGATGAGAAAGGACTTAATATCACCTTTTCTCCTTATGAGATAGCTTCTTATGCAACAGGTTATCTGGAGATTTTGCTCTCGACACAGGATTATCCCGATCTTTTACTTGAACAGTACAAAATGGATCCGGAAACAGACCTTTCCAAATCAGTTTTAACCCAGGAAGGTGATATGATCGAAGTCGAGGCTACTGCGCCTGAAGGATATGCTGATTATGGGTATGACGCAGAAGAATATACTTCAAGTATAAAAGTAGAGAACCCAACCTGGAAAAAATATGTATCCGATAGTGCAAAAGCGCCTTCAGAAAGCCATGTATCATTGACCAAAACAGTTGAAGATAAGACAGATTGGCTGGATACAGAGGTTTGGTGCGACAAGAACGGATTTACAAGGAAATATTTTCCCTACAATGATGGAAACTACTACTATGAAGGCACCAATACCGTGGATTACTTCTATGATTATAGCGGACTTGATATATACGATGCAGATCAGAGCACTCGTCTGTATGAATTTGACTTTGAGCCTTTCTGCTACGGTCCCGATCAGGAAGAAAACAGATATGCTTCAGCGGGAGAATATGTAAATTGGGCTGTTATTGAGGATAATGTACTGTATATATCAATTAAATACCCAGGGTATGCTTCCGAAAATCCCTGGTCCGGATATATTGCTGCTATATCTCTTGAGACAAATGAGCTTCTCTGGAAGAGCGAGCCACTAGTAGCAAATGCTGACAATTTTGTGATCGTGGATGATACACTTATCTGCGGCTATGGATTTACGGCAGAACCTGATTACATCTATCTTCTCGATAAATATACAGGCGACAAGGTTGATCAGATCAAGGTTAACTCAGCCCCGGCCCAGTTTGAGGTTGTTGGTGACACTTTATATGTTGCAACATACAATACCGCATATCAGTTCACGATCACTAAATGAGTCACCGGGTAAATAAATATGAAAAAAACAAGGACTGGCAATATCAGAAAAATAGTTCTTTCTGTGCTTTTAATTTTTTGTATATTTGGCATGATCACTTATAGTAAGGAAGCCTTTGGAAATACAAAGATCATTTCGCAGGAAGTGGTTATTATTGACAAGTATGAAACCGGAAATGGTGGAAAAACCGGAAATTCCTATTATATGAAAGGAATTAATGAGAACGGGGAATACAAAATCCCGGGAGATAAATATGATATTGGAGATACTGTGACAGTATATCAGAATCCGAATTCTGCAAACGCAAAAGGCAGTGATCCTCAATGGTATACTTCAGCTGAGTATGCCAAAGGAACATCAACTGCCGGATTTGTTTTCTTTACGGTGCTGGCGATAATCGATGCTGCATTTCTCTATTACAATAAAAAGGCAAAATAGAGCGTAGTTTTTTGAAAAATTAGATATATAATATGTTCCAGGCGTACTTTATACTACAAACATAAAGAGGATATCTTTCCGGGAAAACGGAGAGGTAGGAACTGCAAACTGAAAAAAGTTAAAGATGAGGAGAGATTAAACATGAATAAGCATTCAAAATTATTCGCAGTACTAAGCTACATCACATGGGTTGGATTTGTTGTATCGTTTCTGATGAGAGACAGAGAAGATACACTTGTCAGAAGACATCTTAATCAGGCACTTATCATCAACCTGATCGGAACTGTTGGAACATTCCTTACAAGGCTTGGCGGTATCCTGGCACTAGCAGGAAATATACTCGGAATTGCATGCCTTGTACTTTCCATCATGGGAATTGTAAGAGCTGCAAAAATGAGCGAGGAACCTCTTCCGTATATTGGAGAGTATACACTGTTCAATTAAATGATTCATCGGAGATGTTTCAGATTGACTCATTGATTATAGAATAGCGTCAGTTTAACTTGAAATATAGTTATTCTGATTCAAGTGATTCCTTCGGTGGTGTGTACTCAGACGGAGGCGGCGCAAGCAGATAGAATATTGAAAGACCTTAATAAATATATCTATTTAAAATATAAAAATTTTTAGTGCATTTCCTTTTGAAGGAGGTGCACTTTTTTGGTGTTTTTTAAAAAACCTTTATATTCCAAGGAGGATGATCCGCCTAAAAAGAGGGGTTCTTAAGAGCCTTGAGGTATACCGATGTGATGAGGAAGAATATGTTCATCCCAAATATATGGATAAATATCAGGATGAATGGGATGCGGATAGCGATGATTTTGCTGGTTCAGAATCCGTAGAGAATAAAGAAAATAGTGAGGATATAGAAGACGTGCTTAATGAAAAAAGGATAAATATGCCACCGGAAGAGCTCCTAAAAGTCCTTAATATGGATATGGAAAAATCGAATGAAGCTGTGAAGGTGCTTAAAGGTTATAATCCATATTCGGAATTTGATATGGAAATATAGAATGGAGACATACATGTTATGACCCTGTAGTGGTATTTCCGCTACAGAGGTTCTTTTTAAACTACGGAAAGTCTGGAGGGGGCGATTATTTATCGGCTATTTCTCATGATTCTCCATTAATAGAAAATCCTAAATTTCATGTGTTTAACATACTTGTTAAATAATCAATGTCATCGTTGGTGATAAGAATTTTTGTATCAATCTGGATAAGCCCTCTAAAGGCAGATCATTTCATAGAAACTGAAAAGGGTGCTGAAGGCTGATTGCGCAAGTTGATGTAAAACATTTTTGCTCCCTAACTTAATTTTTTTAATAGTTAGGGAGCAAAAATAACTTGAATATCCGACTTGAAATTTGTATAATTTTTTCGTGAAATACAGGTTTTGAGGAGACAAACAAATGCGTAGTAAGAATCTTATTGGAAGAACTGAAGAGATCGCTCTGCTTGAAGAATACTACAATTCTAATAAATCAGAGCTTGTTGCTGTTTATGGAAGACGCCGTGTTGGAAAAACATATTTGATATGTGAGACTTTGGAAGAACGTTTTGACTTTGAATATACGGGAAAACATAAGGTTGCTGCCAAAGTTCAAATAGCAGAATTTCAAAAGGAACTTAACAGACATACCAAGGATAAGTCTGGTGAGGCAAAGGATTGGTTCGAGGCTTTTGACAATTTGAAGGAGTATCTGCTTGGACTGAAAAAGGATAAAGTAGTTGTTTTCCTTGATGAGCTTCCTTGGATGGATACTGCTAAAAGCAATTTTCTGGCAGCGCTTTCGGCATTTTGGAATGGTTGGAGGAGCAAGAAAACACTTCTAAAGCTGTATGTTTGTGGCTCGGCAACTACTTGGATGGTTGATAAATTTATTGGGGATAAAGGTGGATTGTATGGTCGTGTCAGTAGCCCTATTTATCTTGCTCCATTCACATTGTTAGAAACGGAGCAGTATCTGAATGATATCAAGAAAATGAAATATGGCAGA
>Ga0247608_10003920_pt1 | contig 16996 bp, 16 predicted proteins | sample 176DNAGHGlowgp2_FD_193490 | JGI IMG/M metagenome (GOLD analysis project Ga0247608, IMG submission 193490) | Sheep rumen microbial communities from Palmerston North, Manawatu-Wanganui, New Zealand - 1766 DNA GHGlow gp2 | ecosystem: Host-associated > Mammals > Digestive system > Stomach > Rumen ... | reverse complement strand
TTCAGCGTACCCTTGCCGCCGTAGCGCTTCTTGTCGCCGTCGCGAAGTTCGAGGGCTTCGTGCTCGCCAGTCGAGGCACCCGAAGGCACCGAGGCGCGACCCATCACGCCACATTCAAGCATAACATCCACTTCCACCGTGGGGTTGCCGCGCGAATCCAGGATTTCACGGGCGATGATTTTTTCTATTCTCATTATCGTAAGTATTTAAGATTTAAAGATTTAAAATTGACTTCGTCGAATGCTTCGCATTTCAAAATTTGAGATTCAAATTGAAGTGCAAAGGTAATAAAATCAATGATACAATAAACTATGAACAGCATAATGAAAACGAATCTTTTTCAACAAAAGTCTTTTGGACTCTTCCAAAGAGTAGCATTTGTCTTCCAACTCTTTTTGGCTCAAAGTGTTTTCGGTATCAACGAACTTAATGGCTTCTTTTTCGCTCAAATTGTAACTCATAATGTTCAAATCATGCTGCAAACATAAGACTTTTTCCCTAAAAATGCACTAAAACAGCAATCCATTTTCTTCCGCTGACCTTGAAATCCCAATCATCGCCTCGAAATCGGCCTCGGTGATGATGGGAACACCCAATGATTCAGCCTTTTTGCGCTTCTCAGGGCCCATTTTGTCGCCAGCGAGGACGTAGTCGGTCTTGCCGGAGATGCTGCCGGAGTTCTTGCCACCGTAAGCCTCGATGGTTTCCTTGATGCCGTCGCGGCTGTAGTGCTGGAAAACTCCGCTGACGACGAAAGTCTTGCCGGCCAACACCTGTTCCTTATCAGAAACGGCTTGCTCGGCCATAGCGAACTGCAAACCTTTGGCTTTCAGCCGTTCAACAATTTCGATATTTTGTTGGTCATCGAAGAAAGTACGCACTGAGAGGGCAATCTTCTCGCCAATCTCGTTGATTTCGGTCATTTCCTCTACGCTGGCGCTGATGACATGATCGATGTCGTGCAGGGCCTTGGCCAAGACCTTGGCCACCGACTCGCCCACAAACTTGATGCCCAAGGCAAACAACACCCGCTCAAACGGCACCGACTTCGACTTCTCCAAAGCGTCCAAGATGTTCTGTGCGGTCTTTTCCTTGAAACTGACCTTGCGCGTGACCACAGGCATAAGGCTAAACTCGTCCTCGATGGTGATAACCTTCTCCAAACCGTAGAGTTTTTCAAACGTAAGATCATACAAATCAGCGACATTGCGAACCAAACCTTCTTCGAAAAGCAGCTCCACCTTGCCTTCGCCAAGGCTCTCGATGTTCATGGCCTTGCGACTTATGAAATGCTCGATACGGCCACGGATTTGTGGCGAGCATCCCGAGCTGTTGGGGCAATACCAAGCCGCTTCGCCTTCGTTCTGGACGAGTGGCGTGCCGCAAATCGGACAGGTCTTGACAAACTCGACAGGTTGCGCTCCAACTTGACGTTTGTCGAGGTTGACACCGATGATTTTCGGGATGATTTCGCCACCTTTCACCACGGTGACGGTGTCGCCATAGTGCAAGTCGAACTGACGGATGAAGTCCTCATTGTTTAAGGTGGCGCGTTTTACGGTAGTGCCAGCCAATTGCACAGGGGCGAGATTGGCCACAGGTGTTATCGTTCCGTGCCGTCCCACTTGGAAATCAACGCTTTGCAGTTCAGTCTCTACTTCCTCGGCCTTGAATTTATAGGCGATAGCCCATTTCGGGGATTTTGCTGTAAAGCCTAAGGCTTGCTGCTGCGTATAGCTGTTGACTTTCAGTACAATACCATCAATGGCAAAAGGCAGTTCGTGGCGTTTCACGTCCCAATAGTCGATGAACTCAAAGATTTCGTCGATGGTCTTGCAGAGGGCCATGAAATTGGAGATGTTGAAGCCCCACTTGCGGGCGGCTTGCAGGCTTTGGTAGTGCGTCTGGTAGCGGTCCTCGAGGCCGTCCATCATCATGTAATAGCAGTAGTTGTCGAGTTTGCGACGCGCCACTTCCTTGCTGTCCTGCAATTTAAGTGTGCCCGCAGCAGCGTTCCGCGGGTTGGCAAAAAGGTCGTCGCCAGCCTCAGCGCGGGCTTCGTTCAGTCGGTTGAAACTCTCGAAAGGCATCACGATTTCGCCGCGCATCTCGAAGAAGTCGGGAAAATCGCCGTGGAGCTTGAGTGGCACAGTATGAATGGTCTTCACGTTGGTGGTCACGTCGTCGCCTTGCGTACCGTCGCCACGGGTGACGGCACGGACGAGCACACCTTGTTCATATTGAAGGCTGATACTTAGGCCATCAAACTTCAACTCGCAGCAAAACTCAACTTCTTCGTTGATGGTCTTTTTGATGCGGCTGATAAAGTCGGCAATCTCCTCGCGGCTGTAACTGTTGGCCAAAGAAAGCATCGGATAACGATGTTTCACGCTCTTGAATTCCTTGGTGATGCCACCACCCACACGTTGAGTAGGCGAAGACGGCGAAAGGAACTCGGGAAACTCCTTTTCCAAACGCGCCAGCTCTTCGAGTTTCATGTCAAACTCATAATCGCTGATGGTCGGCTTGGCAAGGATGTAATAATTATAGTTGTGCTGCTCCAATTCATCGCTCAGGGCTGCGATGCGCATACGAGCTTCTTCTTGAGTCATAGTTGTATGTATTTCAGCGGGTTGGCATTAAGGACCAGCAATAAGAGTCCAACGGCAACAATGGAAATGATGGTTCCGAACAAAGTCATCAAAGCACCTTTGAAATTGCGTTTCAGGCAGAGGATCAACAAGATGCTGAAAACGATGAAGACGCTTTCATACCAGAAACAAATGCCTAAGCCCAGCATGAGGCCTGCAATCAAAAAAGAGGTGCGGTGTACGTTTTCGGTGAGGTTGTTTTTACGCAGAATCTCCTGACGAAGCACCACATTGGAGCCATAAAGAACTAAAGGCAAGCCCAAAAACGCGCTGGCATTTTCAATGATACCGAAAGATGGCATGACGATGCTGAAAGTTGGGATGAGTGCCAGCAGCCAAGCATTGCTTTTGCCAGCGGTGAGGTCGACGATACGGTAGATCATCGACACGGTGAAAAGCGACACCATGGCATATAGGGCGCGGCTGAGGAACATTGTGCCTTGTGATTCACCGATGCCAAACAGGTCTTTCATCTTGTCCAAAAAACCGATAAAGAGCGTCGGGTGCTGCAGCTCACCATGAGAACCAAATCCAGGGACACATATTACCACAATGATTCTCACCACGATGGCAATCAGCATCAGTGAGGTGAAAGGATGGCGTTCTTTGAACTGTTTTAGACTTTGAAGCATAATAATGAAATTTGAAACGCAAAAGTACGAAAGTTTTTGTAATCTTGCTTCGTTTTGAATCAAACGGAAAAACAGCCCCAAAATTATCTACATTTTCAGTTTCTTATCGAAATCAATCATCAAAAACGGAAAGGCAGAGCATCGGGTTGACAGGTGATTCACTTTTTACGTTATGGCAGGCGGCTTTCAGGCCATAGGCAACAGCGGCTTTGTCGTTGATTCCAATTGCGTTGGCATGAATCACACCAGCAAAGAAAGCATCGCCAGAACCAGTCACGTTGACGGCTTCGACTTCTATTGCAGGGAAACGTTGGGCCTCTTTTCTTGAACAATAGATAACGCCTTCTTCGCCCATGGTTAAATAAACGTTTTCGACGCCTTTGTCGACCAGCAGACTTGCGGACTCACTGGCATCGGCAATGCCTATAAGGGCTTGGGCTTCGGCGAGGTTGCATTTTAAGGCGAAAAACGACTTCCTGTAAGACTGCTTTACAGCCTCGGCGAGGAGCAGGGCGCGGTTGGGCGACACCGTGTCGATATAAAGCGGAACCAGGCAATGGTCAATCAGGAAGGAAAGGGCTTCGACGCTGATGAGCGTGTCGGCAACGACCAATTCCGCACGATTGATGGCGTCAATACGCTTCATGAGCCAATCCAAGTCCAAAAAACCGTTGAGTTCGATGTCGGAAACTGCAGACTGCATATTACCCACTTCATCGTTGAGGCTCAAGAAAATAGGACTATTCATATTCTCGTATTGCGTGGATAAAGAAAGGTCGATACCGGCTTGCTCGCATTCAGCCATCATTTGTTCAGCGAAATCGTCAGAACCAAAAACCGAAACCAACTGCACCTCATGTCCCAGCAGGGCGAGATTGTGGGCGATGTTGCGAGCCACGCCGCCATGATGGAAAAGGATGTCGGCAGGCGTGCAGCCCCCCTGTCGTGTATTGCCATAAGGCTTCACGGCAATGTCGATGTTAGATTCTCCGATGACGGCGATTTTCATTTCTATTCGATTTTGGGTCGACAAAGGTAGAAAAAAACGTGATAATTTGTTTTTTCTTCCAAAATTTTGTTATTTTGTGCCATCAAATCAAGGTGTTATGGGACAAAACAAGAAACGGAAACGTCGCAATTACCATTACCACGCGATTACCTTCAAGCTGTCGTCGGGACAATACCGCTCGCTGCGCAATTATTGTAAAGCCCGAAAAACGACACCCATTAAATTGATTAAGAAGAACATAGCGCGTTTCATCACCGCCTATGAATACGAGGTGCCGCAAGAATTGTATCTGACGGAGAACCAGTTGGAATTGTTTAGTGAGAATTGAACGGAATGCGGTTTTGAATCGAGCGTCCCAGCGTGACCTCATCGACGTATTCCAAGGCATCACCCACAGCAATCCCCTTGGAAATGACAGAAATCTTGCCTTCAAAACCCTTCAACTGCCTGAAAATATAGAAATTGGTCGTATCGCCCTCAATGGTGGCGGGCAAAGCCAGAATAATCTCCTTAATATCTTCTTTTTGAACACGTTGCACCAATTGGGAAATCTTCAAATCGTTGGGCGATACGCCTTCTATCGGACTAATGACACCGCCCAAAACGTGATAAAGCCCATTGTAGGAAGCCGTCCTTTCGATGGCCAAAACATCGCGCATGTCCGCCACTACGCAAAGTGTGTTCTCGTCGCGGCGGGGATTACTGCAAATGGAGCAAACCTTGGTGTCGCTGATGTTGTAGCACCGCTCACAGAGCATGATATTATGCTTCATTTTGAGCAGTGAATCAGCAAGTTGCTCGGTCTCCATGTCGTCTTCGTTGAGGAGATGCAACGCCAAACGCAAAGCCGTCTTCTTTCCGATGCCTGGAAGCTTGGATAGCGACTCAACTGCGTTTTCGAGCAATATGGATGAATATTCTGCCATACAATAAAACCGTGCAAAGTTAAGTTATTTCCGTAAATTTGCATCGTCAAAACCGAGAAATCATGAAAAGATATTGTTTCCTCTTTGTGAGTCTGTTGTTTACGGTCGCAGCCATGGCGCAAGACTTCAACCAAACTGATTCTAAAGGTCGGCGTCAAGGACAGTGGCACGACTATTATGCCAACGGCCAGTTGCGCTACGAAGGCCAATTCAAGAACGACAAGTGCAAAGGCACGTTCAAGTACTATGATGAACAAGGTAACTTGAAGGCTACCAACGACTTCGATAAGTCGGGCGACAAGGCTTTGAACAAAACCTACGCCCCGAATGGCCGCGTGGTCGCGACGGGTTATTACCTCAACCAGAAGAAAGAAGGCGAATGGAAATACTATGATGCCAGCTCAGGCCAATTGCGACTGGTGGAAGACAACAAAAATGGTAAAGTTCATGGTTGGTCGAGACTTTACAATCCCAACAATGGCGTACTTGCCGAGGAAATGCAATATATTGAAGGTCAGCCGGAAGGCCAATGCTTTAAGTATTCCGACACAGGCGTGAAAATCATGGAATGCCAATATCATAATGGCGCGTTGGAAGGTGCATGCAAGACCTATTATCCCAGCACAGCCTTAAAGGAAGAGGGGCAATATGCCAAGGGTGTGAAGGTCGGGATTTGGAAGACCTACAACGAGGAAGGCGACGTCATTGCTGAAGAAGCCTTTGGTGAGCAGGAAATTGTGGAGTGATCAATTGCAGCGTCGCAGGTAATCCTCCAAGTTGGGCCTGCCATATTGGTCGGCCAGCTTGTAGTATTCACAGGCGCGGTCTTCGTCGTGCATGAGGAAGTAGGCGCGTCCGAGGTTGAAATAGGCATCGGCATAATCGGGTTTCAGCTCGATGGCCTTCTCGAAATCGCTGACGGCTTCCTGGTATTTCTTGGCATTCATCTTGGCACAACCACGATAATAGTAGGCTTCAACATTATTCTTGTCGTATTTGATGGCTTGGGTCAGTGTTTCCTCGGCCTCGTCAAACTTGCTGTAACGCAACAAGAGTTCAGAGCCTTTCTCTGTATAAAGTCTTGATTTTCCATGATTTTCGCATGACGACATCGCCAAAAGTAGCACAATCGATACAAACAAAGTCAATCTTCTCATTTTCTCAATTTTTTGCAAAGGTAAGCAAAATAGTGGTATTATGCCAACCGATTCACGATTTCTTTTACTGTGGCGATGATTTCCTTCAGCGTCGCCTCGCTTTTCGCCTCGCAGAGGAAACGTAGATAAGGTTCTGTGTTAGAGGGCCGTATATTGAGCCACCAGTCGAGATAGTCGAGGCGGTAGCCATCGAAGTCGAGGAAACGCTCAGGTTTTTCAATGCTTGTAAAATGGTCACGCACGGCGTCCATGGCTTCTTGTTTTTTCTCGATCTTGAAATTGATTTCACCACTATTATAATAAGGTGTAATCTCGTCGATGATCTGGCTCAGCGTTTTGCCTTCATGCTTACGCTCGCCCAAAAGGCGCAAAACGATGGAGGCGGCCAACAAGGCAGAGTCGGAATAGTAGAAGTCGCGGAAATAATAGTGTCCGGCCAACTCGCCGCCATAACAGCCATCCAACTCCCTGAGTTTCAAGGCGGCATAGGCGCGACCCACACGCCAAGTCTCCACTTTCGCTTTGTATTTATTCAAGTACTCTTGGATGGCACGCGAGCTGCGAATGTCTTGCAGCACGATGCCTTTCTGGTGCTGTTCGCCGATGAAATAGTCGCCCAGGAAGGCAATGATAAGGTCAGGGGAGATGAAGCGTCCTTTTTCGTCGATGAAAGTGATGCGGTCAGCATCGCCGTCGAAAAGTAGCCCGACGTCGCATTTCTCTTTCAGCACCAATTCTTTGATTTGCTCTTGGGCATTGGCTTCCAATGGATTGGGTTCGTGGTTAGGGAAGTTGCCGTCCAAGTTGTCGTTGATGTAATGCGCCTCGCCAATCAGCTCGTGCACGAAGATGGACGACATGCCGTTGCTGCAATCCACCGCAATGTTAAGGTTGTCGTGAGGGCCCACAAACTGCTGTTGGAAAGCGATGTAGTCGGCATAGACATTCTTCTCGCGGATGATGCCTTTCGTCTCGCAAGGTACGGTGGCCATGTCGCTTTCCACTAGGGCTTCGAGCCGGTTGAGGCCTGTGTCGTAGCCTACGGGCAGGGCGTTTTTGGCCGAAATTTTCAAACCGTTGTGGTTCTTTGGGTTGTGCGATGCAGTGATTTGAATCGAAGCGCCGTATCCGTATTTAGCTGTGGTCCAATAGACTAATGGTGTGGTGGCGAGTCCGATGCTATCCACGTCTTTGCCACGCTCGGTGAGGCCACGGGTGAGAGCCTCGAACAGGGTCGGGGAGGAGAGACGCATGTCGCGACCCACGAGATAGGTGTCGGTGTCGAGCACATCGGGCAGGAAGTAGCCGATACGGTAGGCGATGTCGGCGTTGAGGTCAGTGCCCCATTCGCCACGGATGTCGTATGCTTTGAATGCTTTCATTTTTGTCAGTTGTTCAGTTAATGCAGGTTGCTGAACCTGTCGAAGCACCGTCATTTCAGGTCGGCCCTTCGACGGGCTCAGGGACCTTAGCTCTATTTTATTCCTCGTTGGTTCAGCGCCTGCTGGTATCGTGCTGCGTTGCGGTTGTGCTCACTGAGGGTCTTGGCAAAGTTGTGATAGCCGGAGAAGTCCTCCTTGGCGCAGAAATAGAAGTAATGGTGGTCCTCGGCGTTGAGCACGGCTTTGATGGCGGCGATGGATGGGATGCAGATGGGTCCTGGAGGCAGGCCAATGTATTTATAGGTGTTGTAAGGCGAGTCGATTTCCTTATGTCGGTCGAGCACACGGCGTATCGTATAGTCGTTCCAGGCGAAGATAAGCGTGGGGTCGGCCTGAAGCAACCAGTTGCTTTTCAAGCGGTTGATGTAAACACCTGCCACACGCGGCATCTCGTCGGTCATGTTGGTCTCCTTGTTGACGATGGAGGCTAAGGTGCTCACTTGAATGGGTGTCAGGCCTTTGCTTTGGGCTTGTTGTTTGCGTTCCTCGGTCCAGAACTTGTTGTATTCTTGGAACATCCGCACGACGAAGCCCTCGGCATCGGTGTTCCAGTAGAACTCGTAAGTGTCGGGCAGGAAGAGGGCAGGGATGGTGTATTTGTTGAAGCCCAATTGGTTGATATACTGCTGGTCGTGAAGCATTGCGGAAATGGACGCGGAATCGGCTTCGATTTGCGAGGCTATGCGTCCCGCCAGTTGGTCGATGTCGCGTATGTTGTTGAACTTCACCTTGACGGGTGTCTGCAGTCCGCCGCGCAACATGTTGACCAATGCGTTGTTGCTCATACCGTCCTTCACTACATAATGGCCAGGGTGGATGTTGGCGGGCAGTTCCTTTTTGTTGGCCACCCAATTGAAACTCTTCTCGTTGACGATGAAACCTGCTTCACCAAGGATGGTTTGCAATTGCTGATAATCAGAGCCAGTGGGGATATAGAGGTCAACGTTCTGTCCCTCAGCCGTCTGCACGTTGGGTGATACGACGGTCTTGTAGGCCCAAAAGCCGAAGGCAGCCGCAAAGACCAACAGGATGCCAAGCACTAATAACACGGTGAAAGAGGCGCGTTTGCCGTTTTTCTTTTTGCTTTTCTTCTTGCCCTTTTTCTCGTTGGGTAGGGTGGTTTGTATTTTGACCATATTCAAATCTATTTCAAAAGTTGGTATTCCATTTCGTCAATGAATCCATCAGCCGTCCTTATCCATTCCTTGCGGAGGCCGCATGGGACGAAGCCGAGGCTTTCGAACAGTTGCTGGCTTTCGGTGTTCAGCGCGTCGATGGCACAATGCACTTGGTGCAACATGAGGTCGCGGAAAAGGTATTCAACGCACAAAGCAAGTGCGGCTTTGGCAAAACCTTGCCTGCGGTGGGCCTTGTCGATGAGGATGCCCAAACTGGCGCGTTGGTTGAAGCTGTCGTAGTCGTAAATGTCGATGCAGCCGATGGTTGGCCCGTTTTCGGCCAGGTCGATCATCAAGCGCAGCTGCTTGTTGGCCTGCAAGTCGTTGTCGCTCAGTAGGAACTGCTCAATCTGAAAGTGCGAGTAGGGGGCGTGCGTTCCGCTCACGCGCCACACGTCGCGGTCATTCTCCCAAAGGAAAATCTGCTCGGCATCTTCCGGCTCGGCAGGGCGCAGCGTTATCGTTTCGTTTTTGATGAACATTTGCTCCAATTCGTTGAAAACTCTTCGTTTGTCGGTAGACTGGCACGCATTTTGATTGCCTTTATCCGCCAAAATTTTCGACAAAAATACGCATTTTGGCGCAATAAAGGTTGAAAAATGGCATTAATGAGACTATAAAGAAGTAAAGAAACCATAAAATTGAGATAAGATGAGAAAAGTGAGCAAGATTTGGATGCTGGCCGGAGTGATGGCGCTGGCATCATGTGGCAACCAAAACCAACAGACGAACGAAACGACCGAACAAACAGAGCGACAGCCTGTCACGCAAGTCGAGCAGGTGCAGCAGCAACCTCAAGTACATCGTGCGGCTTTCCTGCCGACCGAAAACACGCCCGACTTTGTTGACGCCGCCGAGCGCAGTGTCGATGCCGTGGTGCACATCATGACCAAGGTTGTGAGACAAAGCAACACCTACAACGACTTCTTCGGTGCCTTGCTTGGCCAGCTTTACGGCTATCCGGGCCAAACGCGCAACAATACGATGGTGGCCTATGGTTCGGGTGTTGTCCTGACCCCTGATGGCTACATCGTAACGAACAACCACGTCGTGGAAGGCGCCGACGAGGTGGAGGTCACCTTTAATAATAAAGTGAAAAAGACCGCTACCATCATTGGTACCGACCCCACCACCGACTTGGCCCTTATCAAAGTGGAAGCCAGTGACTTGCAATACCTTACCTTTGGCGACTCCGACAATGTGCGCATCGGCGAATGGGTGCTGGCCGTGGGTAATCCTTTCAATCTGACTTCAACGGTCACGGCGGGTATTGTGAGTGCCAAGGCGCGTAACCTCAGTATTTTGGGTGAAGGTACCTCGGTGGAATCGTTTATCCAGACCGATGCTGCCGTCAACCCTGGTAACAGTGGTGGCGCTTTGGTAAACACCAAAGGCGAGTTGGTCGGCATCAATGCGGCTATCGCTTCGCACACAGGCTCTTACGAAGGCTATTCGTTCGCTATTCCGTCGAACATTGTGCGCAAGGTGGTTGACGACCTGTTGCTTTATGGCACTACCCAACGCGGTTATCTTGGTGTGCAAATCGCAGAGTTGACCCAAGAGTTGGCTGAAAAGGAAGGCCTGGAAAACATTGAAGGCGTGTATGTTGCCGAAGTGACCGAAGGCGGCGCTGCCAAATTGGCAGGCATCAAGGCTGGCGACGTGATTACCTCTGTTGCAGGCAAGAAGGTGAACTCCACCACGCAACTTAGGGAATCGGTGGGGCAGTATCGTCCTGGCGACAAGGTGGACGTGGAGGTGAACCGTCATGGCAGCCATCATCACTATGAGCTGACGTTGCTCAACGAAGCCGGCAATGTGGACGTGGTCAAGAATGGCGAGAGCTTTTTCAACTCCGACCTTGGCCTGATGCTGCAACCCGTCAACCAGAACGACAAAGCCCGTCTGAACATCAAGAGCGGCTTGAAGATTGTCGAGATCCGTCAAGGTCGTTTCATGGGTTCAGGCATCACCGAAGGCTTTGTCATCACCAAGGTCAACGGCAACGCAGTGAACAGCAAGACCGACCTTGAGAGTGCCCTGAATAACAACCGTTCGCGCCGCACCAGCATGGAAGGTGTCTATCCGAACGGCATGGTGGTGAACTTCTATTTCAACTAAAATTGCAAGGAAGCTTCACTTTTTGCTGAAAACCAGAAATTTCGGTACGGTTTTTGATAGTTTTTAAAGTTTGGGTTGGGAGAGATGGAGGATCGTCCTTCTCTCCCAATCGCAAAGATTATGCTAAAATCAATAAGAGGAGATTGGTATGATGAGAGAGAATAGAATGAACAAAAATTTAAAACAATAAAAAGATTTGAAGAAATGAGACAACTAAAGATTTCAAAACAGATCACCAACCGCAACACGGGGACTTTGGACAAGTACCTCTCCGACATTGCGAAAGAGGCATTGTTGACCACCGACGAGGAAGTCGAATTGGCACAACGCATCAAGGCCGGCGACCAAGCCGCGTTGGACAAATTGGTCAGGGCCAACCTACGCTTCGTCGTTTCGGTGGCCAAACAATATCAAAACCAAGGCCTTAGCCTTCAAGATCTTATCGACGAGGGCAACCTTGGTCTGGTGAAGGCCGCACAACGCTTCGACGAAACGCGCGGCTTCAAGTTCATCTCCTATGCTGTGTGGTGGATTCGTCAGAGCATCTTGCAGGCCGTGGCCGAACAGGCACGCATCATCCGTCTGCCCATGAACCAAGTTGGGGCTTTGGCCAAGGTGAAAAAGGCCGTTTCGTTGCTCGAACAGAAGCTGGAGCGTAGGCCCACACTGAAGGAGATTGCCGAAGAGGTCAACATGCCCGAGGAAAAGGTGGACCAACTGCTGAGCCTCAACTCGCGGGCTGTTTCGACCGATGCGCCTTTGGACGACGAAGACGATGCCAACTTCTTGGATGTCTACGTCAACGAGGACGAGACCAAGACCGACTCGGTGGTGGAGCAAGAGTCGACGAGCCATGCCATCCGCCGCTCGCTCGACATGCTCAACGAGAAGGAACGCACCATCATCAGCATGTATTTCGGGCTCGGCACCTCGCGCGAGTATTCGCTTGAGGAAATCGCCATGAAGCTCAACATCTCGAGGGAACGTACGCGCCAAATCCGCGACCGTGCCCTAAGGCGCTTGAAGAGCGAGCCTAACTCGCCGCTCTATCAGATGTACATGAACCAGTAAAAAATGTGGGGCTCCTATTGCCAAGTCCCACATTTTTTCTATCTTTGCGCCCACATCAATACGCAAGAATCATGAAATATCAACTTATCCAATTGCCTTATGAGGCAAACGCCTTGGAGCCCGTCATCAGCAAGGAGACGATAGGCTTCCACCATGGGAAACACCTTCAAGCTTACGTCAACAACCTTAACGCTGCCATCGAAGGCACGAAGTACGAGGACATGCCGCTTGAGGAGATTGTGAAGACCGCCGAAGGTGGCGTGTTCAACAATGCCGGACAAATCCTGAACCACAACATGTACTTCCTGCAATTCCGCGCTCCAAAGGCCGACAACAAGCCCACAGGTGTGATTGCCCAATGGATCGACCAGCAGTTCGGTTCGTTCGAAGCCTTCAAGGAAGAGTTTGCCAAGAAAGGCGCAGGTTTGTTTGGCTCAGGCTGGGTGTGGCTCTCTGCCGACAAAGACGGCAAATTGGTCATCACGCAGGAGACCAACGCTGGCAACCCCGTGCAGCGCGGCTTGAAGCCCCTGTTGACTTTCGACGTGTGGGAACACGCCTATTACATCGACTACCAAAACCGTCGTCCCGACTACCTGAAAGCCCTTTGGGACATCGTCAACTGGGACGTGGTGAACGAAAGACTGTAAAGACTGGATTTCCAAAAAAAGAATCGCGGTGGGCAAGACCCTCACCGCGATTTCTTTTTATTCCGCTTTGATGATGCGGTGTAGGCTTCGGCTTTCACCATAATCCACTTGCAGCAGATAGACGCCTGCACTGAATTCGCTTAAGTCGATTTTGTTTCGGGTCCCCAAAACCATTTGCTCTTTCAACAAACGGCCATACATGTCGAAAACCTTGAGGCTTTGGGCTTTGTTTCCAGTTGTGACGGTCAAAGAGCCCGTAAATGGGTTGGGGAAGACTGAAGAGGAGACAAGGTGCTCTCCCAAATCAGTAGTATCGATAATACTGACATTCTGAATGTTACCACCTACCATAGGATAGTTGGTCGATACCACACGCACGCGATAGCCGCTACCAGCTGTCACCTTAGGGATTTGTGCTGTGATGCTGCCACTCGTATTGGTGGTCATTCGGCCTAACTCAGTGGGGTTGTTGAAGTTGCCATTCGCATCCGAAAGTTGGGCGATGACTTGGTTGGCGGATGCATTGAGGTTGTCGGGCGACATGGTACCTGTCAAGGTGAAGGGGATGGTGATGGAGGAGCCAATGTTGAATTGGGTATTGCTGAGTTGGCCCATGACGAGGGTGGGATTATAAACCAACAGCAAGTCGTCGACGAACAAATCGTCGTTGGTGCTACCGGAGCCAGGCGTCTCGTTGGTGGTGGCAGTCATCAGGATATAGCGAACATCCGTGCACGGGCCGTTGTTGTTGAACGGTATGCTCAAGCGGCGCCAATTGTAGGATCCGCCAGCCGACGATGTGCGGGTGAAAGACAGGGCTGCCGTGGCCACGTGCATATTGGCAGGATCTTCGGTGCCATCGGCGATGAGTCTATAGTCGGCATCGCCATGGACGACAGCCTTCACCTGAGCTTTGTCGGAGACGCTTTGGCTACGGAAGCAGACCCAAACCGTTACGGAATCAGGCAGTTGCGAGACAGGGGAATTGAAGGCGTTTTGGGCACGTTGCGTGTAGTTGTAGTTACCTGTACCCGTGGCCGACATGCTGCCGGCATTCATGCGTCCGTTGGTGAGGTTGCCGTTAGCCGTAATGCCTAAAACACTCGACGGATAGATTCTCACACTTTTGATTCCATTGGAACCTGGACGGACTTGGGGGGACAATTCGATTTGGCTGGATACAAATCCAGAAAAAGTTCCCGTTGCCGTTCCACCTGAATGCCAATGCACTGGTTCGCTGACAGATAGCTCATCACGAGAAGTCCATTGCTCGAAGCCTCGGTTCTCGATTTGAGGGCCGTATTGGGCGCTGAGGTTATGGCTAATCAGACCCCAAAAAAGCAGGGTTGGAATGCTTGTAAAGAAACGTTTCATAGGGGGATGTGTTATAAGTTTAGGCACAAAAGTAAGAAAAAGAATGGCTGGTTTTAATTTGTTGCTTGCTTTTTCTCTACTTTTGCAATCCAATTATTTGATTTATGAAGAAATTTGCAATCACATTGGGTCTGCTGCTCTTCGCTTTTGTTGCGAAGGCGCAATGGACTTTGCAGACCTACGGCGAATACGACTACACCCGAACCTCGGGCAGCAGCGCCTCACTCGCCTTGAAAGGCAACTGTCAGCTTGCCGACAACTTCAACATCGGCTTGGGCTATCAAGCCTCGACCCTTAACCGCCATGCCATCAACCTGCAATATCAGGTCGACTTGCTCAAGGCGAAGAGTGGCACCTTGTATTTGGAGAACCGCTATCTCTACCGCATTTTCCCAAAATACGACTTGCAGGAATTCAATGCCTTGTTGGATTTGGGCTGGCGCAACCGCCATTTCAATTTCCAGTTAGGTTTGACTAACCGTTTCACAGCACCTATTCCACTGCGTAAAAATGGCGGCATGGACGTGACCTTCGAGCCAATGAATGTCACTTTCTGCGTCGAAGGCAACGTTTTCGACCAAACGCATCCATGGAACGTAGGCGCAAGAATCTCGAACTACCGCGACTTCGTCATCGAGCGTTTTACCTTGTTTTTCTACAGCGTGAACGGCTATTACGATTTCGGCAACGGATTGAGAATCACTGCCGAAGCGGGACTGCATCCTTGCGGTGTGCTCAACCTTTCTTCGCAATATAACGGCTGGTTCGGCAATGTCGGACTGATTTGGAAACCATAGAAAACGCCTGCGTTTTCCTCTCTAATTCCTAAAAATTCAGATTATTGATTCTCAAATTCTTAAATTCTTGACAAAAATGAAAAGACATCTTATATCATTAATCGCTGCAGCTGCAATTCTTGCCACTGGCTGCAACCGTCTCGACATCGCCGGTATGGTAGTCAACCGAAGCGACACCGAAGAGCGCGTGGCCGATTGGCTTGACTACAACGCACAAAACAGCGAACCTGTCATTGAGAATGCCCCTGACGAGTACCACATTTATTCCTGTTCCGATTCGCACTATTCCGAGCGAGACAGCATCGTGCCTCAAGGCGAGAACGACCGTCTCTACAAGTACATCACCGCTGAGCGCAACGACCCGGAGGCCCTGTTCGCTATCCATGCCGGTGACTTGGTGAACGAAAGCGGCGAGGCAGGCTTCAGAATGTCAGCCGAGGCTATGGCCTACAACGCCGAGACCCAAGCCAAAAACGACCCATGTTTCCCTGTCCTCGGCAACCATGATGTCTATTACGATTGTGCCCAATATTTCAAGCAGTATTTCCACACATCGACCTATACTGTAACGGTGAAGACCGTTGGCGGTTTCCAGGATTTGTTCATCTTCCTCGATTCGGGCAACGGCACCCACGGCAAACGTCAGCTGGAATGGCTGGAGGAAAAACTCTCGCATCGCAACGAATATCGCCATTGCATCGTCGTTAGCCACAATTGGTTGTTCCGCACCTCTTATAATTACACGACAACACCTGCCGCCAATTTGCCGCAGGATGAGCAATACGCTTTCATGGACTTGATGAGCAACCACAATGTCGACATGGTGCTGATGGGTCACTTCCACATGCGCGAGCAACGCCAATTTGGCGGCGTTCATTACGTCATGAGCGACAACCTCAACGATACCAAGGTCAATCCGAGCTATGTGGTGGTCAACGTAGGGGAGAAGGTGGCCTACACTTACGAAGAACTCAATATGGATTAAATTCAAAATCAAGTCGTTATGAACTATCGGAAAGTATTGATTGCCATGCTGTTTTGTTTCGCTTTTATCAGTGCCTCTGCCCAAGTGAAGGTTTACAAAGGCAATTCTTCCTACAGCAGCGATGTGATTTGCACCTTGCGTGGCGACAAGGTCTACAAAGGTAACTCGTCCTACTCAAGCGACGTGCTTTGCCGCATCGACGACAACAAAGTGTATCGTGGCAATTCTTCCTACAGTAGCGATATTCTCTATACCGTCAGCAAGGGGAAGGTTTACAAAGGCTCTTCGTCGTATTCTTCCGATGTTTTGTTCAACATCAAAGACGGCAAGCTCTATGATGGCAATTCGAGCTATAGCTCCGACGTTTTTGCCAACAAGCAAGGCCTCAAAGTGTACAAAAACAACTCCAGTTATTCCTCAGACGTCGATTTCACGCTTTCTGGCGACGTTACCATCGAGCAGTTTGTGGCCATTTGGTATGCGGTGAAGTATTGTTGGTAGTTATGTCCGCTATGACTTCTAAATAGAATCGCCCGCCGGAAAAGTTTCTGGCGGGTGATTCTTGTTTCAAAAAGTCAGCGATTATTTCGCCTCCTTCGGATAAGTCAATCCCATGTTATACAGGATGAACGAATAAATGTCGGCCTGCTCTTCCAAGACCTTTGAAATGGGTTTGCCGCCGCCGTGACCGGCCTTCGTGTCGATACGGATGATCTTAGGCTCGTCGCCGGTTTGGGCAGCCTGCAAGGTGGCCGCGTACTTGAACGAATGGGCAGGCACCACACGGTCGTCGTGGTCGGCGGTGGTGACCATGATGGCGGGATAATGCACATCTTCACCGCTCTTGATGGTGTGCAGCGGCGAGTAGGCATACAAGGCCTTGAACATGGCTTCGTCGTCCTCGCTGGTGCCGTAGTCGCTGGCCCAGTTCCAGCCGATGGTGAAGAGGTGGTAGCGCAGCATGTCCATCACGCCGACTTGTGGCACGGCCACGGCAAAGAGG
>Ga0247608_10003918_pt1 | contig 17002 bp, 10 predicted proteins | sample 176DNAGHGlowgp2_FD_193490 | JGI IMG/M metagenome (GOLD analysis project Ga0247608, IMG submission 193490) | Sheep rumen microbial communities from Palmerston North, Manawatu-Wanganui, New Zealand - 1766 DNA GHGlow gp2 | ecosystem: Host-associated > Mammals > Digestive system > Stomach > Rumen ... | reverse complement strand
TATGGTTAAGAAGAGAGGAATAATTATATTCTTTATATTATGCGCACTGTCCGTGTGCGCAGAAGAACCTCTATCCCCTAATCCCCTAACCACTAACCCTCTAACCCTTTCCCTTGACGAAGTCGTATTGGACATTTATAATGCCGTTACCGAACTCGGCGAAATCGATTATGAACAATTGCAAACGGACCTTTATGCTATTCATGAATCACCCATTGACCTGAACCACACTTCTGACGAAGAACTCTCACTCCTCCATTTCCTTTCGCCGCAACAGATAGATGATATACTCGCTTATGCGGACCGTCATCCGTTTCAGTCGCTCTATGAACTGCGGATGATTCAGAGCCTCACGGACTATGAGATCCGCGACCTGTTGCCGTTTGTAACCATCACAGATGAGAAATCACAAATCACAAATTACAAATTAAACCCGAAAAACATTTTTCGCAACGCCAAACATGAACTCATCGCGCGAGTGGATGCCCGCAATATAGAAGCGTTCGAAGGTACTGATCCCGTTTACGTACAGACGCGCTACCGGTTTGATTATCAGCGCCGTGTGACGTTCGGCGTACAACTGCGCAGACCTGTCGGAGGCATAGCGAAAGACCTGCAATACGGCGCATATATCCAACTGCGAGACATCGGCTGCCTGCATACACTCGTTGCAGGTAATTTTCAGGCTTCTTTTGGTCAAGGATTAGTCCTTGCACCGGTCTTTCGTTCCGGCAAATCCGCATATGTGCAATCGGTAGGACAAACGACGGAAGGACTGCGTTATTATTCATCCGTGGACGGCGAAGGTCTGCATGGTATCGGTACTACTTTCCGGCATCAATTCAATGCCTCTACCCGTCTGGATATCAGCGCGTTATATAGTCTCAAACACATCAACGACTCCACCTGGCATCATGTAGTAGGAGCCAATTTGACGCTGCGTTATAAGAAACTGCAAGTAGGACTTACGGCTATTGATAACATCTGGCAGGATACCATTCATCCTTACCGCAACACCGCCTATAATACGCATTATTTCCGTGGCAAGAACCAAGCTGTCATTGGCGCCAACATCCGTTATAACCATGGTTGGTTTGATGCTTTTGCCGAAGTCGCCACTGCGCAAAATAAAGAAAATCTTTCAACTTTAAACTTTCAACTTTCAACTCGCGAAGCGCACTGGGGTATTGGTGTTATTGCGGGTAGTAGGTTTTACCCGACTCAAGGGATTTCGTTAATCGCCCTTTACCGTTATTATTCCCCTTATTTCGATAATGCTTTGGGTTATGCTTTCTCCGAGACCTCGCGTTTGGGTGATGAGAATGGTGGGTTCTTGGGTTTTGATATCACGCGTCTCAAGAACTGGCGTTTCTCCGGTTATGCGGATGTCTTCCATTTCTCCGGTCCTAAATACGGCATTCCGCAATCCCCCACCCTCGGCTACGATGCCATGGCAGAGATGCAGTACCATTCACCAATGACCAATTACCAATCACCAATTACCAATCACCAATGGAGCCTTTCTCTCCGCCTGCGTGCACGCAAGAAAGGCGACTTATCCACTTACTCCGCGCGTTTTCAGTTCAATTGGCAGCGAGACGCCCTTTCCCTTCGCACCAACGTTGATGCCAACCTAACCCCTAATCCTCTAAACACTAATCCTCTAACCTATGGTATTTCCATCTACCAGGACCTCGCTTATAATTTTCAAATGGCAAATGGCAAATGGCCAATATCTTTCCATCTCCGCCTGCAAGCCTTCGATGCCCGTAATTGGGACAACCGTATTTACTGCTACGAGCACGATGTGCTCTATGCTTTTTCCATTCCGGCGGTGTATGGTCTTGGCGGCAGAGCTTATCTCAGCCTTAAATGGCAGATTATTCCTCAACTCGCGCTTTATTTCCGTGCTTCCGAAACCATCTATGCCCGCGATTGGTATATTGAGAAATATCCGCAATCACCCATCACCAATCACCCATTACAACTCCCCACCCGCACGGACCTTCATCTCCTCCTCCGCGCCACCTTATAAAAAGACAGGGACTCATGCCCTGTCTCTCTATTCCAATCTCTAAATCCTAATCCTTTAATTAATTAAGGTACGCGCGCACTCACGCACGCTTGCGCCTATACACACGAGCCAAAGCATATGCTACAGCAAGCAATGCCAACGGCCATGCCGCATCGCCTATCGGCGACGGTTCACCTGGCTTTTCCGGCTCATCTTCATCTTCCCAACCGTCGTCATCATCATCATTCATTTTCGCGCGGCGAGGGCCTGTAGTACTTGCTGGTGAATATGTGCCAATCGTTGTGCCTGTCGTGTACGGGCCATCTACGGCGGCTTGAGGTAAAGCCGAACCGGAACCCTTCATTACCGAGGTGGACTGCATCTGCATTTCCGGACGCGTCGCGAGGTTCTGAGCTGCGGCATTTGCCGCGCTCAGTACACTCGCCATGCTTATCATCGCTACTATCAATAAATATCTTAATGCTTTCATAATCTCAAAAATTTCAAATTACAAATTACAAATCACAAATTGAGATTATTTATTAATCTCGCGTACTTTCTTTCCCGTCGCATCATAGATGACGCCGTTCAGCAGGATATACATCTGGTCGCGATAGATGAACTTCACCGGTTTGTTGGCATCGCCTGCGCCCACTGCATCAATAGCCGTCGGCACACGGTTGCCCACTACGGCGTTGATAGCGAAACGTCCGCTAATGGTTCCGGATTCTGAGAAGAATGTATAATTACTCTCCAGCAAGTTCGTCACCAGATCGCCATTCTCATAATCGATAAGATAAACGCCTTCCAACTCGCTTACTTTGCTTGCGCTGTTCAGTGAGAATGTGTACTCTCCTGTTTCCGGAATACGAACCAATACCGGAATCCATTCTTTAGCCAGCGTTTCGTTGATAGCCACATACGCCATGTTCATATCTCCGTAGCGCATGTACGTCCGCAGGCTCGTTCCGTCGCCAAGCAGTTTCTCCAGGTCGGCATTCATCTCATATGCTTCCGTATATTTGTCTGCTACCCAGATACCCATCATGTCTTCTTCGGTCTCACTGGTCAGGTCGATGTATGCTTTCTGTACCGGTACTGACTCTGTCTGAGCGGCATTGTGGTAAGCCGGAGCCGATGCTTTGCGGTTGCCGGAACCGAAGGTCAGCGTACCTGTTTTGCTCGTTTGGATGAAGAATCCGCTTGCGGGCAGCAATTTCTTCGTTTCTGCCGGATATTGACCATAGTCTCGGAAGGACTCGTCAGGTATATTAACATACGCTATCTCTTCGCCCTCAACACTATGTGTGAGTTCACCTTGGTAAATAGACATATAAGGGTTACCTATAAAGTTCCATCCTACCAGATATGCCGGCTTAGCAGGACTAGCATCGGCACCATGAGCTGTCACACTCACTTCATCTTTGTGCGTCGGACTTATATAACCTTGCTCTCCGGAAGCGGTCCAACTGGCCGAAGGAATCGTCAGCGGCATACGAACAACGGAGAATGCTTTTCCTGACGGACGTTTCGCTGTAAGAGCATAACCCAAACCCGGCTTCAACGTACTCGGTACAGCTGTGTTACCGCTTGCACCATACTCTTTCCAGTTCGCACCATCAGCCACGCCTGTCTGACCATTACTTGCACGACTTTCACCATCGTAGTAACGCAAACGTACTTGACCACTCGGACCTACAGAAGGACTGCTGGAGGTGTTGAGATATGTAATACTACTGGTCGTTACATCCCAAGGTACTGCCACAGGATAATATTGGTCATAGTCGATGTACCAGTCGGCATATGCGTTGGTAGGCAAGCCTAAGTTCGCACTTCCGTCTATATACAACCGTGCTACACCATAACTCTTTCCGTTTGCGCGTGTCCAACCGTTACGCAGAATAAGGTTAGTTGCTGTCAGTGTTCCGGCATCCTGAGAGCCTTTTGTAATCACTACCGTTGCGCCCGGATAAATCTCCAGTTGCTTAATAGTAACATTGCTGCTGCCGAACGAACCGCCGTCAGCAGTTAGCGTTGCCCCCGGCAATACATGCACTTCGGTATCCCAATGGCCCTTTGTGGCATCAATAGCGGACATCGTACCGGTAGAAGCTATAATCCAAGGAATATTGATTTGACTGGTACCGATTACATTATCTTCTCCGTCTAACCAATCGATATAGAGCAGTTCGTCTTTATGCGTCGAGAAGTCCATAGTGTTGAAACTCAACGTGTAGTTGTATTTCGATGCTGCGCTCTTGACGCTGGTCAATGTCTGTCCAAACGATGCAGCATTTTCTGAGGCTCCTGCTCCAATCCGGGCGCTGGCGGAACTTGCCGTTTGGGCATCCACGTCCAGAATAACGCTATGTTGACCCCATTCCGTTACTTTGGCCGGAACATCAACTAATTTATTCTCTATCGGCAGGAAGTAAATCTGATCGGAAGGAGATGTAGGACTTGCATAATAACCGATATTGCCGCCTACTATACCCATTTTCTTGGCTCCGGTAGAAGGAATAGTTACGGAGTATGCTCCGAAGTCACTACTACTCAACCACCAGTCTTGATGAGCGGCACTTCCTGTAGGCGACAGCCACATATAATTGACGCTTGGGGTAGAAGATACCTGCAGATGGTTCGTCCCGTCCGTCAAGCGGATACCATATACATTGGTGCCTGATGCGTAACGTCCTTCGCCTTGATAAACGGCAGTATTCGGTGCGTAAACGGCTTTAGTAGGAGTGGTGGTATTGTCCACGGTAATCTTTATGCCTTCTACTGCCTTAGCGGCTACTTCCGTTGTTTCTAACGTGTTCGGCAATGCATACCACTCGCCGTTGAACTTAGATGCTACTACAAACTCTGCCGGCAACGAACGACCATATACATCATAAGTTGCCGTTTTTACCGTCCATACACCGGGACCGCTACCGCGCTTCATGGCGATTTGTATCTTGTAGTGGTTGGTCACCCCTGCTGCATTCGGTGTGTAACGAATTGAATAAGTCAAGTCGCAGGTGTTGGAACCGGATACATCAATCTGCGAACCGTCTGCCAGATTATAATTCTCCGAACCATCATTGCATAGACGGAATAAACTGCTTTCTTTAGCCACTACTGCATCGCCGTTATCGGCATCCAGATAAGTGATCTCCAATTTGTTTACTCCCGCCAAGTCATCGCTGATGATATGCAGCAGATTACTCGTGGCTGATGTAGAATAAACACTAACACCATTGACGGAAGTCAAATGTATATCTCCCGAAAAACTGATATTCGGTTCACACCATGCTTTGTATGTCAGAGGGTCATAAGAAATTTCCTCCCAATGCGCATGAATAGTGGTGTTGCCCGTTATGCCTGTGCTGAAGTTCCATTCGCTTCCTCCGCTGGCTGCATCATACCAACCCAAGAAACGCCAATCATCTGCACTCGGGTCGGGTGTCGGTCTTACAGCCGGATCGCCGGACTCTACCTCTTGCGCTGGAACAGCATCACCATGTCCGTTCATATTGAAGGTAACAGTGTATTGCGTTTTGGACCATTTGGCATAGAGTGTCGTTGCAGAATTGCGAACCCATTTGCCGCCTTCTACATAACTGCTATAATTAACCAACAGACCGGTGTTGGTCAATACTTTGTTCGTGCATTCGGGTTCTGCATAATAACCGACCACGTTCCACTCGCTGCGGCTCGCATCTGTTTTGCTTGTCAGAGCAGTAGCATCATATTTGACGCTCGCAGAACCGTTTGCATCTCCGCCATTCTTGTCCAGGGTAATCGAAATAGTGTTCGCTTCCCAATATGGATAAAGTGTCGTTGCTGCATCTGCGGTATAACTTCCGCTCAAATTGTATGCTTTGGAAGTACCGGCAGCAGATGTTGACCAACCTGCTTGGGTGTACCCTGTGCGAGTGAAGGTAACGCCGGGAAGAGACAGATTTTCGCCACATGTCTTAGTCGCGGAAGTGTTTGTACCTGTTCCGTAGGTGCCTTTGTTGTAACTAATGGTATAGGTCTTCTTGGTAGAAACACTTGCATTGAAAGTGGTTGTACCGGTTACATTCTGCGCGAACTGGAATACATAGTTATAAGAACCGTCGCCGTTATCTAAAGGACCGCTTACTTTCGTACAAGCAACACCTGATGCTCTTGCTACAGCCTCTGCCGTTGGAGCCGCATAGCAATCAGCGGGGGTCAGAGTAACCGTCAATTGGCGGTCAGCAGCCGTTGAACTACAAGTAGCCACCTCCTCAGGAGCAAAAGCAATCTCGCAATTTGTTCTTGTTCCCTTTGCAGGAGTCACAATCTGGTCACAGCAACCCTTACGAAAATCAACTTGGGTTTCTGTAAAATTAAAGCCCTTATCGCTTGGACATGTGCCGTTTCGGGAAATAACGATTGCATAGTATGCAGACGCAATTTTGGAAAATTCGAATGTCCATACTGTTTCGTTCTTTCCTTCCCAGTCGCTACCCTGCCAAGTGTCACTTGATGGCACTCCTGTGCCTTGCGCACCACTTGTTAGAGTAATAGGACTCCAAGAAGATCCATCTGTAGAATAGGCTAAATAAATTTTTGCATTTTTACACTGTGCTATAGTAGAACAGAAAGTATATGTAAAGGTGATTTTACATACATCGTCCAATTTGTTTTTGCTTCTAATGTAAAAACCATGATGAGAGGTGCTGGCTCCGGTACCATATGCGTTGGATAGATATTTGTCGCTAGCAGTGACACCGGAATTAAAACCTGCTTTGTCACTGCCACCACCCATCGAAAGATCCCAATCTGGACTATTATATCCATATGTACTTCCGTAGCCGGAATTAGTCACCACGGTGGCACTATTAAAGAAAGCAACCGAAGTTTCTGCGCTCCACGCGTGTGCGCTTGTTCCTATTATCAATAGTACCGCGCATAAATATTTCATATATTTGTTCATAATCGAATTGATTACTGTATTATTTGTTTTCATAATAAATCTCCTTTCAATTTTCATTTTTCATTTTTCAATTCGATTATCTTATGGCGTCACTTCTTCCGCCCAGATGGCGTAATAGTTAGTTCCTGTTGCATACATGCCTGCCTGACCGCCGGTCACCATATGAGTAGTCGTGGTCGGAACACCGGTTTCCATGTTTATATCACTCTCCGGAACCCATCCGACGAACTTGTAATGCGATCCGGCACAGCCGTCACCAGGCGTCGTGCTGCTCAAACTCGGAGCAGTGCCATAGTTACCGTTCTTCGTAACTTTTGCATTGTCGTGCATGTAGTCAATATAGTAATCATGCAACTGTGTGAATGTCACGGCTGTCGCTAAAGTAGCATTGGTGTTCTGTGCGAATGTCAATGTATAGGTCGTAGCCCCTGCATTGTCAAACGGCACAAACGGATCCGGTATCGCGGGAGAAACACTTACACTTCCTCCCGTGAAACTCAATGCATCGCACTGATGACCGGGGTTCGGGGTTACGGTAGCAGTAATCGTTGTCGTTCCGGCACAGGTAGCTACATCGCTTCCTGCAGTTACTGCACTTCCTCCACTGGCAAATGCCACCGTTCCTGTTCCCGTTCCTGTCTTTGTCGGCTCAGCAACGGTAATGTAGTAATCGCAACAATTGGTCATGTATTTGGAATACGAATATTCACCATCCTGCCAATCGATTGAAATCTTATCAAGGTATAAAGCATTACTATTGGACCGAATACCGATATACTCATAGTCGTCCGTGATAGTTAGTTCCGTGCTTGTTCCATAAACGATAGAACCGATTTTAGTTCCTTGTGTCGTTGCTGCAGCTGCATACAAATCCGAAGCAGCTTCATAGGCAGCATTCTTTCCATAGATGTCTAATGTGCGTCCATCTGCGGTGTTACTATTCCATACAACGGTAACTTTCTTCGCTTTTCCACCGGATGTGGTGGTTATAATTCCGGAACTATTACTACTTCGCAGTTGAATGGCATCATTTGCTCCGGCACTGTTTCCAGTATAAACGGCACTTGAATGACCAGTATTGCTGGCAGATATCCCACTCCAATCACCATATGTTGTTGTTGAAGGCCTTGTCGTTGTTGTCCGTGTCAAATTATCTGTGTAATCATCTACGCTTCCCGTCCGCTTAACAAACACCGCATAATAGATGGTGGTGTTATTAGATGCATTCGGCATTGTTGCATTAGACTTGTGAATCGTCTTTGCACTCACATCATCTATCTTTCCCGGCCACTCAGCGTCGGTCCATCCATAGAATCGATTACTCTCTTCGGTATCACAACTGGTCGGAGTAGCAGGGAATGTAGGCTTGTGGCCTCCTTGAACAAGTGTTGTCTCATAAACTGCTCCATCATTCTTCCATGTCACTTCCCACTTACTAATAGCATGCAAACTTACAGTCTTTGCCGTTGCCCCATCGCTTGTAATATCCACTTGTGCCGCATGGTCTGAGGAAGCTGTAGGTGCGAATGTCACGGTAATGGTGGTTTCTGCTATAGTACCTGCGGTCGGACTTAAAGTCGCCGGACTAACAGAGTATTTGCCGGCTTGCGCACCGCTAACTGCCAAATTAATAGCACCTGTTAAGTTCTCTCCACTAACCGTAAATGTCTCGGTGTAGGATCCTCCCACTTTTACCTCATCGAAATCAATGGAAGTCTTGCTGACCGTAATCGTCGGCGTCGGCGCACACTCATAATCCGTCATGTAATAAGTGGTACCGCTTTCGTATGTAATCACTATGGATGTGATATAACCGGCACTTGAACCCTTTTTAATATCAAAAAATGTGTAATCACCGGAAACTGTCCATGTCATTGTAGTCGCGGAAGTTTGTGCCGTTTGTAAAGTTCCAGAAGGAGTTTGACCAGTAGACGTGTTTGTGGAACTCATTAATTGTTCATCCCCGCAGTACAAACTGAAAGCGGTTGCACTATTTTGATTCAACACAACTTGCGTTATGCGACCGGGGAGAGCAGTCTTGTTATAAATATTAGCATTATTTCCCTGACATTGCAAAAACTGACCGGTAGACGAGCCTCCAGGAGTTCCAGCGTTATTACCGGTTACATAGTGGGCTCCTAAATTAATGGTACTAACTGTACCTGTACGCTCAACACCGCTGCCATAATTGTTAGTTCCTTTATCAGTATATGTTCCTGGAACGATTGTTATATCGGATGTACCTCCACCTCCTTCTGTTTTCGTATAAACTGCATACAAATCCACATTGTCTGTCGGCGTATATTCACCGGTTAGGATTGTTCCCGGACTGGTGGTATTATCATCTTCATCACCCGCACTGGATGTACACCATCCCGCAAAACTCCATCCGTCACAACTTGGAGTGGCTGTTGGCAAAGTGGTCGATTGTCCTGCAGTAGTTTGCGTCCATGAAGACGTTGCACAAGTTCCACTCCCCACATGGTAAGTAATGGTATATTTAGGCTTCTCCACCATGTTGATACGAATCGTACAATTGGCAGAAGGAGTTGCAGTAAAAGTATTCGTACTTTGCGAAACGGTAGCTGAACCCGTAGTCACAGTATATGCCGGCGAACCGTATGTATAAGCACTATTTGGTGTAACAGTCGTACTCGTCCCGCTTGTCGTGCTCAACGTTCCTCCCGCCGCCGGATTAATAGTCCACACAACGGTATAAGCGACGGCATTATCAACATAAATTTTAATTGATCCTGCCGTTAGGCGTGAATAAGAACCTGTTTTTAATATAATACCATAATATTTTGAACTTGTTTCTTTCGCATTTAATTTGAAAGTGTATGTCCCAGTTGCCGATGCGATATTTACACCCTGAGCAGATAAGCCGGTTCCGCTTGCTAAAGTCGGTTTGCCCCATGTTGCAGAACCATTGGCAGCTGCAGTACTACTGGACACAACATAAGCATTGACTGTTCCACTACCGCTTTTCCCTGTATAAGAAAATTCAATTTTTGTTACATTAGCAATAGCCGTTGAGGTGTAATAAAAATAGTATCCCGTTGTGTTTGTGGTCGCACTTGCATATTGAGCCTTCACTACTGGCAGATCCGCATTTGTTGGTTTTGTGTTGCCATGACTAGTAGCATTATTGCAGCCTAAGTAGCCACTTTGGCCAGACGCTAGGACCCAACCTATACCGTCATAAGTAGCAGTACGGCGTGTTCCGTATCCGGAACCGGTACCCACACATGTGGTCTTTAGAGTTTCTGCTCCCCACACATTTGTGGTGAAAATTGTGAGTAGTGGTATCATTAACCACAATACTCGTTTTAAAAATTTTGTTTTCATAATATATAATCGTTTTAGTTCTTGCCGTTTATTTAACACAGTTAGCGCATAGGAGGATATATAGCATCTTGAAGGAATCGTCCTAATTCGTCTATCGTTTCACGTTCTCTCTTTGCTAATTCTAGCAAATTATCAAGGCGTGCATACGCTCGAAAATTAGGATTAGTGATTTGTCTAATTTCATCAATTTCTTCTTGTAACTGATTGTTTAAGAAACTTAATTTTCCGAGATAGTCTCGCCCTATCATCATGGCGCGAGAAGGTCGTCTCACGCTTTGGGCTTGATAGGTTATAAGAAATGTCTTAATATCTTGTAACATGCGTCCGTGCTCCTCCAAAATATCGTCAGTCTTTTTCTTTTTATTTTGCGCAGGAGATTCTTTATCAGCGTCTTCCTTGAGGATTTTATTAATATTTTCTTCTAATTTAGGCCACCACATAGAGAAACAATCTTCCAAATTGCGATCTTCCAAATGTTGTTCAGAGATGTTATTTATTGTTCGTAACATTTTAAGAACATCATCGCTCTTAAATATAGTCGTTTGGTATAACGACAGAGGACGCTCTAATTCCCCCGAAGTCATATCTGTTAAAAAAGGTGACATGTGAGCCTTGCCTACCTTATTAGCAAGCGCACCTGCTTCAAACAAAAGCCATGGGTTATTTTTATTTTCTTGTGTAACACAGACAAGACCGAAGTCCGAATCAATGAGTTCTCTCTCTATTGAAGAAAACCACACATCTCCTTTTTCGATGTCTTCTTTAGAAACGAAAGGCTTTATTGATTGAATAACCTTTTGCAGCCAATCATGCAATGCAATTGCAATTTTCTGGCTTTTTTCGCCCGACCAACTAATGAAAACTTTCATAATGTATTTTGTATTATTTCCACCTTATTTCTTCGCCCGCATATGCGCTATTACTTTTTTATTATTTATTCTCATCTATCCACATGGGATTCGCATCTATATTAATGAATAAGATGTATTTAGGAACCCTATTCGCATACTTGGATTCGCAATTAGTTGGAAGATTGCCGTTTAACCTTTTGCAACAATCGCTCCCTTATCGCTTTCTCTCGCGCTTGTTGCTCATAAGTAATGAGCGAAAAGAACCGGCATCCTCTGTATTCGACACTCTTATAATATTCTTCCTTCGTGAATTCTTGTTGATTGGAATTCCCAGAAAACACATAGTCCTCTCTATAATCATCCCTTAAAATCTTGACTATGTGAAGGATAGTTTGGAGGCTAACCACTTCTTCATTATGTGCGGAAGATTTGACTACAAGTCCTACCGCCTTTAGTTCTTCCCATGAGGGCAAAAGATTAGACATATCTATTGTTGTTTAAAGTTATTATTACTATCATATATTCCACGCTTACATTCGGTCGCGCTAAATTTGTATTCCGTTAAAAATCGAATGCCGGACAAACTATGAGTGGCTATAACGCGGCAGCGGACGTAATCAGCCATATTAACAAAGTCTTCAAAACTTCCAAGCTGTTTGTCTTCCGGTGTCAATGATATATGCCATGCACAAGTACACTCATTTGTATATAATTTGTTTCGTAAAACAGGAGAGTTTGGCGGATCTGTCACAAAATTCACCACACTTATATTGCCATCTTCTTCTGTCCAACAACATTGCATAAAAAACTCCACATCCATCAAATCTGTCCAGTTAGTGTTTTTTACCAATACTATTCCATATGGCTGTTTGTTTTCATCATCTTGTATCGCCATAACTGAATAAATTTTTAGTTTGGGGCGCAAAATAATATAAACGACCCATATTCCAGTTAGGGTTCCTAAAACGCCTTGCGCAAAATCGACTACACATTTCCAGACAGCGGTTTCGTTTGTGCTATTATTGTTCTCATTCAGCCGAATATCTGCGAAATAAGTAATACAAACTAAAATCAGCGTAGAACATATAAAAGCCACCCATCCTATATTATCCGCGAGAATATGTTTAAGTCGGGCAATAATATTTCGTCTATTTATATACATAGCAAATATTAGCAATTCGACAATTGGTAATATTAATTCCGTTATAGCATAACTCGGACGAACAGAGCAAAAACCTTTTATAAACGACAATGTCATCACAATCACTATACATAAGATAAAATATGCCTTAAATCTGTCCATCTTCTTATTTTGCTTCTATTCGCCCTTTTGTCCGTGCCGGGCACAACTATTATTTATTGTTTGTATTATTATTCATTTAGCATTCATTTAGCATTCATTTCCACGACCATCTCGCGATCATCCTGAACGTCTCTGTAGGGTTTCTATCCCTTTTATACTTGTTCCTTTTTTGACATCATGATTCCATAAATAAAAAAGCGACTATTCACTTTCGGAATAATCGCTTTCAAACGGTGTTATGGAGAGGTTCTATTCTGTCTCTTTGTCTTGCAGATGTTGCTCGGTGTAATGTTCCCGCGCGATAGCTATGGCGCGTTGAAGTTTCTCTGCCAGAACTTTCCGATCCGGTAATTGTGTGTAATACTGTGCCACCTTAATCGGACTGTCTTCATCAAGCATTAAATACTCAATATGCTCCGTATTACCCTCTGAGCATAGAATCAGACCTATCGGAGACTCCTCGCCTTCGCGCCGTTCGTTCTGATTGAGATAGCGCAAATATAACCGCATTTGTCCTTCGTGTTCCGGCTTGAACTTACCCAGTTTCAAGTCTATAGCCACTAATCTGCGCAAACCTCGATGATAGAACAACAAGTCGATGTAATAGTCAGTAGCATCTATCGTTATACGTTTTTGGCGCGCAAGGAAAGCAAAGTCGGTACCCATCTCATTGAGAAACTCTTGCATCTGAGCAATAATTGCACTCTCCAGATCCTTTTCCGAAAAACTATCCGGAAGCCCCAAGGCATCCAAAAAGTAACTACTACGGAACACCAAATCCGGCACAAGCATTTGTTTCTCTTCCGTCTCGCCTAATGTCTGGCGAATCACTTCTTCCGGACGGCGGCTGAGAGCCGTACGTTCATAAAGCTGCGAGTCAATCTTCCGGTCAAGCGTCCGCGTGTCCCAATGCTCATAACAACACATCTGCATATAGAACTTGCGCGCAAGTTCATCGGGGATGTACATTATGGATTTTAAGTGCGTCCAGCTGAATTGTCTCTGCACTGCGGAGACAATGTCGGATTCAGAAAAAGTCTCTGCGGCGCGGAGACAATGTCTCAATGTCTTTTCACTCCAACCCTTGCCGTATCTTTCGCTCAAACGTTGGGACAATTCTTTGACAACTTGCTTGCCATATTCAGCACGCTTATTGTAAAGCACATCTTCTTTTATGCGCTTACCAATCAGCCAATTGGTGTGACAGACTTCTGCATTGACATAAACAGCTACACGGGTGCGCGTTTCATCTATGATATGGCACACATCAGTATAGAGTTGTTGACTCTCCGGCAATTCTGTTACCTTTTGCGATGGCTCATTTTTCATACTCTTGCAGATGTTTTAAAACACTGCAAAGTTACTAAAAATTTCTGACATATGCAAATAATCCGGCAACAAAATGCAAGAAAACTGCACTTTTTCGATTATTCCTTATGGAATCACTATGTCAAAGATCTTTTGATGCCTCTTTTCAGTGCCGCATCTGCACTACCTTTTCACTTTTCACTTTCCCTTTCCCTTTTACCTTGTGTCTTTTTTTCTCCAACTTTTCCTCAAAAAGACACAACCCATGTTTTCTTGTCCTACCTTTGTCGGTACTGTTGTTTTGTGATTGTTCTAATTGTACTTTTCTTAGGTTCTTCTCGGAACATGGTCCCGTGATGGTTCTGTTCTAAATAGTATAATCTAAGCTATATGACATGTCCTGTACTTTGTATTTGTAGTTCAATTATCTTTCTCGGTCGTAAGGAGTTCTATGTTCACTCTGTGAACTCGCGCCGCGCACTTACTCCTTGACTGTCCACCGGACACTCTGCGGTGCGCTCTTTTCGCTTCACAATCGTCTCCCGCTCTTCGGTCGGTGGCACAATTGGCACACTTTACTTAGTCTTTTTCACTTTTCTCCTTTCTCTTTCCTCTTTCCATTTCCCCTTTTCACCTTTCCCTTTTCCCCTTGGTCCATTTAAACGACCCTTTAATCTGTACAACTCTAACATGGCTTTGGGACGCAATGCGGAGGAGAATATTTTGTCCGCGAAATAGAAAATTGCATGTGGAAAAATTGACAAAATATGTGTAAAGTGTGCATTTTTTGTCAATTCGTATTGCAAATTATATTTTTTTATAAAAATATTTGTCCAATTGAAAAAATAACACTATCTTTGCAGCGTAAAAAAATAGGCTCAAAAATATAGGATTGTAAATGATAGTAATAATCGGGGTTGTCATGAGTGCATAAATGAGTGTCAGTTGTACAGATTAAAGGGTCGTTTTTTTGAACACAGAAATATGCATATCCAGAATTTTTAACATTTCCTCAAAAACCGCCAAATAGAACGCAGAAATATTTTATATTGCGGTGGTTTTGATTGGAAAGCGGACATTGAGAAGATGATAATTGCAGAATAATTCGTATCTTTGTAAAAAAATATAATTATGAGATACGGATATATTCGCGTAAGCAGCGACAAGCAGACAGTAGAGAACCAGCGCTTTGAAATCAATGCCTTCTGTGCTCGTGAGGGTTGTGAGATTGACGGATGGATAGAAGAAACGGTTTCAGGAACGCAGATGTACACCAAACGCCGGTTGGGCAAACTGCTTCGCCAAGTGAAGAAAGGAGACATCATCATCTGCAGCGAGTTGAGTCGATTGGGAAGAAACCTGTATATGATTATGGAGATCCTGAGCCTTTGCATGCACCGCGGTTGCAGAGTGTGGACCATCAAAGACGGCTACCGTCTGGGCGATGATATCCAATCGAAAGTGCTGGCATTTGCTTTCGGGCTCTCAGCGGAGATTGAGCGCAATCTCATTAGCCGGAGAACCAAAGAAGCACTCGCGCGAGTGAAAGCGGAAGGCAAACCGCTCGGTCGGCCTAAAGGCAGTAAAAGCCGGCGCAAAGCGTATAAACTCTATCGTTATGACGCGTATATACGCCGCTGCGTGCAAGAGGGCTTGTCCGTACATCTGATAGCGCAGAACATCCATTGCAGCCGCACCACCTTGAAACGATACATAAATACTTTCATCAATCCCGGAGACAAAAACGAAAAAAAGATCTGTGAATAGCGACATAGCGACAAAGCGACATGGAAAAAAATACTAAAGTACAAAAACATAGATAAACACTTTTGAATGATTTAAATTAGAGTAATCAAAAAAAGTAAAGAAAAATCATTGATAGAAATGGTACTTGCAGTACCCAGGCCTTTATTCTGAATAGCCTACTTGATAGTAAACTCTCAGATAGTCCATTCAAAATAAATCCCGTCATCAAAGATGCCATTCCCATCAATGTAAAAAAAATACCCAAAAATTCCCAAAATGTGGAATCATTCAAAAGAGTCCAATCAATCATCTCAAAAATGAACAAAAATATCAAACATAAATAATAGTTGTGCCCGACAGGGATGAGGGAGAAAGATAGTGCAGATGCGGCACTAAAAAGAAGCATCGAAAGATCTTTGAAATACTGATTTGCTTATATAAGGAGAAAAACGTAAATTTTTCTTTCGATTTACTTGCATATGTCAGATTTTTTTTGTAATTTTGCACCATAATTGAAACGATTATGGCAGAGCAAAACGAAATCCAGTTATTTGACGGCAAGCAGGTTCGTTATGTATGGGACGAGGAGCGGGAGAAATATTTCTTCTCGGTAGTAGATGTAATCCAAGTGTTAACTGATAGCCCGCGTCCAAGAAAATACTGGAACGCGCTTAAAACCAAGTTAGCGGCGGAAGGAAGTGAGTTGTCCTCAAAAATGGGACAACTGAAATTACCTGCCTCGGATGGGAAGAGTTATCTTACCGATGTGGCTGATACAGAGCAGGTTTTCAGGTTGATACAATCGGTCCCGAGCAAGAAGGCAGAGCCGTTCAAATTATGGCTTGCAGCCGTGGGACAAGAGCGGATGAACCAGTTGCAAGATCCAGAACTGAGCATAGAACAGGCCATTAAGGATTACCGTCGTTTGGGTTATTCGGAAGACTGGATCAACCAGCGCATCAAGACGATAGAAATACGCAAAGGGTTGACTGACGAATGGCAGCGCGGTGGGATGAAGGAAGAGCACGATTATGCGATACTGACAGATATCATCTCGCGGGCGTGGAGCGGAATGACAACGCGTGAGTATAAGAACTATAAAGGTCTGCGCAAAGAGAGTCTGCGGGATAACATGACGAATATAGAGTTGATGCTCAATGGCTTGGCAGAAGCTGCTGCCACAGAGCTGAGTAAACGTGAGAATCCAAAAGGTTTTGCGGAGAATGCCAATGTTGCGCAACGCGGAGGTGATGTGGCGCATGTAGCGCGCGAGCGTTTAGAACAGGAGTTGGGAGACTCGGTTATCTCTGACAAACGTGCACTGAACTTCACCAACCCGCCGGAGGAACTGCCGTTCAATGATGCGGAAGAAGTGAAAGAGTAAGCTGAATAGTCCGACTTCAGCGGACAGTCCGGAAATCCTTTTATAAGCAACAATGTCGAAAGATGTTGTTGCTTTTTGTATGCAAATCAGTATAAATGTA
>Ga0247608_10003915_pt1 | contig 17008 bp, 13 predicted proteins | sample 176DNAGHGlowgp2_FD_193490 | JGI IMG/M metagenome (GOLD analysis project Ga0247608, IMG submission 193490) | Sheep rumen microbial communities from Palmerston North, Manawatu-Wanganui, New Zealand - 1766 DNA GHGlow gp2 | ecosystem: Host-associated > Mammals > Digestive system > Stomach > Rumen ... | reverse complement strand
TCTCTATTTTCAGGATTAAAACAACGAATTAGAATACATAGATGACTAAAAAAAGAGAGAAAACTCAAATTAATAGATAGTTTTCTCTCAAAATAGCCACACAAAAATGCATATTAATCCTAATTTTTCTTATTTAAAAAAAATCTCACATCACCGTGAAATCACTACAATTTTTTAAACTTACACAAACCCTTATTTTCTACCCTTAGGCAAAAACCAGACAAAAAACTAAACTATCTCTCGGAAAAGCAAATCTTAATAATCCACTCACAGATAATACCAAGCCAATTTGTCATGATACTCTGCATCAGTTTTTTGGCTACAAGATTCAAATTCCCACATAGCTAGATGTTGATGTACTCCATAATACATAGTGATATCTCACCGTTCTACCATGTACTCAGTTTCACCACTATCTGTGACTTCATACATCAAGACCCTACCATCTTGTCTCAGTAGTTTCGGCATCTTATCCTGTATAAGTATAAAATACATTATCTTAATAACAATCCCAATACTCATGTCAAGACTTTTTCAATATTTTATATTCCAAAAATCACCAAAAATTTTTCACCAAAAAAGATACAATATTATCACCCGAATTATCAAATATAGACTTGATTTTTGCAATAATAAAAGTAACATACCTGGACGCTCGTTTTGAAACAAAAATCAACAAACATAAGCCTATGCAAAGAATCAGATTTACAAAAAGTCATGAAGAATTGCCATCAAGTTTTCATGAGGCAATCAAAACACTAGAAAAGGATGGTGCTGAAAAGTTTACAAGCATCCCTCACAAATTCGAACAAAATCTAATTTGTGTGATCAAAAATGGAGAAAGTAGCGAAAGTGTGTATTTCGATGACAGAAAAGAATTCAATCAGTTTAGGAATACTCTACTGCGATGCCCTCGTAACCAAGAATGTGTTGCCTGGCTTCACTACTAGTAATCTATCTAGAAATGTATTTACAATGTCATAAGTATCTCTTGTGACATTTTTTATTAAAAAACTTTTTTTTTAAAATGTAAACCCAAATATTACAAAAAACATACAAAAATTTTGAAATATAAAAATTTGGAATATAATTTATACATGCAATTTTATATTTTATAAAAAACAAAAATGGGATTATTAAACTATGTCACAATTGACTACTTAGTAGAAGTAGTAGGAATGTTCTTTGCTTATGCATGAATTGTCATCATGGTCGTATGATGAGTAAAAGCAGTATACTTGTTGGTATACAGATGGTTCATCGATAATTCAATACCAATGTGAAAAATTAGAATCAAACTATGACACTATCTAGTATTGGCTTTGGAATTCTTGGTAGCAAAAGACATCTTGGAATCTATCGTAGATCCAAACATGAATGGTTTATTAATGTTATGAATGATTGTAGTAATCAGGACTGTTCTTTCTTACTTCTTAAATAAAGAAATTTCTGAAGTAAAAGAAGATATGAAAAAAGATGGTAAAATGAATGACTTAAGCGATAAAGAAAAATTAAACATTACTTTGGAATCACCAAAAAGATTAAAAATGAGGAAAAAATAATATTCAAACAACAAATTCTTAATTTTTAATTCTTAATAATTAATTAGCATGTCTTGTCCTATACCAGAAAGAACCATAAAAAAAATGATAAAAATTGCCAAAGAAACCCGCAAAAATGCTTTTTCTTGTCGCTCAAATCACAAAATTTGAGCAAGTGTATTGACAGAAGATGGTAAAATTTTTGGTGGATGTAATGTGGAATGCAATATATCCGGACTTGGTACTTGTGCTGAAAGATGTGCTATAGACAATATGATAGCCAACTGAGAATACAAAATAGTAGCTGTATGTACTATAGACACAAAATTTACACCAACCTGTGGTGCTTGTCTACAATATATCACTTTATTTTCTCAGATAACTGACAATGAAATTTGGTTAATCAACTGAGATGTCAGAGGTCATTATGAAATCAAAACTCTCAGCGAATTATTGCCAGATGGATACAAAAGCACAAGCAATACTGATATAATCAAATCATATAACAAAAAAAGAAGGAAATAATCTTTGGGAAAAGCATATTAAAACTGGCTATAAGCCAGTTTTTTTTATTTCAATACAATAAGACATTCCAACACAAAATTATTTGCAAAATAAAAATATTTTATTATTGTACAAATATTCAATTCATTTTATATTATAAAAAAAAAACGATGGGACCAATTTGAATTGTTTTAATTGTTATCGCTGTAATTTGTTTATACTTAATACTAGGATACAACAATCTAGTTAAACTTAGAAATTGCATCAAAAATGCATTCGCTGACATCGATGTGCAGATGAAACTTAGATTTGATTTGATAGACAATCTGGTAAATACCGTAAAATGATACAAAATTCACGAACAAGAGACTTTGACTAGTCTGACTCAAGCTAGATCTAGTTTCATGAATGCAAAAAACGATAGTGAAAAATTAGCTGCAGATGATGCTGTAAGTGGAACTCTTAAGACTTTGTTTGCTGTAGCAGAAAATTATCCAGATCTAAAAGCTAATGAAAACTTTTTACAATTACAAAGTGAATTATCAGATATCGAAAACAAAATTGCTGCTGCAAGGAGATTTTTCAACTCTTGTGTAAAAGACTACAACACTGCCATAGAAAGTTTCCCTTCAAATTTGATTGCAAAAGCATTTGGATTCAAACATTATGATTTCTTTGCTATTGAATCAAAAGAAAAGGAAGTACCACAAGTTCAATTTTAGTTTAAAAAAGCAATATTATGTGAATTTATGAATCCATAAATGGTAATAGAGCCAAAAGCGTGGCCTTACTTGTATGTTTTCCTGTATTATTATTTTTGATAACATATATTGTCATAGCCCTATTTTCATGATGAAGTGTAAATGATGCTATAGACATATCTCTGACAATATCTGTGATAGTTACCATCATTTGAACGATATCACTATTTTTCCAAAAAAAAATCATCTTCAATTATACAGGCACAAAAGAATTAGCCAGAAAAGATAACCCTAGGATATACAACATCGTAGAAAATCTATGTATAACAAAATGAATACCGACTCCAAAAATCTGAATCATCCAAGATAGTAGTATGAATGCATTTGCCACATGATGGAGCCAAAAAGATTCACGGATAGTGTTTACATCTTGACTAATAGAAAAATTAAATGATAGAGAAATTGAAGCCGTAGCAGGACATGAATTAACACATATATTAAATAGAGATTGCAGACTCATGGCTATAATTGTAGTATATATCTGAATATTGACTACAATAGGAGCATATATCATGAGACGAGGTCGATATTCATGAAATAATAATTCAAAATGAAAATCACTAATTCCTATTGTTTGAGGAATTTGTCTCGTACTGTGATACATCTTTTACCCAATCATCAGACTAGCGATATCTCGCAAAAGAGAGTATCTAGCAGATGCATGAAGTGTATTACTGACTAAAGATAAATACTCTATGATTTCAGCTCTTAGGAAAATCAGCTCAGACTCTACAGTAGAATCAATTCAAAGAGATACAGTCGCTGCTATGTGCATAGAAAATCCTATGCCAAAACTCAAAAAATGACTATCAAATCTACTCGCTACACACCCCTCAATAGAAGACAGGATTTCCGCTCTCAACAACTATTAGCATTATTCCATAACTTGAGGATATAATATTGACTTTTGTTATAATATAAATATATTTTTGTGTAAATAAAAAAACAAATGTCACGAAAAATTTTATAAGTATGGAAAAAGTAGATGTTTTATTAGGTCTTCAATGGGGTGACGAAGGTAAAGGGAAAGTCGTTGACTTTCTTGCCCCCAATTATGACATCGTTGCCAGATTCCAAGGTGGGGCAAATGCAGGCCACACCATCGAATTTGACGGAAAAAAGTTTGTACTACACATCATTCCTTCAGGAATCTTCCGTGAAAGTACAAAGAATTTCATCGGAAACGGTGTCGTGATTGACCCTGTCATCATGATGAAAGAGATTGAAGGACTAACAGCTATGGGCATGGACCCAAAGAAAAACCTCCTCATCTCCCGCCGAGCCAATCTCATTCTGCCAAGCCATCGACTGCTAGATGCCGTATATGAACAGGCTAAAGGCAAGGCAAAAATTGGCTCCACACTCAAGGGCATAGGCCCTTGCTATACCGATAAAGTAGGTCGAAATGGACTACGCATCGGAGATATTCTCTGTCCCAACTTCAAAAAGAAGTATTACGATCTTAAGTCCAAACACATGGACACTGCTCTATCGCTTGGACCTATCCCTGACTGTCTCATCGATGGATACAACTTGAGTGACTATGAATCTCTCTGGCTCCAAGCCATCGAAAAAATCAAAAAATTCAACATCGTCGATGAGTACTGGATCAACGAATGCCTCCATAATGATGAAAAGGTTCTCGCTGAGGGAGCCCAAGGTACTATGCTCGATATAGATTTTGGGACTTACCCATTTGTCACTTCAAGCAATACCATCTGCGGTGGCGTCTGCACAGGACTTGGCATCCCACCATCTGCAATTGGACGAGTGTTCGGTGTAACCAAAGCATACTGCACACGAGTAGGTGCTGGACCATTTCCTACCGAGCTCTCAAACGAGACTGGCAAAAGATTACAAGATCTGGGCCACGAGTTTGGAGCTACAACCGGCCGTCCTCGCCGTTGTGGCTGGCTTGATCTCGTTCAACTCCGTTATGCTTGCATGGTGAACGGTGTCACAGATCTGATCATCACCAAATCTGATGTGCTGAACGGTTTCCATGAAATCGAAGTCTGCACAGACTATTGGGTCAATGGTGATATGGTGAAAAACATACCTCTTGATCTAGTGGCCATTGAAAAGCCTCTCAACAGACACCTATCATGGTCACCTGTCAAAAAGAACCAAACTGTATTTTCAAAGGATATCATCAATTTCATCAACTTGATATCCACATCATGCTGGAATATCCCTGTCTATGCCATCTCTACAGGACCAGGCAGAGATGACATGATGGTAATCTCATTCAACATCTAAAAAAACAAGGGGACATTTCTGTTCCCTTTTCTTAAAAAGAAAAAATACTCAATCGAACATTCCATCAATCATTCATTCTTAATTCTTAATTATTAATTATTCAACAAATCATGTACCTCTTGCAAATACTTATCATCTACATGTGTATAAATCTGTGTCGTAGTAATACTAGAATGTCACAACAAAGCTTGCACTGCACGCAAATCTGCTCATTTTTTCAAAAGAGATGTAGCAAAACTATGTCTCAATACATGGGGAGTCACCTTTTTTTTAATTCAAACCAAATCTTTGTAATATTTTACCATAGCTTCTACTGAATTTCTACTAAGAGGCTTTCATATACTATTGGACGATAAACTCACAAACAAATATTCAGAATCATCTGTCCTAACAGAGAAATACTGATCTAATGCAGACTTAGCCACATCAGTCAAAAATATTGCACGAATTTTTGATCATTTTCACATCACAGAAAATTGATTGGATCAAGTGTTTAACTGAGATTTTTTGAGACTAATCAACTCAGATACCCTAAGTCATGTAGAATACAATACATTTAAAATAGCATAATCTCTTAATCTCTTTAATTCATTATTTTCATATTTAAGTGGAGCTTGCAATATTTCTTGTACCTCCTCCTCTGTCAAGAAATTCACATCTCTTGTAGGCATCTTTGCCAATTCTAATTTGGTAGGAGCTATACAATCAATATCATTTTTTAGACAAAACTTAAAAAACGATCTCAATGCCACCACATGATAATTGATCGTCTTTTTTGAAAGTCACAACTGATTTAGATACATCCTATAATCCAAAATCATCATAGAATTTATCTCTCTCACATCCACATTTCAGATATAAGAAACAAATCTATTTAACCACAAACTATAATTTTCCAAAGTTTTTTTACTTGTATTTTTTTCATATTCTAGATAAAATAAAAATTTTTCCAATAATCATTCTATCAAAAATATATTATTTTGAGATTTCGATGCTTGTATCGTGGACTTTTGTCCCATTAAATACAATTAACTATGATAAAAGTATTATTTCAATGCCTCTAATTTAGATAAATATCCATCAAATGTATTGAAATTTTTCTCAATCTCATTCATATCCATTTCTCCAGTAGTTTCAATACTTTCTATCATAGCTGTAGCTTTTTTTACGATATATGTACCATATTTGTATGCTCCCTGATTATCATTTTCTGTTCACCGATCTTGATAAATAATTCCTTGTGCTTTATAATCATTTAATCTTTTTAATATTTCAGTTTTGTCTGAATTTGACTCATCCAACAATAATCACAAATCTTTGTAAGTATCGATATCTCCACTATCATTTGAAGGACTATCATGTATCTCTGAAACTGTCTCTCATGTATTTTCAATATTGCTATTTCAATCATTTCATCACAACAATGCAGCTAATGTATCAGGATCCAAGACATCATCCAATCCTCATCATGAAGATTGATTGTCTTTATTTACCATTAAATCATCATTTCATGTCAAGTTTTCATCTGGAGTTAATAGCTCTCATAATTCAGTATCTCATGTTAATTCTTCCACAGCATCTCATGTCAAACCAAAATTTTCATCTTCTCACGACAATATGACAGAAGATGTATTATTTTGATACTCTATACTAATATTATTTTTTCATAATATTGATGAAACTACATCTGGATACATTTTGTACATAAGGAAGCAAATAAGTCATAGCAATCAAATCACAACCAAAACAATAATAAGACCTGTATGTCCATTATGAAATTTTTTTGGAGAATTTTCTTCTTGCACCGGCATTGTCTCTGTAGGAGCGACTTGTCACTGTATAGGAGCTTGTGGAATAGTTTCTACTACTTGAGTCTGAGCAACATTTCACTGTCATTGAGGCATATTATTTTGCACCATCTCTACTCCATTGACTACCGGCTGAACAGATGGTCCATTTTCTACAGAAGAAGGGATATTCTCTGCCACATTTGCGGCACCTGTGTCTACAGGGATATTACTTTCAACTACACTATTTTCAGGAATATTATTTACAACAGCATTATTGTTTCACATCATATTATTTTGACGATTTTTTTCTGAATCTTGTAATGAAGAAACTACATAATCCAAGTTAAATACTCATTTAGTATCTTCTTGAGTCTGTGTCTCATCTCACTGTGACTGTATAGGTGTATTCATCTCACTTGGGATTTCTACATGTCATGGTTTAGCGCCATCCAACAATGTAGACATCTTTTGAAACTCTGATTCATTTGGTACATATCCATCTTTTTTTCCACTAAAATCTCAAGTATCTGAGACCATATTCCCTGATTTATCTTGTACCACTGGTGTTCATACATTTTCAATAGTCAATGAATCTGCTGGAATTCACATATTTTCTACAGATTCATTCACTGGTGCATCTACTGGTGTCACGACAGGAGCATCTACCGACACTATTTCTGGTCAATCTAATTCTGTTCAACCATTATCTACTATACTTGATATCTCACCAACATTTGCTAAAGTATCAGACACAGAAGCTGTATTTGATACGATATTTTCTGACTGTACATCTGATTTAATATTTCATTCAATTGGTTCTACTGATTGACTTTGCAATCCATCCGCCAATCCACTCAAATCTACTCATGTACTTTCTACTGGCTCATTATTTGAAACTACTGATTCTACTGGTGTTTCTGGCTCTACTGGCTGACTTTGCAATCCTTCTGCCAATCCACTCAAATCTACTCATGTATTTTCTACTGGCTCATTATTTGAAACCACTGATTCTACTGGTGATTCTGGCTCTACTGGCTCACTTTGCAATCCATCTGCCAATCCACTCAAATCTACTCATGTATTTTCTACTGGCTCATTATTTGAAACTACTGATTCTACTGGTGATTCTGGCTCTACTGGCTCACTTTGCAATCCATCTGCCAATCCACTCAAATCTACTCATGTATTTTCTACTGGCTCATTATTTGAAGCCACTGATTCTACTGGTGATTCTGACTCTACTAGCTGACTTTGCAATCCATCTGCCAATCCACTCAAATCTACTCATGTATTTTCTACTGGCTCATTATTTGTTTCTGGTGCCTGAGATTTTGCTTCTGATCAATTATTTTCACTTTCTTGTACTGCTTGATCTTCTTGTAACAACCAATCGTCATCATCCTTCACAAAATTTTGTGTTGATTGTTCAGCCTCACTACTCATATTTTGTGACACAACATCCTGTACTCATTGCTCTACAACTGCCTCAGTCAATTGTCATACAGGAGCCTCCACGGCATTTTTCTCATGGAGATCAACTGGCTTTTCTCATTCATTATTTATATTGTTTACAGGTTCATTTGATACAGAATCTCATCAATCAAATAAATTATCTACTGACAAATTTTCATCTTTTCCAGTATCATTTTCCAATACAACTCAATCTAAATTAAAATCAAAATCTCAACCATTTTGATTTGTATTTGTACTTGTAGATGCATTACTTGTTGTTGGATTTTGATTAGGATTTACTCCATTGTTTTGATCTGTAGGCATAAGTTTAAATTAATAATTAAATTAAAATCTAGTACTAATATTATCATCAACTAAAGACTAGTGACTAAGGTCTAGAGTCTAGCGACTAATACAATTATACTCCAAAATGAAAAAAAATGCAAATTTTTGAGCACTTTTTTATAATTAAAAATTAATAATGAATAATTAATAATTTAAGGACTTTCATTTTTAATTATTAATTAATTTTACCTATCTTTCCTTGCTAATACAACTCACCACACAGAAATATTTGGATAATAAAATTTTATTAATTTAGCAACCTCATTCATAGTACTACCAGTAGTAGTGACATCATCGACTAAAATTACTGTATCAATATGTGAAAGCAAATAATTTGGATCATGTAATGAAAAGACATTTTTTAAATTTTTTAGTCTTCACTCTCTATCCAGACTCGCTTGAGATTTCGTATTTTTGTTTTTTCTCAAAATATCTACATATTGAATTCATAACTTATTTCATAAATCTTTAGCCAAAAGATATGATTGATTATATCATTTCACAAAATATCTCCTATACCAATGCGATGGAATTCATGAAATCACCACTCTTCATCTAGATATTCTCTTAGACAATGCATCATTTACTTGTATTGCCAGACAAACTCTCTGTATCAAAAAATCTACCACAGACCTCTTGTGATAATATTTTAATTTCAAAATTATTTTTTTCAAAAATCATGAATAAGAAAACGGTATCAAAAGACCATCCAATACAAAATTTTTTTGAGATTTACAATCCAGACATGTCAGATAATTTTTGGAATATCTATGACATCATGAACAAATCTCCATATGAGGCTTTAATTGTCTTTTACAATCTTTACAAAGATAATCTCACTCTCTCTTACATCCGACACACTGCTTTGGAAATATTAAATCTAACAATCACATAAAACAATTGGAATATAAACAAAAAAAATATAAAAAGTTTTTTCCATTTTTCAATTCAAAAAAAGGCGAGAAGGAAAACTCCTCGCCTTTCCAAACCATTAACCTATGTCGAAACTCAACAAAAAGCAGAAGAATCAACGACAACCTCACGGTTCACAACTTTAGAACCGTATTTTTCTATAAGTTCACGGGCTTCTGCTTCCGAACAAACCCGCTTAACCGCCATTCCTGGGACACAATTCCCTGAAATATCGGCCGGCCCAAATCTATGGCTCCATTCCTCCATCTGAGTAAGAGTCATATGTGGCAAGGTCAAACATATTGGTCTCACCCCACCATTTGAAGCCATAAAATTCCAATTTTGAATCACTTTGAGTGACTCATTTCTTGTTAAAATTGTTCTTTCCATACTATTTATATTTTTCTTTTTATAACTCTCTTTTGTCAATCTGGGAAGATCATTTCTCAATCATATACCTTTCAAGTATTTATATCAAAATATCATCTACTGATTATCCCATTTGGTTCAACTCTTTCTCATTGCAAAAACACTTCTCATTCTCCAAATTTTCACTCTTCTACTAATCCATTATTATATTCTCTTTTTCACTCTTTCAAAACATCATATTTTATTCAATTAGCTATCACTGTATAAAATTTTCAAGTTCTCCTAACTGAATTACCAGTACAGATAACTCACTCTACAAAATTTCATTGTTCATCAAACAATCACTTATATCTCATATTTCATACTCTCATAATTTTTTGCTTCGTAAAAATAGTCACTATACGATCTTTGATACGATTAATTACTTTTTTATCATCAGCCATAAATTCATTCATTTTGGATTTATTGATATTTTCAGGGGTACGCATAAGTAATTGAAACAAAGAATAAAAAAACAAATTTCAACATAGCGAATTAGATTGTATATATTTTTATAATAATGTCAACCTTATTTGTGATTTTCAATTTTCAATTTAATAATTTTTCTTGAAAAAACAAATCTAATCTATAAAAAAACATTGGTTAATTTAGAATCAACAATAAAACATGGACAGATTTTCTCACAATAATTCATTTGTTGTCGTGGTCTCCTAACCACAGGAGAAAATTTTTCATATACAAAATTCTCCTGTTTCATCATAGAAACAGGTTTTTTAATAATTTATATCAATAATTTACAATTATGTGAAAGTACAATCCAAAAGAATCTGAAAAAAAACGACAAGATTTTTGGCAAGAAAACAAAATCAATGAATATGAAAAATGAAGTAGTAAACCCACCTTTTCACTAGATACACCCCCTCCTACAGTCAGTGGAAAGCTCCACATATGACATATTTCTTCGTACACACAAGCCGAAATCATCGCTAGATACAAGAGGATGAAAGGTTTTAATGTATATTACCCAATGGGATTTGACAATAATGGGATCCCTACAGAGCAATTAGTAGAAAAAGATCTAAAGATAAATATCAAAGAGATGGAGAGGAAAGATTTCATCCAAAAATGTCTAGAAACAAACGACAGATATGTAGAAATATACAAAAATTTATGGAGAAAAATGGGACTATCAGTAGATTGGACCAAGACATACAGCACGATTCAATTGTCAACCCAACAGATTGTACAAAAAGAATTCGTGAAATTGTACAAAAAATGAGAAATTATCTCAAAAGATTTCCCTGCATTGTGGTGTACCAAATTGCAAGCTACAATAGCACAAGCAGAGACAGAAGAAAAAGAATTCAACGAATTTTTCAATGAGATAGAATTCACCCTAGATGATGGTACAAAGCTCGTAATTGCCACTACTAGACCAGAATTACTTCCTGCCTGCAAAGCTGTATTTGCACATCCAGATGATGAGAGATACAAACCATATTTTGGACACAAAATCACTACACCATTGTGAGACACTGTACCACTTTTGCCAGATGACAAAGCTAAAATAGATAAAGGAACTGGACTTGTAATGTGCTGTAGTTATGGAGATGAAGTAGATGTATATTGGTTCCAAAAACACAATTTAGAGCCAAAAATCTGTATCGATAGATATGGTAAAATGATAAATACAGGATTATCTGAAATAGATGGCCTCAAAGTAGACGAAGCCAGAGAAAAGATGATGGAAATTTTGACTAATATGTGAGTAGTAAGAGCTAGGACACCTATCATCCAAAGTAAAGCAATCTCTGAAAGGGGTAAAGTACCTGTAGAGATTTTACCGGTTCACCAACGATTTGTAAAAATTTTGGACAAAAAAGAGACACTATTAGCTCAAAACGACAAAATGAATTGGTATCCAAATTTCATGAAAAAAAGATCAAATGATTGGATCGAAAATCTGCACCGAGACTGGAATATCTCCAGAAATAGAAAATTTGGTATTCCTATCCCTGTATGGTATGACGTAAATACAAATGACATAATTTTGCCAAGTGAAGAACAGCTTGAACGTGGTCCAGTAGATCCAAGTGTAGATTTACCAGACTGATACACAGCAGATCAAGTAAAATGAGAGACATTGGTATTAGATACTTGGTTTACATCAGGACTATCTCCATTAATCAACAAGAAAATGCTAGAAAGAGATGGATTTGATACTACGAATTTCTTCCCAATGGATTTGAGACCACAAGCACATGATATCATCAGGACTTGGCTATTGTACACGACATTGCATAGCTACTTGAGAGAAAACGATATCCCATTCAAAAATATCATGGTATCAGGATTTGTAATGGCTGAAAAATGAGAAAAATTTAGTAAATCAAAATGAAATGCAAAATTTGATCCTGAAACAATCATCGAACAACGATGAGCTGATGCTGTCAGATATCGAGCAGCCGGATGACAATTATGAAAAGATATGCTATTTGAAGAAAATGAATTCAAAAACGGACAAAAATTAGTCACAAAATTGTGGAATGCTGCCAGTTTTGTACAAATGCTGACAGAATGATTTGATCCAAAAACAGATTTTGACACAACTACTCTCTTGGAAACAGATAAATGGATTATAGCAAAAGCAAATGATACAATCAAAAAAATGGATGAATATTTAGATAAATTTGAATATGGACTTGCCAAGATAGCGTTTGAAGACTTCTTCTGGCATGATTTCTGCGACAATTATTTGGAGTTAGTAAAAGTAAGATTGTACAAGCCAGAATTATTTGAAAATTGAGAAGTTAAGAAATTAGCAGGACAGTGGACACTTTACAATGTATTGTTTGCTATAATCAAGATAATTGCTCCATACCTACCACATATCACAGAAGAGATCTATCAAAATTACTTCAAACAATTTAACTCTGAGATATCTATCCACAAATTTGCTTTCCCTGAAAATATTTTACAAATACAAGACAGCGAAAAAATCATATCTGAATTTGAGAAAATTAGTGAAATCATAGAAAATGTAAGGAGATTTAAGACAGAGAAACAAATCTCAATGTGAGCTGATCTAAAAGTAGTCATCATATCTGGACCAAAAGATTATTTGGAGACTGTGAAAATGTATGAAGACGATCTAAAATGAGTAACTAAAGCTCAAAATATCGAATATTTAGAAAAAGGTGGAATTGCTTGTATCTGTGAAATGTAAAAAAAATTTTAATAAAAAAAAGGACAACCGAATTTCAGGAAGTCCTTTTTTTATATCTTTACAAACTATTTTTGGATAATCATCACACTCTTTTTGAATAGTAACTTGTCATCTGCATCGTAGAATTCAAACTCATAAGTGTTTTTATCTTTCAAAGTCAATGATTTATTTACTACTGAAGCATTAAACCAGAAATAATGTGTCGCTGCTTCATATTTTGACAATTTATATTTAGTGATTTTTGATTTTCATTTCGTATCTCTGTGTGTTACACGCACTGATACTACTTTTTGACTCGGATCTAATGCTCATATGACATGGATATAATCTCATGTCGTAGTCATCACTCCATTTTTGAATCATACAAACGACACGTGCATATTTCATTCATCCACCTTTGCATCTCATCATGTCAATACATTATCTCATGTATCTACATTTCATATCTCAGATTGAACTATATCACTCCATGTCTCAGTTCATTTCAATCATGCCACTCTCATCAACATCAACATCACATATCATCTCAATTCAATACTATATGGCCAATCACCATATATCTGTGTCATGATTCCATTTTCTTTCAATGCTTCCAAATGATATTTGTAGAATAGTTCACCATCATCTGTAGCATATTTTGTTCACCACAACAATCTAGATAATACAGTTCCAAATTCAGCCCTAATTACTTGATCATTTGGATCAAAATTGTCTTTTACTTGGACTCAATCTGAATGTAATCCCATAAATCAAAGTTGACATGCCATCTCTGCATATTTTTTCATTTCTTTTGTCTCTCATGCCATATCATCAAATTCACATACTTTCTCTTTGTCTGGTGCCATTCACAATTCATTTACAGCAAATTCTGATACCATCTTTGCTAGATGTTTACGCAATAGAGGTCATACCATATCAGCATTTTGGATTGGTTCCATCGTAGTAATTCACACACTACATGCATACTGATATGCCCCATTTAATTCATCTGTGAATTCTGATCAAACGATACTACATTCCCTCTCTGCTGATCCGTGCTCTTCTTCATCCGATCATGTATCCATACTAGGTGCAGTTCCACAATCTCAATCATAAAAACTTGATGAATAATCTCATCATGGACATTTATCTCTACTTACTCATCCTCATCATCCTCATCATACACTTGGATTAGCTTCTGATGTAGCCATCAACTCCAAATCATGATCCGGCATTGTAAATGAATATCATGTCTGATCTGTGAGTATTGTGTTCTGAGTATATCAAAAGCATAAGAAAGCTGACCACAATATTCACATTCATACTATTACCTTATTTAGCATATTAATTCTACTTTTTTTCATTGAATTTAGTTTTAGTTTGTAAAGTGTTATATCACAGATATCATTTGGGACAGAGGAAGAAATCCAGTATATAAAAGATGAATTTCTCCTACATATTCCCTGATACATCTTAATTTCTATTTCTTATTCTCTCATTATTCATTCTTCATTATTAATTATACTATGGCGTCCATCCTGTAGGAGCTACTACTTCCCAAGTCTTGAAGTGATATCATGTCTTTGGTGTAGCTTCGATATTGATTGTAGCACCACATTCATATGTTCACTCTGTGATTGCCGTAGAAATTCATGTATCTTTTGTCAATGTCAATGTATATGAATTTCTAGTATAGTACAAGTAAATCTCTCTACTTCCATCTGGCAATACTGTAGTAGTAGTTATAGGACTAGTCAATCATGATGTAGACATAGTCAAACTTCATCATGTATATGTCACACAATCTCCATCTACATCCTTTTTCAAATTAGCCAATGTCAATGTAGCATCTGCTACTCATCCTGTATATGTATCTACTGATTTTTCTTCATATTCATTTACTCATACTTTCTTGTGCATATGATGTACTTTATATGTTACATCTCATCTCGGTGTCCAATTTGCTGTATAACTTAAATTTCCATATGTTCATGCTGGTATAGTCAATCATGTCTTTGGTGTAGATTGATTTGTTCATGTCCATCAAGCGAAATCATATCATGTCCTTGTAGGATTTGGTAATGTGAAATCTTCTTCCACATTATATGTTGGCTTTTGTCATGATATAGTACCACTTCATACATCATATGTGATTGTATATGTGATAGGTGTAGCACTTGCAGTCATAGTTACATTGCTATTTGGCATATTGAAACTAGCAATAGTCTTGTCTCATGTCCAAACTAGACCTGTATATCCTGCCTTCAATGTCGCACTAACTGTCACAGCTTGATTGTAATATTTCTGTCATCATCATGACACATTTGATACTCATCTACCCACATTTACAGTAAGTGTCTTTTTGTCTCTACTATAATAGTACTTAAATTCTGTACTTCCATCTCATTTCAAATGAGCTGATTGCACGCTTCATGACAATGTCATTCATGTATCATTTCTCTTTGCTCATGTCACGATAGCATATGTTGTCCCTGTATATGTATTCGTGTAGCTAGGAGTTGATGGGTAATTTCAGTTTGTATCCATCAAATAATGCTTTACTGTATAATTTACTCATGTATTTGCTCTCCATACAGCATACAATGTCACATTAGCTCCACTTGTAGATGTTAACTGATTTGTGATACTTGCTTTGTCTGCAAATGTAGCTGTAGTCGCATTTGCTCATGTACTCCATCACAAAAATGTATATCATGCTCTAGTAAGTTTATTTCCTGTCAAAGCTTGTGCTGTATCGTATACAAAATTTTGCACTGGCATAGTACCATTTACTACATTGATAGTATCCACTCATGTATTTGCATTAAATGTTACTTTATATGGATTTGCTTTCCATATAGCATACAATGTGATACTTCCTGTAGTAGCTAAATTTTTTACATTAGCCTTGTTTGCCCGTTTAGCCGTAGTAGCGGTACTTCATGTATTCCATCATTGGAATGTCCATCAAGTCTTACTAAAGCTATTTGCAGTCAATGTTCATGTCTGGTCATAAGTCATAGTCTGATTTGACATATTACCTACTCATGTATTTTTATCGAATGCTATAGTATAAATATTCGCTAGACTCGTTGCTTTCAAGTTTATTGCATGGTCTGGCATTCTAAAGCTTGTACTTGCTTTACTTGGATCAAATAACGATGCTGCATCCACTATCGGTGCAAACACATTCGTCGCTATCATGACTCACAACGCGAATCATGATACAATTTTCTTAAATTTTTCTTTCATGTTTTATTTGATTATAATATAAAATAAGGTTTTTCGATATTTTTCATACTTCTTATGGTGGTATAATAGATACTGTTTTATTTATTTTCATTTTCTATATTGGTTATGATTTAAAAACTTATTTTAGATTAATCATCTACACTTCACTCCCACATATCAAAATGATATCCATCTATAGGATATGCTCTGATCTGGACTTCTTGTCCACATTCGTATGTACCGGCTCATTCTACCATATCTATTCAAAAATCTCTACTCAAATCTACTGTGTATGTATTCCTATCATAGAATAGATTAATCACTGTACTACCATCTCATGAGATATCCGTTTTGGTTTCTATCTCTCATGGTCAATTTTCATCTCATGTCAATGATCCACGACTATACACTATACAGCTAGGATATGTCTGACTTAAATCATCAAAATATACCTGTTCTCCTGCTATTCATGTGAATATTTCTGTACCTGAGAGTGTATAACTCAGTTCTCATGCATTTTTAATAAAATGCCTCACCTCATATGTCAAAGGGATACATGTCACCCCATCTCATGATAGCATATATCATGTATCACACTTCCACATGACATACAATTCTGTATATTTTCTCAGGCTCTGA
>Ga0247608_10003914_pt1 | contig 17009 bp, 13 predicted proteins | sample 176DNAGHGlowgp2_FD_193490 | JGI IMG/M metagenome (GOLD analysis project Ga0247608, IMG submission 193490) | Sheep rumen microbial communities from Palmerston North, Manawatu-Wanganui, New Zealand - 1766 DNA GHGlow gp2 | ecosystem: Host-associated > Mammals > Digestive system > Stomach > Rumen ... | reverse complement strand
CTCGATGACAGCCTTTACGCGCTGAAGTTCTTCTGTCTTAACTGAGTTACCTTCGCGAGAAAGCTGTAATTGCAACTGGCCATCTTGTTCTCTCAGGTTTGTCAGAGTGGTATCTATTCCTGCCAGCGAATCAGAAAGCTGAGTCAGTTCATTTGATACACCTTCACGTTCTGCCTCCATTTTTTCCAACTCATCTTTCAGTCCTATATCCTTCGACTTCTTACGATAGCGCAGACGCAAACCTTCAAGGTTACTCCTCAGTTCTTCATACTTCCTGATACCAAGCACTTCTTCATATGCTTTGCTCAACTTACGACGTTCAGCAATGGTACCAGTATCAGCCAGTGATACGATTTCTTCTGAATCAAAGAAAAATAGTTTAGCAATATCCTTATTGAGGATAAAGTCGTTGATAAACACCTCAGGACCAATTTCATCTGTCAGTTCATTTTTAACGTCGTCTATCAGAATCTCAACATCCTCTTTTTGTAGGAGTGCATCATAACTTCTGCTAATGACAATCTTCTGACATGGTATTGAAGGAATGCCAACTTCTGCAAAGCAGATAGCAACGCTATAGACGCTATCCTTCTTAATCTCTTCGTAGCCGTTGGTGTAGCCGTTCTTCTTTATCAGCGCGACAATCTCTGGAGTTGCTTTTTCTTCAAATCGCTTTGTCGCATTCTGATTCAGGATTTCCTTCTGCATCGCAGCATAGCTGCTGTTAGTCTCTTGGCCTGAAACTGGCACATCGCCAACGAATCTGCCAAACAAACACCACAGCAAAGAATGAAGCAGCGTGGTTTTACCAAAGCCATTTTCACCACAAATCAAATGAACATTCTTGGCTTCGTCAAAATGGAATTGAATAACATTCTCACCTTCATAAAGGCGATAGTTGTTGAGAGTAATGCTTTCAATCAGCATACTGACCTCCTTTCTTTACGAATCTATCCAACTGCTCGTCTATATCGTTCTGGAGTCCAAACTTGCGCATCATCAGCACCTTGCTCTTTTGCAGGGCAAGTAGTTCCTGTATCAACTGGAAGTGCTTGGAATCTGTGCATGATTTTTCCAAAATCAAGCGCTCCTGCAATCCAATCTCCAAGTTGGGAATATTGTAGCCGTAAATATCATTGTAAATATCGTTAACCGTTGGCTTGAAATAGCCATCGCGAAACCAGATTACCTGAATAGCTATCAGTTCTTGGCTTGTTATCAGCCTTACGCTGGAGTGTCCTTTCTGTACCTCCTTCTGCGTTTCCAGCAGTTCGCGTAACATCTGAACTCGATACTCGAAGGTGTAGTTTCCTTGGTTATGGCCCGTCTCATCAACGGCAGATTGGCCATTACGACGTGTAGGCAAACGCAGTTCTGATTTATTACGATTCTCAACAAGACGATCGTGATATTCCAAAAGCGGCATCATCCACGTGAATCCATTCCTGATAAGTGAAGTCATCGACTTGTCTTCTTTCGCAACAGTACAAATCCAACATCCAAAACGGCTCTGGCCACAAGAGCGGTGACTATCATCTGTCACAACAGTAGGACATTCATAGTCATCGGCAGAAGCATTCTGGTATATCTGAAAAAGAATCTCGTTGTCAAAGCCCCAGGGTGATGGGATGGAATTGATAACCCACCATACCTCTTCAAGCATCAGTTCCTTGATGGGAGCATAAGTAAAGGTGTTGGGGTTCAATGGATGTTTAGACAAACGGTGTCCCTTAATCTCATGCTTTTTGATGGAGCGTTCACGCTGCTGGCTTTCTGTCAAACGTGTACCAACAAGCACGATGGCCTCGCCATCTGCCACTACCTGATCTGTGATAAACTTTGAGGTGGGCTTGATTTTCATCTTGTCTGTGCAGAAACGGAAGGAATTATTAGGCACAGGATAACCCTTGCCAATAACGCAACTCCAGAAGGTATCCTCCAATTGTGGGGTTGTCCTCACCACTTGAATTGGCAGTTTCTGCTCCCTTGCTGCATCCTCGATTTTTATCAGCACCGTAGAGACATATTCATCAATGACAGGATTCTCTACCATCGTGTCATTGCATACCACATAAACCATGCGTTTCAAATCCTTGCCTTCCTCCCTGAGCGAAAGCATGGAAATCCACGTGAGCATCAAGAGTGTTGTTGAGTCCTTGCCGCCCGAGAAACCAATAATCCACGGACGGCAGTTCCTGTCTGCCTCCATGTACTGGTCTTTCAGCTCGTCAACGACGGCACGCACACTTTTAGATTTTATCTCGATCATGTCAAAATTCAAATTTTACATGTCATCCTCAATGAATAACCTTATGAATAATTAACTTTTACTCAGAAGACACCGAGTTAACATATTCTTTGTTTATTAATTCCTCTATTGTAATATTTAATATCTTCGCAATCTTAATATACGTCTCCATCGGAGGCTGACAAGCGTTGGTACACCACTTTGAAACAGTAGTCGGCGCACAACCAAGTTGTTCTGCCAACCACTTGTTCGTTCTCTTCTTTTCTGCAAGCACCACTTTGATGCGATTGATGTCTTTGTCCATAATGGATTATTTCATTGTTATTGGTTACAAAGATACGCATTTCTTTTGAAAGAAAGTCAAAATATCACGATAATTAACATATTATCTCACTATATTATCTTTTTTCTCATCTTTATGACTGATAAAAAGTGTAAATCGGTTTGTTTTTATGAAAAAGATGTGTATATTTGCATAAAAATCATGTCAATGAATACAACAAATAAATCACTCAACGAAGTATTTCAAACTTTGCGCGACTTAGTTAAAAGTCCGGGGTATCTATATGTCCTGCTTTTTATGATTGAAGAAGATATTTGTATACCATTCTCACAACTTAAAGAAGCAGATCCACAGATTCGTCTTTCAATGAAAGAGGCAGCAATGCTAGTAGGCTTATATATTAATGAGAATAATGACGTACTGAAAGAACCCAATAATATCGATTCTTTGTTTGATCTTCGGGCAAAAACATATCAGGTGTTGGATGAACTTCATTGGGCAATGAACGAACCTCTTGCCAAGGAAATGCGTGAAGCTGTTAATCGTTATATGAGCGATAGCAAACAACAATTCTCTCCTAATCAGATATTGGCACATGCCACTCATATGAGAGAAACTTTCTTTTACTCAAATGAACCTGCCTATGATTTGGAATACTTGTTTTTTGCGCCAAGCAAATATAAATATGACGAAGAGTGGCTTCATCGAAATAAGGGCTTTGATATCAGTGAAGCTGCAAACATTGCAATAGTGATAAAAAAGTTGTTCGATGGAAAAAGGTGCAAAATCAGTAGCTTGTCCAAAGAACAGATAAACGAAATAATAAGCAATGACAGGAGATTGAAAAAAGATAAAACTTCAGCAGAGAGAACTCGCAAATTCTTGACATTACAAAAATTTGAAGATTTGTTATCAACAGAAGTTGATGACGGCCATGATTATTTTGAATGCATCGATTGTCACAAACTATGCCAAATTCTGCTTGATTTATTCATGATAGAGAAAAGTGTAATAGAAAAACTAAATGGAATTAAGCCTTTCCTGGATAATTTCTCGACAGAAATATATCCTGGCATAAACTCTGATTTCACTGAGCCTGGGAAAAGTAACGTAGTTACATGGAAACCAATATTAAAAGTCGTAGAAGACCAATATATCCTTCCTCTGCCATATTTGTTATTTCAGTCTATATACGAGACACCATATTATTGGCTTATGGAAGATAAACATTATGCCAAAACGGCTGGCTCTCATTTGGGAGATGCTGGTGAAGATATTGTTTTCGATTTTTTAAAGCCTATTTTTGGTGAAGATATGGCTTTCAAAAACGTTATTATAAAGAAAGGGCATAATACGATAACTGATATAGATATTCTTTGTTTGCTTGGAAATAAGGCCTTATGTGTTCAGGTAAAATCAAAAAAACTGACCGAAAAAGCTCAAACTGGCGACGATAGAGCATATCATAATGATTTTAAAGGTGCCATTGCTGATGCGTATAACCAGGGAATGATTTGCCGGGATTCAATTCTGAAAAATGATGCAGTCCTGTATAACAGCCATAGCGAAATAATAGAGACTCACGACATTGACGATGTGTATATAATGTGTGTAACAACGGGCTATTATTCTGCAATACCTCATCAGGTTCATCTTCTTTTAGATTTAGAAGATAAGGCAACAGCACCTGTTGTTCTTAACATATTCGATTTACATCTTCTTTCTTATTATTTGAAAGATCCGTATGAATTTCTTTATTACGTACGCCAGAGAATTGCTACATACAAATACTATATTGCTAACAATGAAACTATTTTATTGTCTTACCATTTATCACATAAACTATGGAAAGACCCCGAAATGAGTTCAGTACTATTAGATTCTTCCATTGCAGAGGATATTGATGTTGATTATCCTAACATATTTAATATTGATCTTAATCCAATTGTCAAGAGAGAGCCTTTGTCATGTAAATGGTTAAGTAATGACTATCTGTCTTTTCTATCTGAAATCAAAGAGTGGCCTAATCCTCATGTCACAGATGTTTTGTTTCACTTATACGATTGTAGCATAGAATCAGAGAGACTGTTGAGGATGATTTCGAATGCTAAAAAACGAAGTAGGGAAAAACATACGATTGTTTCAACAAATATAGTGTTTGAGCATGGAACTTTGGGCATATCATACATTGCAAGTTATACTCAGGATATAAATACTTTGATGAATGAAATGACTATATATTCGCATAGTCATAAATATAAGGCAAAAGCGGACAAATGGATAGGATTTGCTTCCAGCATATATAGTCCTTTCCCCGTAGATACCATTGAGTATAATACAACTCCATGGGAAAAAGACCCAATAATAGAAGAGGAGATTAAGTTGTTGGATTCATCCGTGAGTCATTTATTTGCAGAAGTTCCAAACAAGAAAAAAATATGAAGAAATGAACCATGCCCCTGCGGGAGTGGTTTAAAGTACAAAAAATGCCACGGAAAAAAGTAAGGGATTTCATTGTTTTTCCATAACATGCCCAAAACTTTGCCTTTGAACACCCACGTTATGCCCTAACAATTCCCTTGCCAAATACATTTCACACCATCAAATGCTCATACAGTTTTAGCCTCAGCACCTCACCATTTTCAAACTCAAACTGGAACTTTTTGCGATTGAGCCTCAGATTGTTCTTGTGGATAATCTGATGATAGTTGGGGTTTATAATAATGATGTTCGTGGAGTCATTATTCTGCGAACGGGTGAAGTAGTCGATGTGGTGAGCCTCGACAACGCTGTCGCCATACTCGTCGCCAATCTTCTCGCCACTGATTTCGTCGCGATAGTCGTAAAAACGCTTTAGGGTCAGGATGATGCTACGGTCAATACGACGATACTTCACCAGCCGCTGCTTCTCCTCAATCGAAGCGGACTTGACAGCATTTGCGGATCTTTTACCCATATAAAGAGTGGAAAATCGTGTAGAATGAATATGTGGAACTATTCGATAGAGGTGTACCGCTAATCCCGCACTATTTTCCGCATTAGTTTCCTCACTATAAAGGCTTACATGTTCATTGTACATTCTCGGCATTCTTCTCCTTGCTTCGATAGATGAAATTTCCGCATTGAAATCAAATGATAACAGTTGGTCACCGAAGGGCTGTGTTCACATGATTACGTGTAACCCTAAAGAGGGAGAAACTGATACGGTATTTGTTCCATTGTTACATGATCGGGAGGTCATCTGGCAGACCTGTTGGCAACCCAATAAAAACCAACTTACAACAACAGAGATGATCTTGATGTGATTCGGTATCATCATGGACTTGGCGAGGGGCTTTCCTACGACAACCAAACAACCTCGAAATCATTTCTTGCCTATGGAAAAACGTTGGCCAAGCAATTACATTTCCATTCATGCTCCTCTTCGACACTAAGATTCTCGCCAAAGATTGCTACAGAGCAAATCGCCAACCAGAATATAGGCATTCTGTCAAGCTATTCTTCGTCATTTTTCATGTTCGTTTAGAACTTCGTCGGATAAACGTTTTGGTACGGGGTCTCGGGGTGTCCCTGAGCCTATTCAGCCACTGAGCTTGCTCAACCCTGGTTTGTGGCGGCTGCCTTGCGGGATTTTTTCCCCAAGGCAGGTATTAGGCTACCCCTATTGCGGAATTTTCGCAATTTGCGCAAGCGCCTTTAGGGGAATTTCGACACTCTGTGAGGGTTGTAGAAAGGGTGATGTGATGTTACCGATAACACACGAGAAAATAGTGCTGTTAAACACAGCCTTATTTGAGGCGTTATAACAGCACTATTGAAGTCTGGGCTACCACGGCTCCACAAACAGCAGTTTATGGCATCTAAGGGAGCCTGTGGAGCCTCAAAATGAATTATCGACGAATTGTACAGTTCAATCTTATTACTGCACGGTTTCCATAATCATGACGACTGATCACACCGAACTTTTCCAAATCTGTAATAAAGGTACTCGTTGTATCCCTATCCCAGTGCCAAGCTTTAGACAGACTGCTTATGTTTCCGAAAAGGTATTCACTCTCTTCTTGTAGTGCAGCATACTGTCTTTCTATCAAATCATGGAACGCCTCTATGCGTGTAAGTTTTTTGGACGAGTTTTTCTGCCCACGAAACAGGTAGCGCCATAGCTCTCTGCTCGTTGAAATGGTCATTGAAAATACCGCATACTGATTTTGTCGATTTACTTGTTTCATACTAATACGATTTTTGTTTGACATTAACTATTTTTATCCAGCATTGTATTCTTCAAATATTTCTGCGGATTGACATGTGGAATCATCTGCAGGATTTCGAGTACAAAGATATGCGGAGTTTTTATTTCAGTTTCTTCTCATACGCAGCCATCTTATCAACTACAGTATCATCGAGCATATTAGCATAGACCTGTTCTGTTATTTTAAAGGATGAGTGACCGCAGATCTTTGCTACCGTCTTCAAATCCATGCCGCCTTCATTGAGCAACAAAGTTGCGCCTGTATGCCTTGCCCAGTGGCTCGATATGGGTTTGTCAATGCCAGCCGCCTGTGCAATAACTTTCAGGTACTCGTTATATTTAACGTTACTGATGACGGGTAACTTATTCTGATACTTTTTCAGCACCGCCATGGCTGGTGATAGTAGTGGGATTGTGAACGTCTGCTTCGTTTTAGCTCGGTTACCAACGTAAACTTTCATGCCCTTCACCTCCTGAATCTTGCTGGCATCAAAGTCATGCAAGTCAGTATAAGATAGACATGTGTAGGTTTGAAACTCGAACACATCACGAACTCTCTGAAGACATTCAGAAGGTAATGCGACATCGCGAACCTTCGAAAATTCTAATGGAGAAAGATACTTGCCAATGCCACCTTTCGATTTCTCCTTGTCTATACGAATCCATTTGTAAGGATTACGTTTCAAGAATCCTTCATCAATAGCATCCAAGATAAAGGAATTGAGAAATCGGTGGTAGTTGTTCCATTTAGAATAAGGTTTCAGCCCCTTCTTTGCCAGATGTTCATCCAATGCCAAGATGTTTGCATCGGTGACATCCTCGAAATAGCGAATCTTACCCCATGCCGAGAAGAAACGCATGAAACGGTTGTAACGCTCTTTACTGTCATCAGCCTTGCCATACTGACGAATCTTTGTCCGCTGCTCGCAGAACTCCAAGAACGAGATGGCACTTGCTCGTTTACGCTTCAACCTCTCCTGAATAGAAAAGATGTCCATTACGCTCTCGCCCATCATGTCAAGAATGACTTGGCGAACCTCAGCCATAAGCTTTTCCAAAGTCTCGTTCAACTCACGGGCATCAATTCGATTTACCACAGCCCCCCTGTGCCAATGCTTTGGCAGGAGCCTGATGCCTGTTGTCATGTACTTCTGTTTTCGCTCGAAAGTAATTCTGAGTTCAACAGCTGCCTCCCTGTTCGTTGTCGCAGTCTTTTTGCGGTTGTAAACGAACTCTAATAACGGTGTCTTGTTCATTTTTTACTAAAAGTATTACTTTAAACTATTGACAGCGGGGGGCGGTAATACATCTGGTAATACATTCCGTGCTTATGATAGCGGAAGATGTCCAATGACTGCTTATGTCATTTTAGGGACGTCCCTCCCTCTATATAGCAGAGTTTCAATGGGTTAAAAATGCAAGCTTTTGATTTACAGACATAAAAAAAAGGGAATCCGTAAGGTTCCCTTTTCATTATAAAGCGGAGAGAGAGGGATTCGATATGTTAATTTTCCCTCGTGTAAATAGTTGAGAATCAATTTGTTTAAACGTATCAATAAGTCCGATTTAAACTAAAAATGTCTCTGTTATGTCGTTGGACAAATCTTAGTAAGACGCTGTTTGTCAGTTCATTCGTTTTTATTATAGGTATTATTTTTGTTTTTATCAAATATTATTTTCCTTAATCCTTTGAGTACGAACAATCCTTAATGCACCTTTTATATATATAGGCAATGTAAAATATATATCTTAACACGAAACGAATTATTTTGTGTTGTTGATGTCTGTACCCTAAGGTTTTGAGGAATCTTCGTTCTCTTTTGATGTGGCTGATTTGATTTGGGCTTTTAGCTCAATAATTTCAGCTTTTTTCTCAATGACAGATTCGTTTAGAATCTTGATGGTCATGTCTTTCGCCTCTATGGTTTTTTCCATTGCGCTTACTTTGCTTCTAAGCATGTCGTTTTCCACCATGAGGTTTGTGTTGATAGAAACGTTGCCGACGTAGTTGTTGCTTCCGTTGACGTTGTTTGCCTTGAAGCTACTTCCTGTTCTGAAGTAATCCAGCGGCATGTGGAAGAAATCGGCCAGTATTTCAAGCTTGTTCAGACTGATGTCTTTCCTTCTCTTGAAATACGCCATTGTTTGTTTTGAATTTTTAAAAAGCAGTGTTGTCAAGCTTTTTTGCTGGCTGCTTGTCAGTGAAGCGTATAAACTATCTACAAGTTCTGTGTTCAGCATAATTGTATATTTGTTAATTGTGGTTAAAATCCTCAATAAATTAAGCAAATGTTTTTAAATATCATATTTTTGCGTTACTTTTGTAGGCAAAATTAGGATTTTATTTCTGAATTTTCTGCACGTTTATAAATAATTAACTAAAAAAATTAAGGTATTTATGACAACGTATGAAATAGCAGATTTCTATTCGAATTTGGATCACGGTGAAAAGGGCTTGTTCACAGCCTTTGTAAGTTGTCGATGTGGTGGTACTCCTCACACATGGCAAAACAAGTTTATCAAGTGGAAGAAAGATATTTCCAAAGTTCGTAATGTTTCTCCTCCTATACTCCGCGAGTTGAATTCTATCATAGCGTCTGGCTCCTGGCATTTGTAGAACGTCTGTATTATATCCCGGTTATGATACAAGAAAAGTACATAGACATGGTGAAGTCACGAGTGGATATTGTTCAACTCGCCCAAGATCTTCACCCTGATATGAGTTTAACCCGTTCTGGTACTCATAGGAGGAAGTGTTCCTGTGTATTTCATCGAGAAAATACTCCATCCCTTTATTTTGACCAGTCTCTTAATCTGTATCATTGTTTTGGCTGCAATAAAGGAGGTGATGTAATATCCTTTGTTAGGGAATCGCTTTCACTTGATTTTGAAGATGCTGTCAGGTATCTGCTTGAGAAGTATTGTCCTGAGGCTGATCTTTCAGGACAGACTTTAGTAGAACAGGAAGATGAAGAATTGCGCCGTAAGAGAGAAACACAATATCTATATATGGATTATGCCTTTCGCTTTTATCGAGAGCAGTATTTATCCTCTTCCAGTGAGTCACTTGCTTGCCGTTCTTATGCTGAGTATGATGAAGTTACGAAGAAAGGACGATGGAATTCTCAGTTCTGTAATATGATAGGGCTGGGTTATAGTCCATCGTCTGGTAGGGAGTTTGTTCGCTGGGCTATTTCAAAGGGATTAAGGATTGACATTCTTGAAGAACTGGGTCTCGTGAAGGAAAGCAAATCCCATCCAGGAAGCTTCTATGACTTTTACAGAGGTCGCTTGATGATTCCGCAGCGAGACAGGTATGGTAGGGTTGTTACTTTCACCGCTCGTGCGCTTGATGATTTGTCTGAGGTCAAATACTTGAATGGTTGTGACTGTCTTATATATACCAAGCACCAATCAGTATTTGGCATAGATATAGCCTTGAGAGCAGCACGTCAGACAGGCAAGCTGTATCTTTTAGAGGGCGCACCAGATGTTCTCAGGTTGCAGTCTCTTGGAATCACGAATGCCATAGCCAGTTTGGGAGGTTCTTGGTCAAAGGAACAGTTGGCTCAATTTAAGTCCTTCATGCCGACTCTTTGTTTTATACCAGACAAGGATGTTACGAAAGTCGATGAGAAATATGGCAAAGGAATCCAGTTCGTATTTAAAAACGCTCGTTTGGCTGTAGAATCAGGTTTTCGTGTGAATGTTCGTGAAATCGTGTCAGAGACTCCAGGAAAGCAAGATGCTGATTCGTATATTACAAACATGAGTCGCTGGGAGTCCTTGCAAGAGACTGATTTCATCCTTTGGTACGCATCTAAGCTATATGATCCATCCTCTACCCGCGATGAGCAGTTGAAGGTCATCAATGAGATATGCGACATGCTTGTCTGCATAGCCGATGACACCTTGCAGAAGTCCTACTTGTGTGACTTGAAGAATCGCTATAAGCAAGCCTCTGTGTGGAAGACCGCATTGTCTGATGCTGCTCGTCGGCAGCAGGAACAAAAGCGCAGGAAAGCGATGAAGCAGGCAGGTGATGACCTGGAAAACTATAATTTCTATAGACAGGGAAAACACTACTATGGCATAGACTCACAAGGAAGGGAAAGAGACTGGACAAATTTTGTTATCAAGCCTTTGTTCCTCATAGCTGACGATGACAATCCAACGAGGATTTTTGAATTTGAGAATGAGAATGGCCAAAAGAAAACCATAGAACTGAAGCAATGTGATGTCACCAAGCTCGATAAGTTCAAGGAGAAAATAGAGGGAAAGGGAAATTTCAGGTTCTTCGAGAAGCCTGAGAAATATGAGTATTTGAAGGCATATATGTATGATAAGACAGAAGAAGCTTATCGTGTCCATCAAATGGGCTGGAACATGGTTGGAGACGATGGTTTCTTTGCCTTTTGCAATGGTATTGTCTATCAGGGAGAGTGGTTCCCTATCGATGAGTATGGTATTATCAGGCTTGAAAAGGAAAACTACTATCTTCCTGCATTGTCAAAGATACATAAGAGAAACAAGACTTCCTATGCCAACGAGAGGCGATTTATACATGACCCTCAGATGAACATATCCTTGCATGACTATTTCAGTCAGATTCTCGATGTATATGGAGATAATGGCATGATTAGTTTGTGTTTCTATCTTGCCACCTTGTTTAGAGACATCATAGTTCGTACTACCAAGTTTCCACTTTTGAATATCTATGGAAAGAAGGGGACGGGAAAGACTGAATTTGCCATTTCGCTAATGTGTCTTTTTCAGCGTAGTCCTGAAATTTCAAATCTTGAGAACACTTCTTTATTTGCCATGGGCGACAAGTGTTCCCAAGTGTCAAACGAACTGGTTCATTTTGATGAGTACAAGAATTCCCTGAAAGGCCAGCAGATAGACTTTTTGAAAGGAGTCTATGATTCAGCTGGTCGTTCCAAGAAGTCAGCCGACAGTGATAGGCGTGAAACAACTAATGTCGATTGTGGAGTCATTTTGACAGGGCAGGAAATGGCATCAGCAGACATAGCCTTGTTCACACGTCTTATTTTTCTTGAGTCCCAGCAATCTGTGAGAACCCTTGAGGCAACGTCCAAGTTCAACAAGTTGGAGCAGATGCGCAGGATGGGGCCAACAAATATCACAGTTGACTTGCAAAAACACAGAGCTGTGTTTGAATCCCGATGGCCATCTTGTTGGTCACGTGCCCAGTCCACATTGAAGAAGCGGTTGTCTAATTCAGCAATTGATGAGCGTATCATCAACAATTGGGCTATCCTGCTTTCGACAATGTATTGTTTGGAAGACCAGGTAAAGGATTTGCCATTCAAGACAGGTGAAGTGCTATCAGCCATCGTTAAGGGAGTAAAGTACCAAGCTTCCTTGTCGAATAGCATTGACGAAATAGCGTCGTTCTGGTCACTTTTTAGCAAAGCTCGACAACTGGGCGATGTTGCCGAAGGACAGGACTACAAGATTGTGTCCAGGAAGAGCCTGACTGTCATACGCGCATCAGAACAGGGCAAGAAAGACATCACTCTTAATTATGACGATGGCAAGCAGATACTCTTTCTCCGTAAGGATATTTGTCTTTCGAAAGTGAACATACAGGCCAAGAGAGAGGGCAAGCAGTTGATACCCGACGATACACTTTATTCATACCTTGTCTCAACGGCAGCATATCTGGGAAAGACTAAATCACCTTTGAAATTCATCACTTACGACAAAGACGGCAATCCAAAACGAAGAACCGTGCTTGATGACAGGTCGCTTTCCAGCTATGAGATACTGTATGACCAGGAGCGAGTTCTTGCTTTCGATTACAAGATGATAGTTGAAGCCTACGATATAGATTTGAAGAGACTGAGTACTTTAGAATCCAATCTTGACAATGAATAAATTCTTTTAGTTATGGCAATAGACAAAATCAAGAATTCCCTGAGGTTCACCATAGAGCGAGCCGATAATGGGTATATTATTACGCAGCTGAAGTTAGTCAGCAAGTCCAATCAGTATGAAAACGTGAAGGAGGTTGTTCTTGACAGCAACGTGTCCCAGCGTATCGGCCAGCTTCTCCAATTGGAGAATGTGCGTAAGGGTGTCCCTTTGGTGTACATGATTGATGTCGTTAAAGAAGACACATTGAAGAAGCGCAATGAGACAGAAACAGACCAGTTCATGCTCTTGAAGATGCTTTATGCAAAGTACAACAAGCATTATCCCCATAATCTTGTGGGTCTGATGATAGATGATAGAATAGAAATGCTTGGTGATGATGCAGTGATTGCTTCCAAGTTCCTCGACAAGCCCCTGGTTAAAGTCGGTGGAGTGGATTGCTTGTTTTTTGAAGCGGGTCCTGATGGAAACAAGGAATATGCAAAGCTACCCAACAAGGAAGTGATTGAGACCTCCAATGAAATGATAGAAGAGTGGGGGCGTACCCATTCGATAGAAGAGATTGTTCCTCCTTCTTCTGATGTGAACAAAAATGATAAACAACCCAAAAAATGATTAAACGATATGGATTTCAGTACATGTTACATTGACAAATCTTCAGAGAGGGCTATCATAGCAGATTCTGAAGGTACACTATGGCATCTTCAAGGCTTTATTGCTATCACAGAATATAGTGATGAAGATGATAACTATCTTGTGAAATATAAATGTATTGTTGACTACAACATGGCATTGAGTAAATCTTATGACGCAGGAGATGAACCACCTCTCTTTGCTCATATAGGTGACGAGATTGATATAAGCGGTCTTTTCAGTCTATGGTCAAAAAACGCTTTTCCATACAATGAAGCTCCCATCGACTATTCTGACTCATTAGATCGATATGGATTGAAAGTCTTGAATAATCTTGCCCGAAACGATTTGTCCATAATCATATTCCAAAATTCTGCTTATTATTGCATTACTATTTCGGACGGAGCACACGCATACGACTTGAGTACATGGTTTGCTCATGTTGCTCACGAAGACAAGCCTGATGATTTCTTGTTCGTAAAGTATCTGTCATCTAAAGAAAAATATGGCCGATGTCCTGTCGTCAAATATTTGGCGCATATCATTTTTGCACTTAGAACGATATTAAACAATAAAGACATCTGTTTTAAGGATGTGTATATGAGAGGAATAGATGATGCTCGCTTACCTGTTCCTGATATATTTGATGGCTTTCTTGACAAGATTAATGCCGAGATTGTGAAGTTGAATGAGTATTATGAAGTTGAATGAGTATTACACATCATTCAAATGATTTCACAAACACGTTCCACTTAAAATTTTCCTGTAAGATTCTTTCTTGCAGGTTTTTTTGTGCTCATTTATGCTTTCGTGTTTTTACTCGCGCGTGAAACATATTTTCAAGTAGCGAATGTAGCGGAATGTAGCGTTATTGATAATCAATGAGTTAGATTGTGTTTTTGCCAAATATGCTTGTAGCGAAAATGTAGCGAAGTGTAGCGGAGTTGTAGCGAAGAATAAAGGGATATATTATATTATATTTTAAAAAGAAAATAATATATATATATTATGATAGATGCCTGATTCCGTTGGGCTTTAAATAATCTTTTCGCTACATCTTCGTTTTTTTCATTGCCATGAGTGAGCTGGTTCTTGAAATTGTTTTATCTTTGCATAAACAAAAAAGATTAGTATGTTTTTCTATTTAGGATTAAAAGACTTGCCATTTGAGCCAGAAGCTCGGCAAATCATATATGCAGAGGGCAAATTTGATTTAGGCATCAACTGGCATATATTTGAGAATTATAATGCTATCAGGAATATATTCAGGAGGAAAGGTTATGATTTTATTTTCCTTCCCTGTATTGTTGATGAGATAATGTATGCTTCACCAGACATTATTAAATACAACGCTCCCTATTCGCGAGGAATGAAATTCCGCTTCCCAGCGATGACCAATGACTATATCCTTCAGTTCATGGCCCATCCTGAAAACAGGAGCAAAGTACCACCTTCACTGCTGTACCGAGTAGATATTCCACGACGTAAGTCGCCAGGCGTAGATTTATATATGCGTGGATTGTCGCTCTCTGAAAAAAACTTCGATACTACGAACCTTGTTCGTGCCTTGCTGGCTGTTATTCAGGACATCGGTGAAGATGAAGAGTATTTTTGCTCAAAAGCTTCCGAGCATCTTGATTTAGGCATTTATTCCGAAATGGATGATTACGATGAGGAAACGAAGCAGCTGATGGCGGACATTGACGATAGGGTGAGAAGACTGAAACTCAAAGGAGTCAAGTCCTATGTCGTTGAGCAGATGGTTGAACGAGCTTATTCAGACTTGAAGGGTTTGAGTAGGATGCAGATTACCGATGATTTTCGAATCATCCTATCTGACTATGGCAATATGGAGATAAAGATGGAACCACTTCCCAAGTCGTTGTATATTCTTTTTCTCAGGCACGAGGAAGGGATTGCCTTTAAGACCCTTCCCGACTATCAGGATGAGTTGCTGGAGATATTGAGAAAGGTAAGTGGAGGTGAGTTGTCCAGTAGCAAGAAGAACAGTGTCAGTAAGCTTGTTGACATGTTCAACTATTCGAAGCTGGTCAATACGAACTGCACGAAGATAAAATGCGCATTTACCGCTTGTTTTGCAGACCATCTTGCTAAATATTATTATGTTGTTGGTGAACGTGGTGAAGCGAGAACCGTTTCATTGCCGAGGAATTTGATTCAGATGACTGATAAGCTGTAATTTTCAATCATAGTTCTCGTTATTATTTATCCCTTTATTCAATTCTAAATAATCCTTAAATCGAAACCGTCCCTTTCTTAAAATAGAGGGGCGGTTTAATTATCTCTTCATATTTTTGCATCAGTTTTGAGCCACGAGTATAATCAAATACGATATGTGTATGGGGTGAGTACGGCGGCTCCGACACGATGGCAGGAAGCCCTGGCCTGAAAAATCGCCAATGTTTGGATGTAGCCATGTGGCAACCTGCCTTTTTTCATTGAAAAATTGAACAAATTGCGATAATATGAAGAAAATGTTGTATTTTTGCAGCATAATCAAGGAAGTGCCCCAGGCCTGTAGAATCGCCAATTCAAAGTACCCAATGGAGCAACAAAGCAACTCACTCATAGTGGGCTGCCTGTTCGTGTTTGGGTACAGGTGTTTGGCGATACCTTCAGGCTTGCATGGACAGCAGCTCACTTCTTTTTTTATAAACCCGCCTTTGCTTGCTGCTCAAAGGTAGTCAGAAAAATCGCCGTATATGAAAAAGTTTTATTTGATTGTTGCGACTTTGTTCGCAGCGACTTGTGCGACCGCACAAGAGGTTCGTGTTCCAGAACCCGAGTTTGTCAACAGCTACTATGTGCTAACCAGTGACTCCACTTGTGTTGCCTTGCCGAAGGAGTCTGGGAATTTAGGCAAGCATGAGAACACAGCCAGAAAGTTTGGCAAGTTGCTTGGTGGTGCTGCAAATATTATCGGAGCAGGTGGTTTGCTGGGAGCAGCTACTTCGGGGTCTGTAGGTGGTGTTATCAATGGTATCAAGGTAGCAAGGACTGCGAGTAATGTAGCAGGCGTAGCAGGTACTGTCAGTGGTCTGGCAGGAAAATCGGGCATGGATGTGATATTCAAGGGTGGCCATAGCCCATATATTGTTTCGCCTGATGGTCAAAACCTTCGATTGCTCATCAAGGGAGAAAACAACGAGGTTGACCCAATGGACGTTTATCGCATTGTTCGTTTCAAGGCTAAGAAAAAGGAGCGTCGCATTCAATGGGTTGAGTTTGAGTCTTCTCTAATTGGAACTGAAGAAACTAAAGCTGCTGGTTATGTGCCTTTCGAAGGTCACAAGTATGGTCAGCAGTCCTATTTGTTGACTATCCCATTGAGTGAATTGGAAGAGGGCGAGTATGGTGTCTTCTATATGAGTATAATCACCTCCTTGACCATTCCTGTAGGAACATTCAGTGTACAATAAACAGAACAGCACCCTTTCAATAGTTTTTATTTCTGTTTGTTTGATTACAGGATAGTTTTTTCAATATCCTTACTTGTTCTTTTATTATACCCTTTATTGTTCATGTTTTAAAATATAGAGTTTTATGAAAAAGTTTTATTTAGTGTTGGCATCGATGCTGTGCATGTTCGTTGCCGTGTCATTTGTTTCCTGTGATAAGACAGACGATGAAGACCCAACGTCTTCCAGTTCGTCCAGTAGTGGTGACTCGTCTTCTTC
>Ga0247608_10003907_pt1 | contig 17033 bp, 10 predicted proteins | sample 176DNAGHGlowgp2_FD_193490 | JGI IMG/M metagenome (GOLD analysis project Ga0247608, IMG submission 193490) | Sheep rumen microbial communities from Palmerston North, Manawatu-Wanganui, New Zealand - 1766 DNA GHGlow gp2 | ecosystem: Host-associated > Mammals > Digestive system > Stomach > Rumen ... | reverse complement strand
CATGACATCCTCATTGGGCTCGGTCGTACTGATGATGACCTTATTGCCCTCCTTGCGCCATTTGATGTCATATTCCTGATGTCCCGAATCTGAAGTGGCCTGCAAGGTTCCGCTGTTGTCCTCGCGGAGCTCAATAATCGCCTCCATGTCGCTCGTATTGACGACCTCAGTACCGTCTGCATCAAGCGTCTTTACGAAGCGCCATGTGCCGACAACGCTGTCGGGAGCGACGGTCGTTGTAGTCACGGGCTCAGTGGTCGTATCAGCGGTAGTAGTCGCGGAGGTAGTTGTTGCCTCAGTTGCAGCTTCTGATGTGGTTGTAGTAATTGAAGCTGATGTAGTGGTGGTTATTGTTGCTTCCGATGTTGTAGTAGTTGTTGATACAGACGTTATTGTTGTAGTTGCCGATGTTGTGGTAGTCGGCACTGACGTTGTTGTTGTTGCCGATGTAGTAGTCGTAGTTGTTGCAGATGTAGTTGTCGCTGTCGTGGAAGTCGTAGTCTCCTCGACATCGCGTATCTGATACGCCTTTATCCTGCCCTCAGACGTTCTGACATTGACGAGCTTAGAGCCGTCGCCGAGCTCTGATATCGGCGAGCTGTAGTGCTGGTCAGTGAGTGCCGCCTTCATATCTTCCTTCTGACGGTTGAGCGTTATCTTCTCGGAGGCGGGAACGTACAGTATCTCCGCAAATTCTACGGGGAGCACGACCTCGTTGTCAGCGGTGACAATGCCCTTCAAGCCGTTCTTGCTGACGAGCCAGAGGTCGCCGTACTGCGCCGCTGTGTCGTAGCCGTACTTGGCTGTGAAGTCGTTGAATACCTCCGTGCCCTTGTAGATGCCGAAGTCAAATTTGCCGCTCTTGGCGTCAACGGTCTTGTAGGTGTAGTAGGTATTGCCGAAGCGCTCGGTGTTATAGTGGTTTGAATCACTGCGGAGGTCATAATACGGGGAAACGAGCTCCTTGCCGTCCTTGGTGATAATGCCTATCTTTCTGACTTTAGCCGTATACTCCTCGCCCTCTTCGACATATCTGCCCAGCGAACGCACATACTGCTCATATTCAGCAACGAGAGTTACCTCATCCCACTGCTCAGCCCACGCGAGACCGTCTGCAAATTCGCAGATACGGTCATACTTGGCATCGCAGAGGAGCTTGCCCTCGCTGTCGGCGAGCGCCCATTTGCCGTCCTTCAGCACTACATAACAGCCGTACTGCGTCGTTACAGCTATCGTGAAGCCGTTCTTCTTTGCGTAATCCGCCGCAATGTCCTTCTTGGGGATATACACGCCATTTACAACGATATAGCAGTCAACGTCGGGATTCTCGACCGCAGGAACATAGTACGGGTCATTCGCAAAGTATTCGGGATATTCCACGCCGTCGTTATAGATAGTATCTATCGCGAAATCGCGGTAGTCGGGGCGCGAATAGCCGCCGAAGCAATACTGCGATGTGCCGAGAGTGATACCGCTCGTGGGAGCTATCACCTCTGTGCCGTCGGTAGTCAGCATACCTGTGAGGAAGCCCGAATCGTTCGTCCAGAGGTCGTCGTCATCGTAGCTGTAGGAGCTCTGAGTGGTCGTAGCGTAGCTGTAGGAGCTCTGAGTGGTCGTAGCGTAGCCCTCGGGGTAGACAGTGGTCTTGATGAGGTCAAAGCCTGCCGCCTCGACCTTATCATATTTGCCTGTCTGAGTGAACCTGACGGTATTCGTGTTGAGGTCGTAGATATTCGTCGTCAGCTTGCCTGTAGTCTCGTCCTTATCGTTCATTATGATATTGCTGAGGTCAACAGAATCGCTGACATCGCGGTAATCGCCATACGACAGCTCTGTGAAGTTGTAGCTTGTATTGAATTTGCGGAGCTCCTTGCCCGTCTTGTCATAGAAGGTGAGAACTCCGTCCTTGCTCTCAAAGAAGCAGCCGTTGGGCAGCACCTTCAATGCAGCAGGCACCTCAGCGATAGTCTTGCCGCTGATATCAACGACCTTGCCTGTCGTCTCACCCTCTTTATAGAGATAGAAGTTGTCTCCCGCAGGGTCTGCGGTGTATCCTCTCTCATAAACGAAGATGTCGTTGCTGTCGGTTATTTTAAATGTCTGTCCCTCGGCAAGAGCCTTGGATTTGATGAGCTTGCAGTCCAGGTCATAGAGCTGAACGCTCTCCGTGCCGCTTACTACATAGCCCGTGACCTCGGGATTATTATAATCGCCCTTTGTTATTGAAGAAGCCGATGTAAAGGAGGTGGGAAGGTCGTCTATCAATACATTGAGATACTTGTCGTAAACAGTGCATTTATCGTCTGTTACACCGATATGTACTTCGCCAGCACCAATCTGAATTCCGCGTGCCCCATAGAAAGCATTGTTGAACACGCCTATCTTTTTGAGTTTGGCGTTGTAGACAGTATATTTTCCGCCATTTTCAACACATACACCGCCACTAAGTCTTGTTATATTATCACCCTCGAGGAGCACATTCATATTAGTGTCCAAGAGCTGGTCAAACTCATAACTGTAACCGTCTTCTTTTTTGCGTAATAAATATGTATAACAGTCATTCCCACCCTCTCCATAACTAAGAGTGGTAGAAGCGTAAACATCGGTGTATACGAGGTCTACATATTCACGAACTATCTTTCCGTTTTCATCAAAATATGTATGGCTGTACTTGTATGGTATCTCATTGCCATTTTCATCAAGGAGCTTGTTCTTGCCAATAAATGCGTAATTTGAACCATAAAAGTCAAATTCGACAGAATCAAAATAGTCTGTAATCACCTCAAACTTGCTTCCGCCTACAACTGTATATTTCTCGTCCTTTTTCAAGGTAAAAAGACTTGATGTCAGCCTGTAGTCAGTCACATCTGCCGCAGGGACATCGCCTGTCAAGCTGAAACCATAATAATCACTATAGGAGTAGAATTTCAGCTCGCTGTATTCAGCCGAAACAGTCTTGCCTGTGAGGTCGGTGAAATAGTCCTTGCCTTTGCCGTCGACGAAGAAATGACTGCCGTCGGCTGTGAGGTACACGCAGAATATATCCGCAGAGGGCGCAATTATGACCTTGCCGTCCGCGTTGATGACTCCGACGCCGCCCTCGAGCGTGAACACCTCGTAGTATCCGCCGCTGATAGGTCTGATAGCGTGATATTCCGCTATTTTAGTGCCATCAGCGTCCACGAGCACATCTCTGTCCGACAGCGCGATTATCATCGTGCCCTTCGAGAGGCTGAAGCGGTACGTCGGGTCGCAGAAGTCGAAGCCGTACTCAGCCGTCGTCGGCATGATGAAGTCGTAGATACCCATAGTTGTCGCTGCGTAGCCGACAGCGCCCGCGATACCCTCGTTCAGCGATATGAGCTTTGTCGTGCCGTCCGTGCCGACGACGACGAGCTGCTGGTCAGCATCGAATTCCTTAGCCGTGCCGTTCTCGATGTAGACGTTCCTGTCGGGGAACTGCACCATTGACTCGAATTCCTTATCTGTCACCTGCTCCGCGACGTACTTGGCGCTTGCTCCCATAAGCGGGACATTCGCCAGCATAGCCGCAGCAGCGGAGAAAGCGATGAGCTTTCTCATTGGTCTGTTCATAGAACCACCTCTTAACGTTTGATTTGTCTGGATAAAGTAAAAATATCCCAGCATATGATTATTATATCACCCGCAACAAAAAAAAGCAAGAGCGCAGACGTAAAAATCCGCGCTCTATAGATTTAATGTATAGGGCATTTTTCAGGAATTTCTCCCTCTCGGTAGTAGCCTGTCTCAGACTTGGGACAATGCTCCCCTGCGAGCCCGCCGCTCTCTGTGCAGTAGTCCGCAGCGATGACGTTCCCGTCGGGAGCGAAAGCCGTTTCGTGCCTGTCCGCGAGCTCCATTATGCTCCGCCATACGCTTGCAGGGAGCTTGTACTCAGTGCGGTCAATGACAGATTTTTCGTCGTCATAGCCTATCCACACCGCCGCGCAGTATTCGGGCGTCAGCCCCACGAACAGCCTGTCGGTATCGCTGCCGTAGTCGTTGTCGACCGTGCCCGTCTTGCCGATGACCTCACTGCCGTCGCTTAGCCGAGCCGCCTGCGCGATGCCGTCGTCCTTACAGATGTTGTAGTACAGCAGGCGGTTCATTATCCACGCGTCCTCGGATGAAAGCGCCTGTATTTCGCTGCTTTCACGCTCAGCGAGGACGTTGCCGCCCTTGTCTGTCACGCGCGTGTAGAGGCGCGGCGCGGAGTACATCCCTCCCCTGCCGAACACGCTGTACGCCGCCGCGAGCTCCGTCATCGAGACGCCGCGCTCGAGGTAGCCGAGCGAGATAGAGGAGATGTCTGCGTCTCTGTCGGTCAGGGTCGTAAAGCCCAGTTTTTCGCGCATGAACACGAGGCAATTCTCGCCGCCGAGCTCCGACGCGAGCCGCACGGGGACGGTATTCTTTGACTGCCTCAGCGCGTAGGTGACGGTGATGTCGCCGTCGTATATGAGGTTGTAGTTGCGCGGCCACGAATTCGGCGTATTTGCGTTCATTATGGGCTCATCATGCACTATCGACGAGAAGCTGATACGCCTGTCCGCGAGCGCGGGAGCATACACAGACAGCGGCTTTATCGACGAGCCTATCCTGTGCAGGGTGCGGTACGCGCGGTTGTAGGCGGAGTTGCCGCGGTTGCCTGCCGCGAGAGCGATGACGTCGCCGCCCATATTTGTCACCGCACAGGCGCTCTGCGGGTAGACATTCAGCTCATCCGAAAAGCTCCTCGGGTCGGTGTAGACCTTGTCGACCGCCTCCTGCATGTAGGGCGAAAACGGAGTCTCGACAGTCACACCCTCGGAGTAGAGCAGCTCGAACGCCCTGCCGCGTCCGCAGCCCTGCTGCTCGGCGATATCGGTGACTATCTGCTCGACCATTGCATCGAAGTAAGCGTTATCGGGAATGCGTGACGTGTACTGTGCCTGCGGGCTGACATCGGGCACACTTCCGCCTGTCAGCACGGGGACATAGTTCTCGGGAGAGGCGGCTATCTCCGCCATTTTCTGCCATTCCGCATCACTGAGCGAGGAGGCGTACTTGCCGAAATAGGCCACGGAGGAAAGTCCAACACCGAAAACGTTCTCGCCGAAGCAGATACTGTCCGCATTTTCGGGAGTGAACTCAACTCCCGCTGCCTTGCAGACCGCCTCAATATTTGCAGCGCCGATGTCGTCGTAGCTGACCTCATAGAGCCGAGAAACTGGCAGAGTGTACTCGCTCCCGTCAGCAGTCCTGACCGCGGGAGCGGCGTATGTATGCGGAGAGCTCGCCTTGTCCGAGCACGCCGCGAGCGGCAGGCACATCGCCGCCGCCAGTAAAACCGTGAGCTTACGCATTAGCCTTCTCCTTTCCGAAGTCAAGGAGCATACCGTGAGCCGCGCCGAGGAAAAGCCAGAAAATCGGCTCGACCGTGATATTGCCGTCGTTGACGATGCCCTCGGCGAGGAAGCCGACTATCCCCGCGCACAGGCAGACGAAGAACAGCCTGTTCCTGTCGGCGAGGAGGTCATCCCTGCTCCATTTCAGAGCGTTTTTAGCGCCGCCGAGCAGGAACGCTCCGAGCAGGACGATTATCGCGATGAGGGCAGGAATGCCGCAGGTCAGAGCGATTTGCAGGTAGCGGCAGTGCGGCTTGTCCACAACGAGGCGGTATGTTCCGTTTGTATTGCACAGCCCAACGACGTCGTTCTGCACGAACTCGAACGGGAAGCCGCCCATGCCCTTGCCGACGACTATGCACTCCTTTAGTATAGGCAGTGAATTTGCCCATATATAGCCGCGTCCCGTCGCGAAGCCGTAGTATCGCACGAGGGAGCTGTCCGCCATGGGAGCGACGGGTATCTCGCCGAGGAGCGAGCGGTTCTGCGCGATTAGCCTCAAGCCGTCGGTGGTGACAGCAAAGTCGAGCGAGCTTTTATAGCCGAGGTCAACGTACATTATGCCCTCGACGAGCACGACGCTGATATTGGCGTCCTGAGCGTCGTCACGGATAAGGAGGCGAGTACGGTCGGAGCTGTCAGCTGTATACCGCACGCCCGAATCCGAGGTAGCGGATAGCATCTCGCCGCTCTCATAGGGAGGCGTTATCGTGTAGCCCGAGCCCTCCGCGGCGATGTGGAGCTCCCTGCCGCGAATCTCCGCGCTTTTCAGCGTGTATACTGACGGCGCGGACTCGTAAGTACCCGCATTGGTGATGCTCTTGATGATGTTGGAGGTGAAATCGTGCCCCGTGCAGAGGTCGAGCCCGACCGTCAGCACTGCGAATGCCGCCGCTGCCGCAAGCACTGCTTTCAGAGGTATCACACGCTTGAAGATGAAGAAGGCAAGCAGGCACACGAGCTCCGCCGCAATGACGTAGAAGGCGGCTGTTGCGTTGGTCATGATTCCAGCCGCAAAGACGGCAGCAGCGAGAGCTCCCGCCGCTATGCGCGAAGCCGCCTTCTTAGCGGCAAATACAGCGTACACCGCTATCGGGAACACGAGCACGAAAAACTCACCCGTGTAGTTGGAGTTGTAAAAGGTCAGCACCGATTCGCGGAAGTCGTTACCGATAGCGAGCGATTCCGCCGCCGCGCGGTACTTCGCGGGCGCTATCAGGTACTTCACGAACGGCAGCTCCATGAGCGGCGATACCGTGTACTCGAATACCGCGAACGCAGCGGCGACTGCCGTAAGCGCGATGACGGCTCTGCGGAAGAATACTTTCAACCGCTCACCAATAATGTAGTTGAAGCCGAAAAGGAAAATGATGCAGTAGGAGAAAATGGCGAGAAGTCCCTCAAATTCAGTGCAAAGCCCGAACAGCACGACCTCCTTGTGCTCCGAGAAAAGCGCCGATATGCACGCAAACAGGAGGTATGCTCCCACACACAAGGCAGGCAGCAGCGCCCGCCTTGTAAAGAGGCGGTTATCTCTGCACGGCTTGTCGGGGAATATACGCTCTCCGACCGCATACAGGCACACTCCGCACGCAATGACGAGGTACACTATTTCCTTGCAATAGAGGAACCAGTCGGCGTAGAGCCCGTTCGTGTTCGCGAACACCTCGAGCGAGCGTCCCGTGAGCTTTTCGATGTGCAGCCTCACTGTAAAAACTGCGAAAAGCAGCGCGCAGATGACGATTTTCGTGAATATTTCACGGTAGCGCGGCAGTTCAGGGACAGCCACACCGCCGATTGTTTTTTTCGTTTTCTTTGACATTTCAACACCCCCGAATAAACTGATTATTATTCTACCACATTTCCCTCAGAATTGCAACTTTTTGTGTTGCATCAGCCGATATACCGCCGAACGCGAGTGCTGAGAAATACAGTGAGCACAAAAATAGTCAACGCCTCATTCGACGTTGACTATTTTCATTTTTGAGAAGATTCATTCTGTATTCACGGCTTTATTTCTTATTGAAAGAATCCCTTTTTTAATCACTTCCTTATTCACGGTACTGCTTCTCTTAATCACGATAAGAATCGAAGGAAATCGCACTTTGCTCGTGTCACACTACATTGAAAAACACCTCAAAAGCACGAAATTCAATTCCTAATACGGAAATCATTATCACAAGAAAAAGCCTATATTTCCACGTTTGCGGAAATATAGGCTTTCCAAATGGTCGAGGTGACAGGATTTGAACCTGCGGCCCCTACGTCCCGAACGTAGTACTCTACCAAACTGAGCCACACCTCGATACCTGTAATATTATACATTAAAACGGAGTATTTGTCAAGGGGAAGGCTGAGCGGGAGAATATATTTTATATATTTACCTAATTATAAAATATAAAAAATTAAAATAATTCAAAACAGGTTGACAAGCGCACTTATTTATAATATAATAATGGATAGTTGCTTTATCCGTTTAAAGCATTACAGGTTCATACAGTTAAAATCAATGAAAGGTCGTGACACTATGACTCCAAAGACCGCAACCTTTATAATACTTGCGATATATGTCGCAATAATGGTCGGTATCGGAATCTACACCTCAAGGCGCACAAAATCAAGTGAGGACTTCATCCTCGGCGGACGAAGCGTCGGCTCGTGGCTGACAGCCTTCTCCTACGGAACTACATATTTCTCGGCGGTCGTATTCATCGGCTACGCGGGACAGTTCGGCTGGATGTACGGACTCTCGGCATCGTGGGTCGGCATCGGCAACGCAATCATCGGAAGCCTAATCCCCTTTTTCCTGCTCGGACGCAGGGCGAGGCTGATGTCCAATCATCTGAACGCGAGAACAATGCCCGACTTCTTCGAGAAGCGCTTTGATTCGTCATCGCTCAAGACAGTATCAGCAGTTATAGTATTCATTTTCCTCATTCCTTACACCGCGTCGGTATATAACGGACTTTCCAAGCTGTTCGGAATGGTATTCGACCTCGGCGAGAACGGACACATAGTTATCATCGCACTCATGGCGCTGCTCTCGGCTGCATATGTTATGCTCGGAGGCTACAAGGCAACCGCACTGAACGACTTCTTCCAGGGCATAATCATGCTCATCGGCATCGCAACCGTTGTAGGACTGACAATGGCTAAGAAGAACGGTCTTTCGGAGGCTGCTGACGCTCTCAATCTCATATCCGACGCCAAGACGCCCGCAGGAACTCTCGGTTCGATATTCGGACCTGACCCGATAAACCTTCTCGGAGTCGTTATCCTCACGTCGCTCGGTACATGGGGACTTCCCCAGATGGTGCAGAAGTTCTACGCTATCAAGGGTGAGGAGGCAATCAGAAAGGGTGCTATAATCTCCACCTTCTTTGCTATAGTTGTAGCAGGCGGCTGCTATTTCACAGGCGGATTTGTACGTCTGTACAACACCGACACAACAGGTCCCGCATTCGACGCAAACGGCGCTCCTATCTACGACCAGATGATACCAGAGCTCCTCAAGCAGGCAATGCCGAACATACTCATCGGACTCATCGTCGTACTCGTACTTTCAGCTTCGCTCTCGACACTTTCATCACTCGTTCTCACCTCGAGCTCCACGCTGACAAACGACCTCATCAAGCCGCGTGTAAAGAACTTCGACGACAAGAAGCAGGTGCTCACGATGAGAATACTCATCGCAGTATTCCTCGTAATATCTGTAATCATCGCCTGCAACAAGAACGCTCAGATATCGACACTCATGTCCTACTCATGGGGAGCACTCTCGGGCGCATTCCTCGGACCGTTCCTCTTCGGACTCTTCATGAAGAAGGCAACGAAGGCTGCCTGCTGGGCGAGCTTCATCACAGGTGTTGGCATCAGCGTAGTACACATGGTGCTTTTCCGCCTCGGTATATCGGCATTTGACGGACTCACAAAGGCTGTAGCTGACCTCAACTGCCCGCTCAATCTGCTCTCACCTATCAACGCTGGCGCATTTGCGATGATAGTGTCGCTCATCATCGTACCTGTAGTGAGCCTCATCACAAGCTCTCCCGACAAGAAGGTAGTCGATGACGCATTCAGCTGCCTCAACACCAAGGAGAATTGAAAAACAGTCATGCTCTTATATCAGTAATACAGTGATATATCGGGGGAAATCTTTCTGAAGAAAGGTTATCCCCCGAACCCATTTCCAAAGACTTTTAGTCCAAATTTTTGCCCCATAGGGTACTCCCGATACCAAAACAAAGTGGAAAAGCTTTTTTCTTGGAGTACCCTATGGGGCAAAAATTTAAATTGGATGTTTTAGGAAGGGAGTTTGAGGGTGACTCCCCGCAGTGCGGGGAGATGTCGCGAAGCGACAGAGGGGACCGCCGCTGTTAGCGGAACCCTTTTTTAAAAGGTTTTCCCTCAACAATTCCCCGTATCACTGCCATAAAGGCATGACGGTCATCAGCAGCAGCCGAAGAGCTTGCACAGCATTGACCAAATGTTTCTGCAACACATAACCAATACCTCCCTCATTGATTTCCCTCTTGGGATAATCTCATTATACATCGGAATGTTGCGGGATTCAATGCAAAAATACTGGAAGAAAAATTACCTGTTCAGGAGGTAAGTGCCTATTGCAAGATATGACGCGAAAATGCTCCAGCCGAGGTACGGTAGCTGAAGATACGCAGCCTTGCGGTCGACGCCGAAGAAGCTGTAGACCATGAGTCCCACAGAGGCGGAGAGCAGCACAGCTACCACAGCTGCCGCAAGCAGAGCCTCAAATCGGAAGAAAACAATGCTCCACGCGAAATTTATCGCGAGCTGTATCACATACACACCAATCGCGCGCCGTGAAGCCATAGTATCCGCGCGCCACACCATGTATGCCGAGATACCCATGAGGGCGTACAGAACCGTCCACACGACGGGAAATACCGCGGCAGGCGGTGAAAGCGGAGGTCTCACGAGCTGAGCGTAGAGGTCGGTGAATCCGCCTGACAACAGCGCGGAGAGAGCTCCGACGAGCTCTGCGGAAACGACAAAAATGAGAAGGTCCGTCAAACTGAATTTTTTCATAATGCTCCTCCTAAAGAAGTTATGATAAATTCTATGACGGACCTTTCGTTTTTATTCTGTTAATGAGGGATCATCGATCCACAAAATGAGATTCTCGAGCTGTACCGCGACATCTTCGGGGTACATCAGGTAGATGAAGTGCGACGACGCGAAGTTTGTGTACACCGTATTGCCGAGCTTTGAAAGGTACTCGTAGCGCGCATTCATGTAGTCGAGGTCGCGCTCGGCGGCGTACTCATCGAAGCGCTCATTGAGTATATCGTCGGTGAGTTCGCGCCCTGCCGCATCGAACTCGTATTGCAGGACAGGCTTGTAAACGTTTTTGTCAAGCGTATCGGTCGAGACGTATATCTTGGGGATATCGTTCTCCTGCGTTATCTCATCGACCGCCGCGAGGTTTTGCTCGATGAGGGCAGCCTCGGAGCTGAGCGACTTGTTCAGCGGGTTATAGTATGTGAGCCTCTTTGCGGTGTCCCGATATATCTCGGGCAGCATATTTGCAAGCATGGGCATTGAGTCGGAATCGAACATTCTCCTGAAGCCGAGCGTTTCGTAGGCGGTGAGGAGCTTTTCGGAGCCGTCCTCGGGCACAGACTTGGTCTTATCACCTGGGAAGACGGTGTCTAACAGGAGCACGCCCTCAATTTCGTCGGGATACGTGTTGAACCAGTATTCGGCATAAACGCCGCCGAGCGAGTGTGCGAGGAGTATGTACGGAGCTTCAACGCCCGCGCTTTCGAGAGCCTTTCGCGAGCACTCTACCACGTATTCGGCGGTCATGTCCTGCTTGCCGACGTCGCTCAGACCGTAGCCCGGTCGCTCGATGACGGCAAATCTGAGATTGCCGTGAACGTAGTCCGAGAGGTTCTTCATAGCGGGAGCAAAGGTGGAATCGCCGCTTCCGCCCATGCAGACAACGGTGTGGTCGGGCTCGTCATAGCCGAATATCGGAACATTGAGCTTGATATCGCCTGCGTCGACGAGATTGCAGTAGCCGAGCTCGGTCAAGAGCTTGCGCTCCTTGTGCTGACCTATCTTCCTCGAGGCGAAGCATACTCCGACAAACAGCCCGCTGAGCAGTATTACCGCGAGAACTATGCAGCCCATTATTTTCAATGCTTTTTTCATATTAACCTCACTTCAGCGGCGTTACGTTATTGAACACCGCATAGAATTTGACGGGGATATTCTTGTCGATGTGGCACTTGCCGAAGAACCATTTCTGATACGTACACGACTTGATTATCTCCTCGAACAGCGCATGGACCTCGATACGCTCGAACACGTCCACGCCGAGGCAGTCCTTGACGGACGCGGGCGGCTCGTGAGTGATGACGTAGTCGACGGAATTGCCGTGCTTTTCGAGGTTATCGACCGCCTCCATTATCTCCTCATGTGTGGGCTGTTCACGCTCCCACCAGTCGGTATCGCGTCGGAAGTCGATATCCTGACTGTGACCGCCGCCGAAGGTGAATATCTTTTTACCCTCGATAGTGTAAATCTGTCCGCGCATGAGGTGGATGAGGTTCGGAGCGATAACACGCGCCATACCGCCGTTCCACATCTCGGTGGGATAGCTCTCGAGGATATCGAAGTTCTCGTGACAGCCGTCGATGAAGGCGATAGTGAAGTCCTTTGAGGCGAGCTTTCGCAGTGCGGAGCGCTCCTGCTTGGAGCCGTCCCAGATAAAGCCGAAATCGCCGCATATGATGAGGGTATCTCCCCTGCTGAGCTTTTTCATCTGTGGGTCTTTGAAGCGAGTCAGGTCGCCGTGAGTATCTCCTGTAACATATATCATAGTTTTTTCCTCCGTTTTGTTGTCGTCCTGCAAGAAAAAATCGTTTTTTATCTGTTTATTAGTATAACATATTATATTATAAAATGCAATAGTTCTTTTATTCGCGGGGAATTCTCCTGCCACTGTATTCCGTGTCTTGAGATGTGTTGTCAGTAGTCGGCGAGGCATCAGATAAAAAATTTTCTATTAATACTTGATTATTTTTCGCCGATATGGTATAATAACTTTGTATAAATATACCATTCGACCTTCACGTCAGCCACGTGCTGTACACATATACAAAGGAGAATGCTTATGCGTCCCGATTTGTTTCATATAGCCTTTTACGCTTCGGCACTGCTCATACTTGCCACGACCATATTCTTCACAGTTATCCAGCAGCGCACAGCCAAGCTCAACAACAAGCTCTTCCTGATGATAGCGGGACTCCTCTCGCTGAACGCGATATCGCAGATGATCGCAGAGTTATCCTACCCGCACCGCTTCTCGGACAGCTGGTTCCTGCTTATCAACGTAAGCGAGTACATCTACTTCATGCTTCACGCGATGATACCGCCGCTCGTGCTGGTATACGTCAACGTCGTCACGGGAGCATCGACGCGCTACGGACGAGTCAAACGCATCATATACGAGCTTCCGCTCATCGTCGCCGAGGCAACACTATTCCTTAATCCGTTCCTGCACTGGTTCTTCTACTACGACGAAAACCGCGAATTCTGCCGCGGCTATGCAGAATCCACGCTGTACCTGTCGGCGGGCTTCTACCTTACGGTATGTCTTTTCACGCTCGTATATACGTGGAAGGCAGTCGTCATGAACCGCCGCATCGCGATAATCTACTTTTTCACGGTATGCATCGCCGGAATACTTGTACAGCTCTTCTTCCTCGACGTCAAGGCTGAGCTATTTGCGGAATCCGTCGGACTTCTCGGCATAATGATAGCCGTCGAGACGGAGGACGACCGAATCGACGTGGATACGGGCTTCTACAACCGCCGAGCGCTCCAGCTCGACCTCAACAACTACCTCGTCAACAAGCGCGAGCTGTGGGTGATGTGCATCAAGGTCACGAACGCGGACATAATCCCGCGTGTTACGGGCTCGGAGAACGTTGATATCCTCTCCACGCTGATGAGCGACTACCTGCGCACGAAGATATCGCGCTCGTACATATACAACATGAACCCGCAGACCTTTGTGCTCACCATTCTCGACAAGGACGAGGAAGCCGTAAAGAGCCTTGCGACGGAGATACTTGTCCGCTTTGATATGCCGTGGACGATAAACGACAACGAGTACCTGCTCAAGGCAGTCATCATGTTCGCGGACGTACCCAAGCGCCTGCCGTCGTCGGCTGACGCCTTCTACATGGCGGACAGCCCCGTCCCCGAGGGCAACGACAAGAAGATACTCTGCGGCAGTGACCTCAACTACCTGCTTCGCCGCTCCGCGATACAGAATGCAATCGTAAACGGACTGAAAAAGGACAGCTTTGAGGTCTACTACCAGCCGACCTTCAATCTCTCTGACGGCAGTCTCCACGGCGCGGAGGCTCTCCTCCGCCTCGACGACGAGACTATCGGCAGGATACCGCCATACGAGTTCATCCCCATATCCGAGCAGATGGGACTTGTCGACGTGCTCGACACCTTTGTGCTCGGCGAGGTATGCAAGCTGCTGAGCACCGAACTGAAGAACGACACGAGCATCGAAGCGATAAACGTCAACCTTTCCGTGCTCCAGTGCATGAAGCCGGGCTTCGTGCAGAGCATCGACAAGGAGGCTGACAAATACGGCATCGACCGCAGCCGAATCAACTTCGAGATAACGGAGTCTGTCGCCGCGAGCGACTACGACCAGCTCTCGCAGATAGTCTCGGAACTCAAACGCTCGGGCTTCCGCTTCTCGCTCGACGACTACGGTACGGGCTACTCGAACGTCATGTCGGTATTCTCAATGGACCTCGACATCATCAAGATAGACAAGAGCATACTCTGGACAGCCGTCGACCACGAGCTCGGACGAATACTCCTCGAGAACACCGTCCGCATGATAAAGCAGATGGGCAGGAAGGTTCTGGTCGAGGGCGTCGAGACAAAGGCGCAGCTGGACCTCCTGCGCGATGTCGGAGTGGACTATTTGCAGGGCTTCTACTTCTCGCGCCCGCTGCCAAGGGATGAGTTCCTCACTCTGGTGGCAAATGAAAAGCAAAAAATACAACAACGGAGTAAGCAATGAAAAGAGCATTTCAGGAGCCGAGCGCTCCTATCCGCGGTAAATCGCTGCTCATGGGCAGTGATATCACCGAGACGGGCTTTCTCGACATGATAGAAGAGGAAGCCGAGCCGATAAAGCAGTTTTTCACCTACTACAAATGCGCGATAATGGAGGTGGAGACGAAGTTCCGCGTACTCAACGAGCAGTTCTCGCTGAGCGGCGAGACTAACCCGATAGAGTTCATACAGTCGCGCATAAAGAGCTACAGCAGCATAATCCACAAGCTGAGCGACAGAGGCGTCCCCGTGACGCTCGCCAACATGGAGGAAAATCTCTCCGATATAGCGGGAGTCCGCGTGGTATGCTCGTTCATGGACGACATATACCGCCTCGCAGACTGCTTCCTCGGACAGGACGACATCTTCCTCATCGAGCGCAAGGACTACATACATGAGCCCAAGCCGAACGGCTACAGGAGCCTACATCTCATCATTGCGGTGCCGATATTCCTCGAGAACGAGAAGCGCCTGACAAAGGTAGAGGTACAGCTGAGAACGATAGCAATGGATTTCTGGGCGAGCCTCGAGCACAAGCTGCGCTACAAGAAGGACCTCTCCCCCGAGAAGCTCGAAGCTCTGCGCGTGGACCTGAAAAAATGCGCAGACGAGAGCGCGAGCTGGGACAGGCGTATGCAGGAGATACGCGACTACATAGAAGAATAAAAGCGAAGGCGTGACAGAAAAACTGTCACGCCTTTTCAGCGAAAAATGAAAAGCTAAAGAAGCAGAGCTTCTTTAGCTTTTTTGCATCATATCAGCTTGCGCTCGTCGCAGTATTCGCACTCGAGAAGGGTCTCGTCGCCGCTGGAGCGGAAGCTCTTGGGGAGATACTCCTCATGGTTGGTGATGCAGCGCGGATTGTCGCAGCGCACGCCGCCGTAGACCTTGCCCTTGAGCGTCTCGGAGCTCTTCTTATCGCCGAGTATCATCATTATCAGTGCCATACGTGCAAAAACGCCGTATTTCGCCTGTGTGAAGTACATCGCACGCGGGTCCTCGTCGACCTCTACGGTAATCTCGTCCACTCTCGGGAGCGGGTGCATGACTATCATATCCTGCCTTGCGAGCTGCATTTTCTTTTTGTCGAGGACGTAGGTGTTCTTCTGCGCGAGGTACTCCTCCTCGCTGTCGAAGCGCTCCTGCTGGATACGTGTCATATAGAGCACATCAAGCCTGCCTATCGCCTCCTCGAGGGTGTGGACCTCCTCATATGTACTGCCGTTAGCCTTGATGATGTCCTTGATGTAGACGGGCATTTTCAGCTTCGGCGTGGAGATGAAGATGAACTTGTTGTTCTCGAGCATACTCAGCGCCTTGCAGAGCGAATGAACGGTTCTGCCGTTGATGAGGTCGCCGCACATACCTATCGTGAGTCCCGACAGCCGCTTCTTCTCGATTTTGAGCGTGAGCAGGTCGGTGAGGGTCTGCGTGGGGTGGAGGTGACCGCCGTCGCCTGCATTTATGACGGGACAGTCAGCCGTCAGCGAAGCCGCCTTTGCAGCTCCCGCGACGGGGTGACGGATAACGAGGATATCGGCGTAGCTGCTGACTATTTTGGTGGTGTCCTTGATAGTCTCGCCCTTTGCGACCGACGAATTTGCGGGATTATCGAAGCCGATTATCTTGCCTCCGAGGCGGAGCATAGCGGTCTGGAACGACATCTGCGTGCGTGTGGAGGGCTCATAGAAGAGGGTCGCCATGACCTTGCCCTCGCACTCGTGAGCGTACTTGGCGGGGTCATTTTTGATGTCGACGCCGAGCTCAATGAGCTTCTTCCACCATGACACGGGGAAGTCGTTGAGGTCGATGAGGTGCTGATATTCTGACTGCATAATTAAAACCTCCGTTATGTTTTACAGGATCTTGCTGCCGTTTATCATCATTTCAAACTGCACGCCGAGGAACTCGGAGGCTCTGCGGCAGAGCAGCATACGGTTCATGAAAATCTCGAAATACTCCATTACAGAGGATATCTCGGTATCTATCTGCAATTCGAGGATTATCGAGGTATTGTTGTCGTTGAAGTGTACCTTTGAGAGCTCGACAGCGTAGTTTACGCGGTCGTGGATATCGAAGGTGAGCAGGTCGTTGTTGCGGACACGGCTGCGGCGGACGTCGGTCTTGTCGCCGATTATCATAGCCGCCGATATCGGGTCGAGCGGCATACCCGTGCCCTCGTCGTGGTTGCCTATCGCCGCGATGACGGAGCATATCTCCGAGGCGGGCATACTGAGGTTGTCGAGCAGACGGAACGCCATAACAGCGCCGCTCTGCGCGTGGTCGATGCGGTTGATGACGTTGCCGATGTCGTGCATCATCGAGGCGATACGCGCGAGCTCGACAGTGCGCTCATCATAGCCGAGCGTCTCGAGTATCATCGCGGAGGTCGCCGCAACGCGCTCAACGTGCGGGAAGGAGTGCTCGGTGTAGCCCATAGCCTCGAGCGTCTTGTCCGCGCGCTGGATGTACTCCATAATGTCGGGA
>Ga0247608_10003906_pt1 | contig 17034 bp, 11 predicted proteins | sample 176DNAGHGlowgp2_FD_193490 | JGI IMG/M metagenome (GOLD analysis project Ga0247608, IMG submission 193490) | Sheep rumen microbial communities from Palmerston North, Manawatu-Wanganui, New Zealand - 1766 DNA GHGlow gp2 | ecosystem: Host-associated > Mammals > Digestive system > Stomach > Rumen ... | reverse complement strand
ACTATTCTTGGTGAAGGACACGCTGGCAAAACCAGCGAGCACACTATTCTTGGTGAAGGGCGCGCTGGCGATACCAGCGAGCACAGTGGCTGCGAGGGTTGGTAGGGAAGTGGAGGCCTACTTGTTGCGGGCCTCGATCTTCTGGTTGATGTCGTCGATGACCTCGTCGGTGAGCTCATACTTCGAGATAATCCACATGGCCACCAGCAGCAACAGGGCGGGAATGATGCACACCAGCCAGCGTATGCCCTCCTGGGCCAGGGGGGTCTGCTGCTCGAGGTCGTTCATAAAGTAGGCTCCGGCGGCGTTGCCTACCGACATCATGGCGAAGGCGGTGATGAAGAACAGGGCCACCACGCGCAGCGGGCGGTTGTGGAAGAACTCAGTCCAGAGGTCGCTCACCTTCACGTTCTTGGTCTCGCTCTCGTCCATGACCACGCGCTCCTTGGTCTGAGAGAAGCAGAACAGGAGCAGCGCCAGGCCGATGATGGCGTAGATGGCCATGGCGTAGAACCAGGCGCTGGAGTCGGTGGGCAGGGTGCTGGCCTGCTGCTGGGCTGCCTGGTAGCCTGTCCAGGCGAGCACGGCACCGGGTACGACGCCTCCCAGGGCCATGCCAGCCTTGTAGAAGATGCCTGTCAGTGCGTTGACGATGCCGGCGATGCGCTTGCCGCTGGTGTACTCGGCAAAGGAGATGACTTCGGGTATGAGGGCCCACATGTAGCCCGTGGCTACGATGACGCCGGTGGACTTGATGAACTGTGCGATGTAGACCAGGATGATGTTGTCCTTCACCGGCCCCATCTTACTGATGAAGTAGAGCATCAACATGCCCACGATGGCCACAGAGAGGAAGATGTAGAACATATTCTTCTTTCCCACGCGGCGCTTGATGGCGGGCACCAATGGCATGAAGATGAACGAGGGCAGCGAGCCCAGGCCCATGAACAAGGCCATCTCGATGGGCAGGTCCTTGGCGGCGGCCAGGATGGCCACGAGTATGGGTATGCCGGCCGAGACGCTCAGTCCGCCCACGTTGGCCATGAACATGCGCACGGAGGTGAGGATGGTAATCTCGTCGGTGTCGCGCGTGAGCGAGGAGTTCAAGGCGCCGTAGGGGACATTAATTAAGGTATAGAGCATGGACAGTCCCACGTAGGTGACGTAGGCATAGACGAGCTTGACCGTGTCGGTCTGGCCCTCCATGCCGTTCCAGAAGCAGAGTATGGCCAGCACCGTGAGCGGTATGCCTGCCAGCACCAGGTAGGAGCGGTACTTGCCCCAGCGGGGGTTGTGCTTGTCGACGTAAGTGCCTACGAGCGGATCCCACAGCACGTCGACCACCCTCACTACAAGAAACATGGTGGCGGCCACGCCAGGGTTGAGGCCGTAGATGTCGGTGTAGAAGAACAGCAAGTACATGCATATCGTCTGGTAGATAAGGTTCTGGGCCAGGTCGCCCGACCCGAAGCCGATGCGCTGTAGCCAGCTCAGTTTGTAGAAGCCTTTGGTTTCTTTTGTTTCCATAAGTATTGGGATGAATGTGTTTTGGTTTAGCAATTGACGTGCAAAGATACTAAAAATTGGCGGATAAAAGCTTGGCAATTGTAGCAGAATAGTTTTTATATGTCTCAAATGCTTAAGTATTTTCGTTTTTTTGCCATTTCATCGAGGATTTTTACTATTTTTGCACGTCGAAAACATAGAATCCTAAAACTTGAAGACTATGAAGACAAGCAAAATCAGTGTAGTGTTGGTATTGTTGGCTGTGGCCTGCTGCCTGCCGGTGACAGGCCTCGGCCAGGTGAGGCTGCCGCGCCTGTTCCAGGACGGCATGGTGCTGCAGCGCGGCCAGGAGATAGCCGTGTGGGGCTGGGCCAGCCCCGGACAGCAGGTGAGCGTGCGCCTGAACCGCCACCAGGCCACGGCCACCGCCGCCGCCGACGGGAGGTGGCGCGTAGCCCTGCCTGCAATGAAGGCGGGTGGCCCCTATACGCTCCAGGCTGGCGACCTGACGGTGAGCGACGTGCTCATCGGCGACGTGTGGCTCTGCTCCGGGCAGTCCAACATCGACGTCACCGTGGAGCGCGTCTACCCCCAGTACACCACCGACATCGACCGCTATGAGAACCCCAACATTCGACTCTTCCGCGTGCAGAACGACACCGACACCCACGGCCCCAAGAGCGACATACGCCCCACGGGCGTCAACTGGAAGCCGGTGAGCAAGCAGACAGCCTGGGGATTCTCGGCCGTGGGCTACTTCCTTGGCCGATACATGTATGAGAAGACGGGCGTGCCGCAGGGCATCATCGTCAACAGCTGGGGAGGCACGCCCATCGAGGCATGGCTGCCCGCCGACTCGCTCCGCAGCGACTTCCCCATGCTCGTGGCCAGGACACAGATGCTTGAGAGCGACGACTATGTGAAGGCGCAGCAACGGGCCAACCAGCTGGCCGACCAGCGGTGGCACCAGCTGCTCGACAGCCAGGAGACCACCATCGAGGCTCCGCAGGGGCAGAGTGCGTTCCTCTTCGCCCAGCCCGGCTACGACGACAGCGGCTGGGCGAGCGTCGACCAGTTTGCGCCGTCGATAGTGCCCACACAGGGCAGCGGCGGGAGAGGCAGCCGCTCGTTCGTGGGGTCGCTGTGGCTGCGCCAGCACGTGACCATCGACAGCCAGCACGCCGGCAAGCCAGCCCGACTGCTGCTGGGCACCCTCTTCGACTGCGACTACACCTTCGTCAACGGGCAGGAGGTGGGGCGCACCTACTACCAGTATCCGCCCCGCCGCTACGACATACCCGAGGGGCTGTTGCGCCAGGGCGACAACGTTATTGCCGTGCGCTTCGTCAACAAGCAGGGCACGCCCCACTTCATCAAGGAGAAACCCTATCTGCTGGCCTTCGGCGACGACCGCCAGAGCCAGAACCCCATGCCGAACGACGTGGTAAGGCTCTCCACGTCGTGGAAGCACAGCGTGGGCGCGCTGATGCCGCCCTGTCCGGGCGTGGACGTGTCGCTGCAGAACCAGGCCACCACGCTCTACAATGCCGTGGTACACCCGCTGGCCCCCTACGGCGTAGCCGGCGTGGTGTGGTACCAGGGCGAGTCCAACGCGGGCAACCCCGCTCCCTACGCCACGCTGCTGCGACGGCTCATAGGCTCGTGGCGCCAGCTGTGGCAGCAGGCGGAGCTGCCCGTGGTGGTGGTGCAGCTGGCCAACTACATGGCTCCCTCGGCGCAGCCTCAGCAGTCGTCGTGGGCACTGTTGCGCGAGGCACAGCGTACCGTGGCACGCGAACTGCCCGCCGTGGAGCTGGCCACAGCCATTGACCTGGGCGAGACGGTAGACATACATCCGCTGAGAAAGCAGGAGCTGGCCACGCGCATAGGCGACGCCTTTGCCCGAATGGTCTACCGCGACAAGCGCGCACCACTGTCGCCACAACCCACGGCGGCCACGGCCCAGGGCAGCACCGTGACGCTCGCCTTTGCCGAGGCGCTCGAGGAGGGTAGCCTCAACGAGTTTGAGCTGGCCGGAGCCGACGGCAAGTACCACAACGCCGTGGCCACGGCCAAGGGCAGCACCGTGACAGTTACTGCCGACGGCGTGGAAAAGCCCTGCTTCGTGCGCCACGCATGGAAGGACAACCCCATCAACCTCAATGCCCGCGCCGCCAAGAGCGGACTGCCGGTGACACCCTTCCAACTACAGGTAGGGCAGTAGGCAGACGTAACGACAGACAAGCGGTGGCTCCCACTGAGGGAGCCACCGCTTGTGGTATCAAAAGGTCGTAGCTCTCCCGCTGAAAAGGATTTGCCCCTTGAGGGGAATGACTCGGCAAATGGGGGTGAGCGGCGGCAAGCGCAGTACAAACTTTTCTTACAAAGCACGCGCTGAGACTCGCGTATTTGCCAGCGAGCAATAGCCAAAGGTCAAATACGCAAGTTTAAGCCTTTTCCGTAATAGGCTGGAAACCAACCACTTCAATGCCAAGCCCCTTTTCTCTGAAAAATAGCATGAGAATTTTTTCCGAAAGGCACTGAGTATTTTCCGAAAAGCACTGAGTATTTTCCGAAAAGCACTGAGTATTCTTCGAAAAGCACGTCAGAAGGTATGTAAGTATGGACATTAGAAGCCATTCCATGGAAAGAAAAACCGCCATTCTGGACAGTTTATGCGTAAATATGAACCATCGAAGCCATTCCCCCACCACTGGCTGACTATCTTCAAGCTTCTTCAGCGCGTAGAAAACAGCTGGGAGTGTGGGCGACCCCGCCCTCATTTACTCGATTCTGATGACAATAAAAACAAGGAAACAATTTTACATACTTGCCGTAGAATGGTCTGAAAGTCGCCGCGTATTAACCGTTACATCACCACGCTTTGGGCAAAAGTCAGCAGCTGCTGCGCCTAAAGGGCAGGCTGGGCTGAATAGACCTTAACAGCTTGGTTGGCCAGGTGGTAGTAAGAGCGGCTCAGAAGACGTAGCGCAGGTGAAGGTCGAGCGTGGTCTGCGACGAGCCTTCCGACTGCTGGTAGCCCGTGCCTATGGTGGTGCGGTCGAAGTAGTTGGTGGTGGCTATGCGTGCCGTGGCCACGAGGCTCCGGGCTATGGTGGCGCGTAGCATGAGGCTGTAGCGCAACCCGTGGCCGCTGAGTGAGGGGAAGGAGAAGGTGTAGAGTGGTGCGCGCTCGTAGAGGTAGATGCGGCTGTCGTAGCTGTTGGTGTTGAAGTAGGTGGCGGCGAGGTTGGCCGTGAGCCTTCCGAGGGTGTAGGCCACCTGCTGACTGAGGGCGTAGCCGTGGCTTCGTTCGCGAAAGCTATGGAGTATTCCGTCGGCCTGGGTGATGGTGGTGAGCCGATGGTGGGGGCGCAGGGTGAGCCTGAGTCGTGCGCGCTGCTCACGGTGGTTGGTGAGCTGGGTCTTCGCCACATTGTCGCGCTGGCGCTGCCTGAGGCGGTAGCGCCCCTCGAGGCTCCAGATGGTGGAAGCGTAGGCGGCGGAGAGGAGATAGTCATAGGCGTGGGAGGCAGGCTGCGACACCTGGTAGCGCAGCCACGGCGAGTAGGCATAGTCCACGTAGGCCTGCAGCCGCCAGCGCGGAGACAGCTGCCAGCTGATGCCGCCCATGGCTCCGCTCTCGTTCTGCACGCGTCCGCCCTCGCTCACGCCACGGGCGTAGAGCGACTGGTAGCGGTAGCTGTAGAAGCGGTAGAGTGCCATGAGGCTCAGCCCTCCGCCCAGGCGCAGCGAGAGGCTGTTGAGCGTGGCCAGTGCACCGTGTCCGTCGATGGCTGTCTCGCCGGCCAGGCTTAGTCGATGGCGCTCGAAGGCGTAGTCTATACTGGCATTGACGAAGTTGCTGCCCTGGGCATAGTAGCGCCGGTAGGCCGTTGCGCTGTTGGGCTGCAGACGGCGGTCGAGGTGGGTATAGACGGCGTTGGCACCCAGGCGCAGGCCATGCAGGCTCACGTCCATGCGCAGGCCGGTGGCCGTGGCGTGGGTGTTGTTCTTCTTGCTCATCTCCGTTGGCGTGCGGTGATAGCCTGAGGTGACCAGCGTCTGCACCTCGCCCTTGCTGTTGAGCGTTCCGTCGAGGCCGCGATACGAGGCGAAGGCCGTCAGGCTCAGCCTGCGACTGAGGCGGAGGGTGGTGGCCGCCCCTTGGAAGTAGCCGTTGGTGGAGCGCGACGAGTGGGGCCTCAGGCCGGTGGTGGTGCGCCCCAGGCTCTGGAGCAGGGCCAGCTTGCCCAGGCTGAAGCCCGACTGGAGCACCAGCCCCATGCCGGCCGACAGGCGGTACTTGCCCACCACGAGGTTTTCTACCATGCCCTGTCGCTTGAGCTGGATGAAGAAGGAGTAGAAGTCGTAGCCCAGGCTGTTGCCGCCGGCCAGGAAGGGCTCGCCCGCATCCTGCGAGGCCACGAGGCCGGCCTTGAGCCGGTTGCCCAGGCTCAGGTCGTAGCGCAGCCAGTGCTTATAGCGATAGCCTAAGTAGCCATTGCGGTCGCCCTTGCGGGTGAAGAAGGGCAGCTGCACGTAGCCCATGAGCTGGTGGCGGCTGTGGCGGCCGAGGTCGCGCAGGCTGAGGCCCTCAGGGCGCTCCACGCGGGTGGTGACAGTGACAAACTGGCGGAGCAGCGACAGGCGCGCCGGGTCGAGAGAGCTGATCATGCGCAGCTCGCTGAGCGACTTCATGGGGCCGTAGTGGTAGAGGTAGTTCTCGATGTCGTCAATCTGGCTTGCGGTGAGAAAAGGCAGCTGCTCCAGGTCCTTGCGCGTGGCGCTGTTGAGGTCGAGCGGCGACTGGGCCAGCGCCGACAGCGTCTCCATGACATCTTCCAGGTCGCCCTCTGCGGTGTCCTCGTCGTAGCCCATCACATCGTAGACGGCCTCCTCCCATTGCTGCACGTCCTGCGCCACTGCCCGGGTAGCGGCAATCGTCAGCAGGCAACAGACAGCCATTGCGCGGCGCAAGGGTGTTGCGAGAGTCTGGTATGTCCTGTTTTTTCTGCCTTTTATCATAATTAAAGCTAATAATCGGTGTCGGGTGGACGAAGTTTAGCAGAAACTTAGTACCTTTGCCCCGACAATGAGACGCACAGCTACACTGGTCATGCTGATGGTGCTCTTTGGCGCCTGCCGCCTGGCAGCGCAGGGCACGGAGGCTTCCGGCGGCAACAATGCCGGCGAGCCGCAGCAGATAGTGCCCATGGTGAAGGTGAGCAAGACTCCCTACAAGGGCGACACCATACAGTATGTGGAGCTGTCGCCGGCCTACGTCTATCCGCACCTCACCTTCAAGAACAAGCGTCAGGCAGCCACCTACATGCGCCTGGTGCGCAACGTGAAGACGGTGTTGCCGCTGGCCAAGGAGGTGCGCATGATACTCATCGAGACGGCTGAGGTGCTGGAGCGCCTTCCCGACAAGAAGGCCAAGGAGGAGCACATGAAGCGCGTGGAGGCCGACATCGTGCGCACTTACAAGCCGCGCATGAAGAGGCTCACCTACTCTCAGGGCAAGCTGCTCATCAAGCTCGTCGACCGCGAGTGCCACTCCACGGCTTTCGAAGCCATGCAGGCTTTTCTGGGGCCGGTGCGGTCGGGCATGTGGCAGGCCTTTGCCTGGATGTTTGGTGCCAGTCTGAAGAAGGGCTACGACGCTGAGGGCACCGACCGGCTCACCGAGCGCGTGGTGCTCATGGTCGAGGCGGGGCAGATGTAGCAGCACGTGCTGCCACATAAGCCCGCCAAGATTGTCACTTGCCTTTTGCCGCTATCGCAAAGGCTCACGCCCTACCACTTATCCTTCGTCACTATCTCGTCGGCCCAGCGGTGGTCCTTGGGGAAGGGCTGCCCTCCCCAGGCCTTGACCTGTGTCCACGGCTCGGCGGCGTCGGTCCAGAAGGGGTGGGAGGCTGGCAGGCCAAGGGGCATGAAGGCCAGCGTGGTCATGTAGAGCGACCCGTTGTTGGTGTACCAGTCGGCCACGTCGGGCTGGTGGCCGCAAAAGCCTATGGTGAGGTATCCGCCTGGGTTGAAGTTCTGCTGGCTGTCGAACATGCGGTGCATGACCTGTGTCAGCGCTGCCCTCACCTGTCCGTTGCTGAGTTCCTTGGGCAGTGTCTGCTGCCAGGCCATGAGGGCCAGTGGCTGGAGGGCTGCCAGGCGGTAGGGTATGCTCCTGCCCACGACGGGGAAAGTGCCCTCGGGCGAGATGAACCGCTCGAGCACGATGGCATGCTTCTGGGCGCGCCGGAGTGCACGCTCGTGGTACTTCTTGTAGTCGATGCGCGTGTTGGCGCGGGCGTCGACCATGGCCTGGAGCGTCTCGAGATACATGGCGTGGAAGACGTAGCTGGAGTAGTAGTCGAAGGCGAAGGTGGGGCCGTCGGCGTACCAGCCGTCGCCCACGTACCACTCCTCGGTCTTGCGTATGGCCGAGTTGATGCGGTACTCGTCGTGCTGGCGGCCGCGGAACTCGTCGGTGTTGAAGGGCGGCTGGTGGCTGGCCGTGGCCTTGGCTATGAAGCTCTCGATGATGCTCGAGAAGAGCAGCCAGTTGGTGTAGGGCGGGTCAATGTGGCGCAGCTTCTGCAGCTCGCGTATGTAGCGCTGCTTGGTCACGCCGTCGAGGGGCATCCATAGCTGGTCGTAGGCCCTGAGGAAGGACTCTACTATGTAGGCGGCGTCGACCAGGTTCTGCCCAGCCACGCCCCAGCAGAGGTAGTCGGGCGACTGTGGGTCGACGGCGTTCTTGTAGGCCTGGAGCGCCCACTGCCTGAGCTGGCTCCGCTGCGCGGCCTCGCTGCCGGTGGCGTCGGTGCTGTCGGTGAGGGCTATCCAGGGCGCGAGGCCGGCCATGAGGCGTCCGAAGGTTTCCATGTACACCACCTTCTTGTTCCTGTTGTCGAACGATGGGCTGAACTCGGTCTGCATGTTCTTCTGTAGCTCTCCGCGCGCCATGTTCTCTAATACGGGCTGAGCCATTCTGTAGGCCAGCGAGGCCCAGTATTGGCGGTCGCTGGGTGGGGTGGTTTTCTTCTTCGCTGCCCCGGCGGTGGCCGTGAAGAGCAGTGCTGTGACCAGGATGGTGGCCAGTAGTGTTGTCTTTTTCATTGGCTTTAAGATTAGGGATTGGTTTTTCTGCCACAAAAATACGAAAAAAAAGCTTTTGTACAAAAAAAAGCTTACGTTTTTTCCGTAGAAAACAGTAAAAAAGCACGGCAGTGTGCGTTGGAGGCTTTGCTGCGCAGTCTGGTTGTCTGGCTACTTCATCATGCCTCGTATCTTCTCGCGCATGTCGGCTATGCTGAGGTTGCGGGCAACGATGGTTCCCTTCCTGTCGACGATGAGCAGGGTGGGTATCTCGGTGATGCCGAGCTTGTCGACCGCTGGCGACTGCCAGAGCTGCCCGTCGCAGACGGTGTACCAGGTGATGGAGTCGCGGCGCATGGTAGTTCGGCACTCCTGTACGGTGGCATCGAGACAGAGGCTGATGATTTGCAGGCGCGAGCCGAACTCGCGCTTCAGGGGCTTGAGCTGTCGCTGCAGGTGTTGCGAGTCGAAGTTCCACGAGGTCCAGGCGCACACCACGTTCACCGTGCCGTTGAGGTCGCTGTTGCTCACCCTGGCGCCGTCGATGGTGACAGCCGAGAAGGGTGGCAGCTGCTGCCCCACGACGCCCTTGCCTATTCGCGTCACGTCGGTGAGCAGCTGGTTGAGCTTGATGTTCTTTGGCGTGGCTTCCTTCATGAGCGTGAGCAGTTCGGTGGCCTGCTTGTAGTCAGGGCTTGGCGTGAGTAGGAAGTGCTTCCTTATCAAGTAGAGGCTCACTGGCGAGGTGGGGTGCTGCCTGACAAATTCCACCACCTTCTCCGTGGCCTTGGGGGGCGAGAGTTCGTTGAGCTTGAGCTGTAGCTCGCTCATGAGATTGTTCTCCTCGGTTCCGGTGACGGTGACCTCCTTCAGGTTCGAGGCATCGCCGTTCATGCTTACCTTGGCTCCGGGATAGGCAAACACGGGTATCTCGGAGTAGTTGGGGAAGATGAAGCTCAGGGCTACCGTGTCGTCGATTTCGGTCTCGTAGACGAATTTTCCTTCGGCCAGTTTTACGGTGTCCACGCGTCCGCGCCCTATGTCCATGTTATAGACGTAGAGCGTGCCTTGGTTGAAGTTCTTGAACTTACCCTCGATGACGAAGGTGTCGCTGTTGGAGCTGCAGGCCATGAGCAAGGCAAAAAGGAGAATAGTGGACGGCGTTTTCCACCATCCACTATTCTTATTGCTTGTCGTTGTGCCTGTGCTCACTGCTTATTTCTGAATCTTGCTCAGCTCCAGGTCGTCGGCTGCATACTTGGCGTAGGCGGGATCTTTGGCAATGGCTGCGCGCAGTGCCTCGGCGGCGTCGTTCTTGTTGCCCATGCGGGCGTAGAGCACAGCCTTGAGGTACTCGGTGGTAGCGTTGGGCACCTTAACGTACTTGAGCGTGACGGCAGCTGAGGCGTAGTTCTTGTTGAGTATCTGTGCCAGTGCAGCGCTGTTGGAGTAGACTTTCGAGAAGTCCTGCTCTGCCTGTGCGTAGTTGCCCTGCGCCAGGTGCAGGTTGCCGAGCACCTCGGCCAGTCCGTTGGCGTCGGTGGCCTTGGCTATGTAGTTCTCTGCGGCCTGCAGGTCGCCGTTCTGCAGGGCTATGAGACCGAGGTTGGCGTTGGCCTCAGGCAGGCTGGGGTTGAGGTTGAGTGCCTGCTGTATGTACTGCTTGGCAGCAGCGAGGTTGCCCTTGGCATACTCCAGTGTGGCCAGGTTGTTGTAGGCCCTGGGGTCGCTGGGATAGATTTGCGTGGTGGTCTTGTAGATTTGCTCCTGACGGTCGCTGGTGTTGTTCAGGCTTGCGCAGTAGAGCATTTCCTCCACGCTGAGCTGCGAGGGGTCGACAGCCATCTGGTTCTGTATCTGGTTGTCGTCGCGCCCCACCACCTCGTAGTTGATGGTCATGCGTGAGCGGCGGAGCTGAGGCAGTATGCCGTCGGCCAGCTCGCGGAAAGCCACTGATATGTTCTTGATTTGCTGCTCGCGCTCCTCCGGGTCCTTGTACATGGAGAGCACACGCAGTATGACATCCTTGTCCTGTATGTTAGATGCCTGTACCAGCTCCTGGAATCCCTCCCAGTCCTGTGCGGTGTACTTGGCGTCGATGGGCGCGCTGGCGTTGTTGGTCTGCTTCAGTGTCTGGCGCACGTACTTCTCGGTCTCTGCCTGACGCTGGCTGGCCAGACGGTCGTTGAGCGAGAGTCCGCCGTCGGGCGATGCGTAGGCCGACACCTCGACGCTGCTCAGGTTAAGCCCCTCGCGGTCTTTGTTGATGCGCTCGAGCAACTTCACGAACTCCTGCACGGAGTTGTTCTTGAGTTCGCTCTTGCGCAGGTTAGCCTGCTGTATGAGGAACTTGATGTTGGCCTCCTGCTTCTGCTCCTGTATGCGCTTGAAGGCATCGGGGGCAATGGCGGCCTGGGCGTTCTTGAGCGTGGTCTTATAGAGTTCCGACGTGGCCAGTATGCCATAGGCCACTTTTACCTCGGGCACCTTTACAGCCTTGTTGCCTATGCGGGCATCGAAGGTGAGGTACATGTCGGCTGTCTTCACACCCTCATACTTGAAGTTGGTCTTCATGGTGTAGCGCCCGCCCACGAGGTAGGATATGGTCTGGTCGTTGCCTTCCACCTTCTCGCCCTGGAAAGTGGCTGTTGCGCCTTGCTGGCGCACCTCTTTCCCGTTGAGCGTGTATCTGAGTTCGGGAATCACCGTCACCACGGCTTTCTTTTTCATATACTTCTCGGGGAACATGCCGTTGATGGTTGCAGGCACCTGTCCTGCCTGTGTCTCAAGGGGGTTGGGTGTCACGTTGAAGTTGTCGGCCGAGAGTGCGCCCAGTTTCGAGCACGAGGTAAGCAGCAGCATGGCAGCTGCCGACCACACGATGAAGTTTCTTTTAAGCATTGTTATCGTCGTTATTAAGTTTTTTTCTGTAAAGTGCTGCGGAGCGGGCTTGAAGCCGCCTTTCTTCTTCCTAGGGTTTCCTAGGATTTCCTAGGTGTGCCTAGGCTTTCCTAGGTATTCCTAGGCTTTCCTATGTATTCCTAGGCTTTCCCTGGGTTTTCTCCTTGCTTTGCAAGCTTTGTGCCGCGAGCGGGACTCGAACCCGCACGACCATTCCTGGTCAAGGGATTTTAAGTCCCTCGTGTCTACCAATTCCACCATTGCGGCTTTGCCTTGCCTACGGTAAGGCAGATGCAAAGGTAAGAATAATTCTTATAACAGCCAAAGTTTTTGCACTATTTAACCCAAAGCACTCACTCTTCGAGCTGTGGCCACTGGTCTGGCGTCCATCTGATGGCGCGCTGTATGAGTATCGACATGCCTCGCCTGGGTAGGTAGTATCCATGGCAGATGAAGAGGTCTTCGCCGGTGGGCAAGTGGTAGGCGGCGCAGTGTCCAGCGGCCTCATATTCCTTTTTGTCGCCCTCGAGGATGATGGTGCCACCGCCGCGCAGCATGTCGCGTCCCTGGCGGTCAAGATAGGGTCCCTGAACGCTCTTTGAACGCCCCACGGCCACGCGGTAGCTTGACTTCTCGCCTCGGCAGCAGTAGTCCCACGACACGAAGAGGTAGTAGTAGTCGCCGTGTCGGAAGATGAATGGTGCCTCGATGGCGTTTGGCCCGGCGAACTTCGACGTGGGGTTGGGCTCGGTGGTCTCCTGTCCGCGGGCATAGCGGCGGGCAATGGTTTGGGGCTTCGATGCCAGGTGCATGGTGTGGTCGAGACGTGCCAGCTGTATGCCGTCCCAGAACGAGCCCCAGGTCATCCAGGGCGTGCCCTTCTCGTCGACGATGAGGTTGGGGTCGATGGCGTTCCAGTCGTTGCGCTTCTCCCGCGAGCACACGATGGGTCCGCAGTCGCGCCAGGGTCCGCTGAGTTTCTCGGCGGCCATGAGCCCAATGGCCGACGTGTTCTTTCCAAAAGTGGAGCAGCTGTAGGCCAGCCACCACAGTCCGTCCTTGCGGATGATGTCGGGTGCCCATACATGGCTCTTGAATCCTGGCACAGAGTCGCGCGCCCACTGGGGTATGGTGTCGAGCATGGGCTTGTGGCTCACTGTCCAGGTGTGCCTGTCGGTAGATGTGGCCCACTGTAGTCCGTTGCCGGTGGAGAGCAGGTAGTAGGTTCCGTCTTCCCACGCCATGACCGGGTCGTGCACCATGATGGTGTCGGTGACGAAGTCGGCTGTGGGGCGATGGCGGCGGTTGGTGGCGTTCTGTGCGCTGAGCGTGGTGGCTGCCAGGGCGAGCATGGCCAGCGTGAGGGGTTGTCTTATTGTCATGTTAGTATTTTGTTTGGTTTTGGCTTACCTACGGGGGAAACCCGTCGGCACGAGCTATTGGCGGGCTGGGCTGGGTCAGTAGAGCAGCAGCAGGCCGGCGAGGGCGGCGTAGGCTATCATGCGTATGGGGTTAATTTTCATGTAGCCTGTGCCGAAGGCTGTGGCTGCAAACAGGGCGATGCTGATGCCGAACTGCCAGGGGTTCTGCGTGGGCGTAGAGAAGTTGTCGGCGTTGCAGAGCAGCAGCGTGGCGGCGGCCAGCAGTCCCACCACGGCAGGCCTGAGTCCTTCGAACACGTGCTGCACGGCCTTGGCCTTCATGTACTTAAGAAACATGCTGCTGATGAGTATCATCAGTATGAACGAGGGCAGTACCAGGGCGAAGGTGGCCGTAGCCGAGCCGAGTATGGCCATGAGGTGGCCGTAGCCGGCGTTGTGGATGGCTATGTAGCCGCTGTAGGTGGCCGAGTTGATGCCTATGGGGCCGGGGGTCATCTGGCTTATGGCCACGATGTCGGTGAACTCGGCCGTTGAGAGCCAGTGGGCGCGCTCCACGGTCTCGTGCTGTATGAGCGAGAGCATGCCGTAGCCTCCGCCAAAGCCAAAGAGCCCTATCTTGAAGAAGGTGACAAACAGGTCGAGGAATATCATGTCAGTGCTTGAGTCGTCCGTAGGTGTAGCCGGCCACACCGGCCACGATAATAATATAAATAGGTGAGACGCCGAGCAGCCAGATGGCCAGAGCCGAGGCCACGGGTATCCAGGCGTTGGTCCAGCCTATCCGTGCGCTCTGCGCCATACGGAATGTGGGCACGGCGATGAGGGCCACCACCGCCGGCCTCACGCCTCTGAACATGGCAGCTATGGCGGCGTTGTCCTGGAACGCGCGGAAGAAGATGGCTATGGCCAGTATGATGACGAACGAGGGCAGGGCCGTGCCGGCACATGCGGCCACGGCTCCTGCCTTGCCTCTCATCTTGTAGCCCACGAAGATGCTGGTGTTGACGGCGAAGACGCCTGGGCAGCTCTGCGCTATGGCTATGATGTCGAGCAGCTCCTGGCGCTCCACCCACTGGTGGCGGTTGACCACCTCCTCCTCAATCATGGGTATCATGGCATATCCCCCTCCGAGGGTGAACAGGCCTATGCGGAAGAATGTCTTGAACAGTTCTGCAATCACGCTGCTGGGTCTTTTCATGCTCTACTGCTATCGCTGTGCCTCCACCCAGCGGCGGGCGTTGACGAAGGCCTCTATCCAGGGTGTCACCTCGTCGTGGCGGCGCTCTGCCGGGTACCAGCCACACTGCCAGGGGAAGATGGCGCGCTCCAGGTGGGGCATCATGCACAGGTGACGCCCGTCGGGCGAGCAGATGCCAGCCACGTCGTAGTCGCTGCCGTTGGGGTTGGCCGGGTAGCCGTGGTAGTTGTACTTGGCCACCACGCTGTACTGGCTCTCTTCGCCGGGCAGTGCGAACTTACCCTCACCGTGGGCCACCCACAGGCCGAGCTTGCTGCCACTGAGCGAGCCGAACATGACGCTCTGGTTCTTGGGTATGCGCAGGCTGATGAACTCGCTCTCGAACTTCCTTGAGTCGTTGTGCAGCATCTTGGCCCCCGTGGCGCCCACCAGCCCCAGCTCCACCATGAGCTGGCAGCCGTTGCAGATGCCGAGCGAGAGCGTGTCCTTGCGGGCATAGAAGCGGTCGAGGGCCTCCTTGGCCTTGGGGTTGAAGAGGAAGGCTCCTGCCCATCCCTTTGCCGAGCCGAGCACGTCGCTGTTGGAGAAGCCGCCGCAGAACACGATGAGGCTGACGTCGTCGAGGGTCTCGCGACCGCTGATGAGGTCGGTCATCATCACGTCCTTCACGTCGAAGCCGGCCAGATACATCGAGTAGGCCATCTCGCGCTCGCCGTTGGTTCCCTTCTCGCGGATGATGGCTGCGCGTATGCCCGTGGCCTGTCGGCGGTCGGGGCTGATGCCGTACTGTGAGAGCTTGCCGGTGAAGCCCTTGGGCAGCTCTATCTCCACGGGTTGCCGCTTGTAGTTGTCGAAGCGCTCGCGGGCCTTGCCGTTGAAGCTCTGTCGGCGGTCGAGCAGGTAGCTGGTCTTGTACCACACGTCGCGCAGGTGGTCTATGTCAAGGTCTATCTTGCCAGTGCCCTCGCTTGTTGCCGTGCTGCCCAGCGGGTAGACTATCTCGAGCCTGCGCCCCTGCTCCACGGGGTAGCCTATCTTGGCGTAGCCCACGCCGAGAGCGTCCATGAGCTTCTTGAACTCCAGCTGGTGGCTGTCGCTGATTTGTATCACCACGCCGGGGTTCTCGGCGAAGAGTGTCTTCACGAGGTCGCCGTGGGCGCACAGGTCGTGCAGGTTGACGTGCAGGCCGCCCTCGGTGTTGGCGAAAGCCATTTCAAGCAGGGTGGTGACGAGTCCTCCGGCCGAGATGTCGTGGCCGGCCATCACCCATCCGCGGTTCACCAGCTCCTGTATGGCGTTGAAGGCGTCGGCAAAGTATTCGGCGTTAGCCACCGTGGGCACGTCGTCGCCCACGTGTCCCAGGCTCTGTGCAAAGGCCGAGCCGCCTAAGCGCTGCTCGCAGAAGGAGAAGTCTACGTGGTAGAGCGACGAGCGCTTGTTGTTGACCACCACGGGCGACACCACCTTCCTCACGTCGCTCACCTCGCCGCCGGCGCTGACGATGACCGTGCCGGGCGAAATGATTTTCTCGCCGTTGGGATACTGCTGCGTCAGCGAGAGCGAGTCCTTGCCGGTGGGCACGTTGATGTGGAGCTGGCAGCAGAAGTCGCTCAGCGCCTCGACGGCGCTGTACAGGCGGGCATCCTCGCCCTGCTGCGAGCGGCAGGGCCACATCCAGTTGGCCGACAGCGAGAGCGAGGCCATGCCGTCGGCCAGCGGTGCCCACACGATGTTGGTCAGGGCCTCGGCCACGGAGAGCACGCTGCCTGCCTGGGGCGATGCCAGCCCGGCCTGCGGCGCGTGGCCTATGGCGGTGGCTATGCCCTTGCGCCCCCGGTAGTCGAGGGCCACCACGCCGCAGTCGCTCAGCGGCAGCTGAAGGCGGCCCTGGCACTGCTGGCGAGCTATCTTGCCCGTCACCGAGCGGTCTACCTTGTTGGTGAGCCAGTCCTTGCAGGCTACGGCCTCGAGCTGGAGCACGCGCTCCAGGTATTGCTCGATGGCAGCGGCGCTGTCGCTGCCTACGTTGTAGGCTACCGGGGCGTAGTGGCGCTCCACGGTCTGGTCGCGCATGACGGTCTTTGGTGAGTGTCCAAACATCTGGGCCACGTCGAGGTCGAAGGGCTTCACGCCGTCAGCCTGGCGGAAGGCAAAGTGTGCGTCGCCGGTGGTCTGGCCCACCACGTAGAGTGGGGCGCGCTCGCGCTCGGCTATGCGGCGCACGTGGTCAATGTGCTTCTCGTCGATGAGCAGGCCCATGCGCTCCTGGCTCTCGTTGGCTATGATCTCCTTGGCGGAGAGCGTCTTGTCGCCTATGGGCAGGCTGGCCATGTCGATTTCGCCGCCGCAGTCCTCGACGAGCTCCGACAGGCAGTTGAGGTGGCCGGCGGAGCCGTGGTCGTGGATGCTCACCACGGGGTTGACATCCTCTTCGCAGAGTGCGCGCACGAGGTTGTAGGCGCGCTTCTGCATCTCGGGGTTGGCGCGCTGCACGGCGTTGAGCTCGATGCCGTTGGAGTAGCGCCCGGTGTCGACGCTCGACACCGAGCCGCCGCCCAGGCCTATGCGGTAGTTGTCGCCGCCCACCACCACAATCTTGTTGCCCTTCTGGGGCGTTTTCTTCAGGCAGTCGCGCTTGGTGCCGTAGCCCACGCCGCCAGCCAGCATGATTACCTTGTCGTAGGCGTACTTGGCCCCACTCGTTGACTCCGAGGGGGCTTCAGTGGTCTGGCCGGCGTTTGTAGGCTCTTGGTGCTCGAAGGTGAGCACCGAGCCGCAGATGAGGGGCTGCCCGAACTTGTTGCCGAAGTCGGAGGCACCGTTCGAGGCCTTGATGAGAATCTGCTCGGGGGTCTGGTAGAGCCACTGGCGCACGGGCAGGATGTCCTCCCAGTCGCGCTGGGTTGAAGAGTCAACCGACTCTCCGCTCTCTTCGCTCAGCCTGGG
>Ga0247608_10003904_pt1 | contig 17038 bp, 11 predicted proteins | sample 176DNAGHGlowgp2_FD_193490 | JGI IMG/M metagenome (GOLD analysis project Ga0247608, IMG submission 193490) | Sheep rumen microbial communities from Palmerston North, Manawatu-Wanganui, New Zealand - 1766 DNA GHGlow gp2 | ecosystem: Host-associated > Mammals > Digestive system > Stomach > Rumen ... | reverse complement strand
CATCGGTGCGCTCTGGGTGGCACCCAACCGCATACAGGACCAGAAGATGAACTGCATGGCCCACGAACTCGGTCATTCCTTCCAGCTCCAGATACCTGCCGACTCGGTGGGCGATGCCTGGGGCGGCTCTGGCTTCTTCGAGATGACCTCGCAATGGATGTTGTGGCAGGTGAACCCCGACTGGCTGACAGACGAGAACTACCATTTTGAAGCTTTCAAAAAACTCACCCACAAGGCGTATCTGCATCTAGAGAACATTTACCACTCGCCTTACGTTATCCAGTGGTGGAGCGACCTGCATGGCAGGAAGTCAATTGCAGAACTGTATCGGCAGGGTAAGATAGGCGAAGATCCTGTGATGACCTATAAGAGGATGTATCGTTTAAGTCAGACTGATTTTTGTGATGAGATGTTCAGGGGCTATCAACATTTGGTGAACTTTGATTTTAAGCATGCCCGTCTGGCAACCAGGAAATATGCATGTACTTTCAATACTGAATTATCAGATAGCGGTGGATGGCTGAGCCCGAAGCACTATCCTGAGGAATATGGATTCAATGCCATCCTGCTCGACGACAAGGTGGATCTGAATGCACGTAGCTTCGGCCTTCAGATAACGGGTGACAATCTGAGATACGGTTTTGTAGGCATCACGACTGATGATGAAGAAATCTATGGAGATATAAATGTTACTAGTTTCTCAGTCCCTCAGAGTAAAAACCTTAAGCATCTGTATCTTATTGTCATGGGAGCTCCTGCATTGCATTATAAGATACCTATGCCGTCGGAGGAAAACCCTGATCCAAAAACAGAACTGAAGGAGTTTCCTTATTCCTTTAAGGTCTGTGCTTACTCATCAGGCACAGCACAATGGAACACTCCAGGAGCAGGAAATCCTTTTATCCCTGGATATTTTGCCGATCCTACCATTCGTAAGTTCGGCGATACATATTATTTATACGCTACCACCGACGGCACTGGTAATGGTTACGGTCCCGCACAGGTGTGGGTATCGAAGGATTTCTGTAATTGGAAGAACATCGTTATGAACTGGCCTACTACCGAGGTGGTTTGGGCTCCAGACGTGGTACAACAGTCTGATGGCACCTTCCGTTACTATTATTGCGAGCCATGTAATATCAATGTGGGAGAGAGTTCTTCACCTATTGGCCCTTGGCACAACATACTTGACAAGGATAATGCTGTGATGGTACCCGACCGTTATGTACACAATGTCATCACTCTTGATCCGCAGCTCTTCCGCGATGACGACGGACAAGAGTACCTATATTTCACTACATGGGGTATCTACGACGGTTTCGGTTGCGGTGTAGCCAAACTGAGTGGCAAGAAACCTGTTACTGGCGATGCTCGTGGATGGAAAGAAGACGCTCCCTTCCACATCGCTGCTGATGAGTTCTTTTCAGAAAAAAGACTTATTCCCAATACTGAACTGAAGGATATCTTTGAGGCGCCCTTTGTATTTAAGCGTGGCGATACCTATTATTTCACCTACTCCTCCGGATCCTGTCACGACCATACCTATCGTGTGCAGTATGCCACCTCAAAGACAGGACCGATGGGACCTTTCGTATATCAGGGTTGTATCCTTGAGACCAATGCCGATGGGACTATTCATGGCCCAGGACATCATAGCGTATTCAGGGAAGGTGAGCGTTATTATATTATTTACCATCGTCACAACAATCCCCATTCCGTTCATGGTTTCAACCGTCAGGTATGTATCGACGAATTGCGCTTCGATGCCAATGGGAACATTCTCCCAGTAGTTCCTACTCATGATGCCAGACACGTTGGCCTGATACCTTCTCAATCATATAAGAATATGGCCTATGGGGCAAAGGTTACAGCCAGCAGTTATTACGATGAATGGTTCAAGCCCGAGTATGCGGTCGATGACAATAATGGAACGCTGTGGAAGGCTCGCCGAAGCAACTGGGACCCAGAGAAACACAACGAATGGCTGCAGATAGACCTCGGGAAGACGACCAGATTCAGTGAGGTGTGGATACAGTTTGAGTATCCCACATTCTTCTATCAGTATTTCATAGAGACCTCTGTTGACGGCCAGAAGTGGACGACATATTCCGACCAAAGGGAAAACACTATGCAAGGCTCTCCGATGATTGACCGTAAAAAGACAAAAGCGCGCTATCTGCGCATCACCATCACAGATACTCAGAAGAACGGCCACATGCCTGCAATATGGAACGTAAAGGTATGGCAGGATGCTCCACAGTTACCTGATGCAGACGTGGTGTCTAACGACGGGTATCCAGGAATGCATCAAAAAGATGTCGGTTCAGAGACTCGTCTCCGTCATGCCAGCATCACCGTCGATGCCAGCAGCATGGGGCAAGGCAGGAAGGAACCGATGGATGTGACGGAAGTGGTGACAGCAGAAGGCTCTACCCTGAAAGCCAATAAACCATTGCGCTTAAGGGTAAAGGACGGACGATGGGCACTTTTCTTTAACGGTTCTCAGTCATTGGCCAGTCAGGAGCCTTTATCGGAGGTGTATCGTTATAATGCACCTTATACCATCAGTACATGGGCATTACAGACGGAAGTTGGTCCTGTACCAACGCTCGTTTCTCTCAGTAGTTCTCATGCAGATCTCGCCACAACCGAACTGCGCCTGGGCTCAGACCAGCGTGCAGGTCTCATTAATCACAATGGTTCTTTTGAAAGTTGTGGAATGCCTGAAGCTGTCAAGGATTCCGAAGGTCAGTGGCATCATTGGGTGGTGACATTCGATGGATGGAAGGAAAGTATCTATCGTGACGGAGAATTATTGCATGAACAGAATAATTTCATCATGATTCGGCCTGAAGGGAAGGTTGTGATAGGTGCCGACGGTAGCGGAGCAAACAGCTTCAGGGGTTATCTGAGCGAACTATCTATCAAACCATTGTCCATCACTGCCGATGAGGTGAGAACGATATTCTGTCAGCGGAAGGACGAGTATCTGGCTTCGCTGGGTGACGATGACTTTGACGAAAGCGATCCCGACAGCAAGTTTACCCTTGCACCAGACATGAAAACTGTATTGGAGCAGCCTGAAGAGGTGACATTGTCAGCCACATCAGCTGACTTCCTCGGTGATCCTCTGAAAAATGGTGGTCATATATATAAAGAGGTAGAGGGTGACTTCGTGATGATGGCTTGTTTCACAGATATGGAAGGCCTGAATGAACACAAGGTAAAGGGATATAATGAGTGTGGACTATTGATATCGGAAGGTGAGACGCTGTATCAGCTGGGCGTATTCCCATTATATAATTGCGGTAATATGTTCACAATGACTGGTAATAAGGAACGTACTCAATATCCAAACTACAAGGGCTATGCTTTTGACCATATTTTACAGTTTGAGCGTCGTGAACATCTACTCTTTGCCCGTACCAGCAGCGATGGAAAGACTTGGCACAATATGCCAGGCTCTCCTGTCAGGATAGATGCACCTAAACTTAATCTCGGCATCTATCAAACGACATACTCAGAAAACCTGTCGTGGGCTAAACTGAAGAATATCATCATCTATCAGAGATAAAAAAAGGAAGTTCTTTTGGTTGTTTCGTTGTTTTTTTATACTTTTGCCCCATCATGCGACAACTGATTTTGCTGATAACAGGAGTTCTGGTACTCTTGCCTACTTGGGCTAAGGATGATTACTGCTACCGTCAGATTACAATGAATGACGGGTTGGCTGCCAATGCTGTGCGAAGTATTGTACAGGATAAGAATGGTTATATATGGTTCGGAACCGACAATGGGTTGTGCCGCTACGATGGGCGCAAGGTGATGCCCTTTCGTATTGCCGAATTGGGTATCAGCCAGTATATCTCTGCCCTGATAGTAGGCGACGACGGTCTGTATGTGGGGACGGTAAAAGGAGTCTTTTTTGTGGATTTCACACACCAGACGATTAACAGGCTGCCAATGGAAATCCATTCCACAGTTACTTCTCTTTCTTTGGATAAGGAGGGTGAGCTGTGGGTGTCAACGATGGAACAGGGGGTTTGGCGGTATATCGTGAAAACAGGACAATTCAACCAATATAACATAAAGACTCCAGGGAATGCCGTTGCACAGGTGATGGTAGATGCTGGCAATCAGATATGGACTGTAACGAACTGGGGAGAGCCTGTGGTGCAGAAACTAAACCGCCTGCATGATCAGTTTGAGCTCGTGAATCTTAGTTTTAAGGGGCTCCCCATATCTCTCCGAATGCTTCAGACAAGGGATGGTCGTTACTGGCTAGGCTCTTGGGAATATGGGCTGTTGTTAATGCATAGCGACGGCCGTCTGGAACAGGTGCTTAACCCCCAACTTACGAAAGTGGGTTGGCATATACATGCTTTGTATGAAGACCCAGAGGGGTTCATATGCATTGGTTGTGACGACGGACTGATTAGCCTTGATCCGAAATCAGGAGAGTGGAAGAAGTATGACGAGCGCTTTGTCTATGCCATTACCAATGACACCGAGGGAGGCATGTGGATAGGCACCTTCTATGGAGGAGTAAGATATCTCTCGCCAGTGGGAAGGCGTTTCGACGGATTCTCCATGGCGAATGGACTTTCAGGGAATGTCATCTCCCGTTTCTGCGAGGACCGACAGGGACGTATTTGGGTGGGCAGCGACGATGGTGGGTTGATGTGCTATAATGGTCGCTTTGTCAGTTACCCCCATCACGACTGGCTTTCCAAACGTAATGTCCACGCTTTGTGTACTGACAACCACAACAATCTGTGGATAGGCACCTATACCGATGGGGTGGTTGTGATGAATCTGGAAACGGGTAGCCTGCGCCAGTATATGCAGACCAACGACTCTACCTCGCTCGACAACTCCAGCTCGTATTCCATCTTTCAGGACGCTGATGGCGAGATATGGGTGGCTACCATGGAAGGACTATGCCTCTACGATGCCAAGAAAGACTGTTTTATACGCATAGGCAAGACTCATGCAATAACTATCGATATCGATGAGGATAGCGAGGGCAACTTGTGGCTATCCACGCAAGGTGAGGGTCTTTGGCGCTACAATCAGAAAACACAGGAACTCCACAACTTCCGTAGTGAAGATGCTTCCGACAACACCTCTTTGCCTGACAACCAAGTGAACTGCTGTCTGATTGATGGGAAGGGGAAACTTTGGGTAGGCACCTTTGCAGGACTATGCACCTACGACAAGAACAGTAATTGTTTCAAGCGTGTCAGCCTCGATGTACCAAGTCAGAATATCCTGAGCATCATTGAAGACAACGGGGCTTTATGGCTCACTACCGAACGTGGTATCGTGAAGTATGTTCCCGATGAGGGTGTGCAGCGGTTCACACTTCACGACGGACTAGTCAGCGAGCAGTTCCAGCCAAACAGTGCTTATAAAGCAAGCGACGGACACATCTATTTCGGTTCAACGGGTGGCTTTAATTGTTTCCTTCCTTATCAGATTAAGGCCAACATGGTAATGCCACCAGTCTATGTCACTTCGCTGAGCATCCTGAACCAAGAGGAGCATGACGCAAGTGGATTGCCGCTCGACCTGACCCAGACCAAAGAGATAACCATCGGCTACAGTGATTCAAAGATGGTAAGCCTGTCTTTTGCATCTCTTAGCTATTGCTCACCAGAAAAAATACAGTATGCATATATGCTTGAGGGGTTTGACCAAGACTGGAACTATGTGGGCAATCAAAATAGTGCAACCTATACGAATCTGCCTGCCGGTACTTATACTTTCCGCGTAAAGGCAACCAACAACGATGGAATATGGTCCGACCGTGAGGCCAGACTGAAGATTATGGTAGAGCCACCGTTCTGGTGGAACTGGTATGCTAAACTGTTCTACCTGCTGTTATTGGGTACCGTCATCTGGTATTATGTCCATCTGCGTCTGAAAAGGGCTGAGCGTCGCCATCAGATAGAGATGCAGCGCCTGAACGAAGAGAAAGAGAAGGAGGTGCGCGAGGCACGTCTGAATTTCTTCACGATGATTGCCCATGAGATTCGCACCCCAGTATCACTCATCATCGGGCCTTTAGAGAAGATGATGAAACGTGGCAATCCCTCTGACGATATGAAAGTCATTGACCGTAATGCCCATCGACTACTGGAACTGGTCAACCAACTGCTCGACTTCCGAAAGGTAGAGCAACAAAGTTTGGAGATGCACTTTGCCCCGCAAAATATCCACGATTTGATTGTCTCAGTGAGTGAGCGCTTTGCACCCACATTCGAACAGAATGGTCGGCGGTTCACAGTCGATTATCCCAATGAGCACTTTACGGCCATCGTTGACAAAGAGGCTGTGATAAAGACCATCAGTAATCTGCTTACCAATGCCAATAAATACACAAAAGATGAAGTCAGACTATCGTGTGTCGAAGATCCTGTTGGCCAGCGGTTCCGTATCATGGTCAGTGATAATGGAGTAGGAATCCGTGAGGAAGACCGTAAGCGTATCTTCCAGCCTTTTTTTCAGGCTGAGGGTAACAAGCCTGGTACGGGCATTGGTCTGAACATTGTGAAGAATATCGTCGATCAGCATCATGGTGAAATCAGTATAGAATCAGAATTGGGTAAGGGCAGCGTTTTTATAGTCACCCTGCCTGTAAGTCAGAATATAATCATTGAAACAGGTGTCCATAGTGAGAAGGATTCTGTTGCTATCGGCGAACGCCTGCAAACAGTAACGCCAACTGAATATCCAACAAGGATTCAGCATACTATTAACTCGCCTAATCCTGTCATGCTGATTGTGGATGACTCTGAGGATATGCGTGACTTCTTGAAAGGCAACTTTAGCGATAAGTATGAGACCCTGACCGCAGAAGACGGTATTGAAGCACTCCATCTGCTTCAAAACCATGAAGTCAATATTATCATTAGCGATTGGATGATGCCACGAATGGATGGTGCAGAATTGTGCCGTCGAGTACGTCAGGACCAGCTGACTAGTCATATTCCTTTCATTATGCTTACAGCTAAGACCGATGATGACTCTAAGGTGGAAGGAATGGACGTCGGTGCCGACACATACATCGAAAAGCCATTCTCTGTACAATATCTCGAAGCCTGTATCAGAAATATACTCCAGATACGTCGCCGCTTGATGGAGAAATTTTCAACCCAGCCATTAGAGCCTGTAACCGAAATTGCCCAGAACTCCACTGATAGCGAGTTTTTGAAAAAGATGAATCAGATTATTGAGGAGAATTTTTCCAATTCAGATCTCAATGTAGACTTCCTTGCCGATCATTTGAACATCAGTCGTAGCGGACTCTTTGCCAAGATTAAGACTTTGGCTGACGTTACTCCCAACGAGATGATTCAGATTGTACGACTGAAGCGTGCTGCCAAATTACTCAATGAAGGTGGCCATATGGTTAGTGAGGTGGGTTACATGGTGGGATTCTCTAACCCCTCTTATTTCTCTAAATGCTTCCAGAAGCAATTCGGCATTCGACCTGCGGAATATATGAAATCCTGCCGGTAATAACATTCCAAAATATGTTGTATATTTGCAACCAAATAACAAACATTCATCAGTATGAAGAAACCCCAATTGCTAGAGAAAGAGCATCTTTATAGCATTATGTTCGAGTCGGAGAAGCCGGCAGGACGTATATTTGACCTCACCCTGATAACAGCCATCTCGCTGAGCATTATCATCTCGTTCATCGAGACGATTCCCTCGTTGGCCCAGACCTTTAAACTGGTGCTGGAGATACTGGAATATCTGCTCACTTTCTTCTTTACGGTCGAGTATATTGCCCGTGTCTATTGCTCACCTCGCAAGCGCGACTACGTACTGAGTTTCTTTGGCGTCATCGACTTATTGTCAACATTACCGCCCTACCTTTCCTTCTTCCTGCCCAATGCAAGGTATATGATCCTGTTGCGCTCATTCCGCTTCATCCGTATCTTCCGCATTTTCAAGTTGTTCAGTTTCATCAACGAGGGTTACATTCTGATGCATTCGCTTCAGAAGAGTCTTACGAAGATTGCCGTCTATTTCTTGTTCGTGCTGATACTGGTCACCTGTCTGGGCACCCTTATGTTTATGGTTGAGAGCGGCCAGCCTGAGACGCAATTCACTGATCTTGCCACCTCGGTCTATTGGGCCATTGTCACAATGACGACTGTTGGCTATGGCGACATTACACCAGTCACACCCATAGGGCGTTTGCTTTCTGCATTTGTTATGCTGTTGGGTTATACCATCATTGCCGTACCCACAGGTATTGTCACCGCAAACATTATTGACGAATCGAAAGAAAAACCGAAGGACGGGCACTGCCCGCGGTGTAATGCCAAAGTGCGCAGCAAGGACCGTTATTGCTCACAATGCGGAGAAAAGTTGTAGCTTATTCATATCTTTTGATTACTTTAACACCAATACTTCGTTATCCTTAAATGCCTCGTAGCCGCTGGTCACGACACGCTCGCCAGGTTCAAGACCTTCGAGGATCTCGTAGTGCTGAGGGTTCTGGCGACCCACACGGATCGGACGGCGATAGGCTTTCTGTCCATTCTTGTCCATCACGAAGATCCACTGTCCGCCTGTGGTCTGGAAGAAGGTGCCACGAGGGATGATGACGGCCTGTTCTGGCTGGCCCAGTTCGAGATCGATATAGTACGTCTGACCTGTGCGGATATTTTCTGGATGCTCCCCTTTGAAAATGAAGTCGCAACGGAACTTGCCCTCACGAACCTCTGGATAGACCTTGCGCACTTGCAGTTGATACTGTTTATCGCCACGCGTAAAGGTGGCTGCGAGACCTTGGCGCACACGGTCGATATAATGCTCATCTATCTGCGCCTGCACCTTATAGTCTGAGAGGTCATTCAACTGACCGATCTTCTGTCCTGGTTGTATGCTTTGGCCTAACTCCACATCAAGCAGACCTAGTTCACCATCGATGGCAGAGCGTATCTCGAGCTTGTCCTTACGCTGGCGCACCAACACCACATTCTTACGCATATTTTGCAGGTTATCCTCCATCTGGTCCATCTGAACGGTGCGATAGATAGAGTCCTGCTTCAGTCGCTTCGATACCAAGGAACGCTTCTTGGCAGAGAGTTGATAGTCTTCCTGCGATTGCAAGTAATCCTCCTTGCTGATGAGTTTCTCCTGATAGAGCCGACGGTTCTGTTCATAGTTGCGCTGCTTGCGTTGGGTATCCATATCGAGTTGTGCCTGCTCCGTCTGGTTGTTCAGACGGTCTTGCTGCATCGCCACTTGGGTGTTTCTTAAAAGGTTCTGCTTCTCAGCGAGTTCAGCCTCAGCATTCAGGATCTGTAGGTCGAGGTTGCTGTTCGAGAGGCGAACGATGACATCACCCTTGTGCACCATAGTTCCTTCCTCAACCACTTTCTCCATCACGATTCCACCTTCTTCGGGTGAAATCTGTACTATCTGGATAGGCAGAACCTGACCATTGGTGCGCACATAGTCCTTAAACTCAGCACGCAGCACATCGCTGATAGTCAGTTCGTCCTTGTTCACTTTCAGCGTCGAGGCATGATTGCCGAAAATCACCCATAACACGATTAACAGCATGATGCACACGCCAAATGCATAGGGCAACTTCTTCATCAGTTGCTGACTCTTGTTTTTTTCAATTACTCTGTCCATCTTAGGTATTTACTATTTGACGATTCACTATTTGACGATTTATTCCCATACCTTCTCCCCACGATAATAACGTACAAGGTTTTCCTTAACTATCGCCATCAACCGGCATTGCAAGAGTGTAGCCTTCGAGTTGAGCAATTGCGAAGAGGTGGTGTGCACATCTATGGCAGTGCTCAACCCTTCTTCGAACTGGCGACGCGTCAGTTGGTAAGCCAGCGAGTCGGCTTGCACCTTCTTCTGCATCTGGATGGTCTGCTTCTGATAGCCCTGCCAGTCGTTCCATGCCTCGGTGCTCAATTTCGTCAGCTCCAGCATTTTCTGGTCGTAAGCCTCCTGGGCTATCTTGTAGTTGTTCTTGGCCTTGCGGATATTGGTGATGGTTTGCAGACGGTTGAACAGGGGTATGCTCAGCGAGGCTCCCACATACTCACCCATATTGTTCTTCATCTGATTGCGGAAAGTCTCAGCAGCATCGTTATGCAGCGTTTTGTAATAAGTGGTGCTCAGGCCCGCACTGAGAGAGAGTGATGGATAGAGAGAAGCGCGAGCCTGATGCCACTCATGTTTCGACGTCTGCAAGCGATAACGGGCTGCCAGCAACTCTGGATGGGCCTCGTTATCCGGATTCTTTTCCCACGTTGGAAACGAATTGTTCCCTAACTGGGACTCAAACATTCTTGCGTCCCGTTGGTAGCAAGCGACGAGCCGATTACCCACGTTGGGAGAATATACCAGGCTCAAGCTATCGCTTAAGGGATAGTTCATCACCTTTTTCAGTTCCAGCAGAGCCGAGGCATAAAGGTTCTGCTGGCGTGTCAGTTCGTAGTCGGCTTCAGCCTTCTGCGATTCTACCTGAGCCACGTCAGCAGCACTCTTTCGCCCCACCTCTTCAAGCAGTTGCACCTGCTTGAGCAACAACAACGTTTCTTCAACTTTCTCATGAGCCATTTTTATGAGTCCATCGTAATAGGCCGCATTGGTATAGGCCTGCAGCACGTCGAGCGCTGTCTGATCCTGGCGTTGGCGCAGACTGGCGCGCCCCATCAGTTCGCTAGCCTTTGCGGCTTTCAGGGCGTGAATGCGGCTGAACCCGTCAAATACGGGTAGTGAGGCAGATAGGGAATAGCCATTATAGAAGGTACTGACATCAGTATAGGTGTTTGTCTCTGGGTCGATGGCTCGTCCGAAGTTATACTGTGCCCCTATGCCTGCATCCACGTCTGGCAGGAAACTGCCTATGGCTTTCGTCTTCTGAGCCTTGTAGTTGTCAAGTTCCAACTCAGCCCGTTTCACCTCGTGGTTATGCTCTACGGCATATTGCATACACTGCTGCATCGTCCACGTCTGCGCTGCGGAAGTGAAAAACGAAAAGTAAAAAGTGAAAAATATAAATACTGTTCGTCGCATATTCTTTTGTTTTTTGACGATGCAAAGGTAGGCTTTTCCCTTCTTACGTGCAAGCATTTTAGGTTGCCCAGATGCAGAACGTCTAAAATTTATACACTTCACCGTATGATTTCTTGACGGAAAATGATTACCTTTGCACCATGAATAATTACGGAACCATATTGATCGTTGATGACAATGCTGCCATACTGACGGCGATGCGCTATCTGCTCGATGCCACTTTCGAGCAGGTTCTTACCACAAGCACGCCAGATGATATCCTGAAACTGATGGCTCAGCAACCCGTCGATCTGGTAGTACTCGACATGAATTTCACCCTTGGCGTGAATACTGGCAATGAGGGACTCTTCTGGCTTCGCACCATCCGTAAGCAGCATCCGCAAACGCCTGTGGTGCTGCTCACTGCCTATGCCGATGTGAACCTGGCAGTAAAAGGACTGAAGAATGGTGCTGCCGACTTTATCACGAAGCCTTGGGACAACGACGAACTGGTACGCAAGCTGAAGGATGTACTCGACATGCAGAGCGAGATTGTGAGTCTCGATGAGATGGAGAAGGAACACATCCGCCGTACTATCGACCATTGTCACGGCAATCTCACTCAGGCTGCAGAACTCCTTGGTATCACCAGACAGACACTCTATAACAAGATGAAAAGGCTTTGAGAAGTGAAAAGTGAGAAGTGAAAAGTTTTATGAATGTGCTTTTATATATAATAATAGGTATGATGGCTGTGGTCGGCGGCTGGTGGTTTATTCGCCACCAGCGAAAGCTTCGATTGCGTGCCCATCTGATGCAGGAAGCCATCCGTAACAGAGACTTCACCTTTCGAATGCCAACAGACGGTATGTTCTTTGGGGAGCGAGCCATGCAGGATACTCTGAACCAACTGGGTGAGACCATCCGCCAGCAAGTGAATCAAAGCGAAGTGGAATCGTGGGAGCGCCTCACTCGTGTGCTGACCCATGAGATCATGAATGCCACTGCCCCAATCACGAGTATCAGTCAGTCGCTGCTCAATCGGACGGATGTGAAAGAAACGCCACTCGAAGACGGTATCAGGGCCATCTATGAGATATCGCAGCACTTGAATAACTTTGTAGTGAACTATCGCAAGATGTCTGAACTTGAAAAGCCCGTACTGACTAATATCGGTTTATATACTTTGACAGATGAGATTAGTAAAGCCTATCCAGAACTGAAGTGGGAACTGAATGTTCCTGCAGATTTGACGGTTCGTGCCGATATAGGAATGTTACGACAGGTACTGATGAATCTGACAAAAAATGCGATAGAGGCTCACGCTCAGAAGATGGTGGTGGAAGCAGAGAAAGGAGAAATGATTTGTTTGTATATAGGTAACGATGGATTGCCCATCCCAGCCGAAAACCGTCAGTCGCTTTTCGTACCCTTCTTTACCACCAAGCGAGGCGGTAGCGGCATTGGTCTTTCGCTGAGTCGTAGGATGATGGTCTTGCAGGGAGGTATACTTGAACTCTCTGAAAGGATGTGTCAAGGATGTCATACTGCCTTTATCTTGAAAATAAATCATAGTTCATAGCACAAAAAATAGCAAGGAAATATGAAGACTTATAGTTTATTGTTGATTTTGCTGGCGGTTTCGATGACAGGGCTGGCGAAGGCGGATGCTGGGTTGAAACCTCGGTTGGTGGTTTGTACGGACATTGCGCCGGCAGATGTGGAGCCGGACGATATGGAGTCGATGGTGAGGCTGATGGCCTACGCTGATTGTTTCGAGGTGGAAGCACTGATTACGTCAGTAGGCTGGAACTGCGATCCTTATCCCGTGGAGTGGGCAGACTATCTCTTTCGTGTCATTGAGGCTTATCGGAAGGATGTGCTTAATCTGATGAAACGCTCTGGTCAACAAGGATGTCTGTCAATAGAGCAGGAGAACGGCCAGCAACAACTCGGCTATTGGCCCAGTGCCGATTATCTCAAAAGTAGGGCTGTGATGGGTAGCGAACGAGGGGGCATCAAGGTGATTGGCGAGGGCAACGACTCGCCTGGCAGCGAACTGCTCATCCGTCTGGCTGATGAGCCCGACTCGCGCCCCATCTATGTCGCAGCGTGGGGTGGTGCAAACACGCTGGCACAGGCCATCTGGCGAGTGAAGCAGACACGGACGGCAGAAGAACTGAAGCGGTTTGTCAGGAAGTTCCGCATCTATACGATTACCGATCAGGATATGCAGTACAATATGCGGATGGATCGTGCCTACAGTTCCCACATGTGGCTAAGGCGTGAGTTTAAGGATGACTTGCAGTTTATCTGGGATGAGGGTACGTGGCAGGAACAGTGCGAACTGGGCAAGCGCCACTGGCAACAGCACAAAGAGAATATCCAGGGTAAAGGTGCCTTAGGCAAGGAATATCCTACCTATAAATGGGGTGTAGAGGGCGATACACCCAGTTTCCTCTACGTGATGCCTCACGGTCTGAACGACTCTGAAGACCCGCATCAGGCGGGCTGGGCTGGCTATCACGAGCGAGGGATGTGTCCTGACTCATTGACGATAGCGTGGACCTCATGGCAGGAACCGCTCCGTAGCATCTCCGTAGGCTATAAGCAGCGTTTTTATCCTGATGAACTCAACGACTTCATGGCACGTATGCAGTGGGCTGACGAAGGTCGGGGCAATCATAATCCAATAGTCATTGTCAACAAACAGAAAGGGTTGCAGCCCATTCATATCAAAGCGAAAGCAGGAAAGACCATCCGCCTGGATGCCTCCAAATCTTTCGACCCCGATGGCGACATGCTCTCCTTCCATTGGTGGCAACAGCCTGAGATCGGCACTTCCAAGGTTATCATCACTCAGGCGGACCAGCCCAAAACCAACATTCAGATTCCTGCTGATGCAGACAAAGGTGAACTGCACCTCATCTGTGAGGTTCACGACAACGGCCCTTTCCGTTTGCCAGCCTATCGCCGCACCATCATCAGCATTGAGTAAGGGATTTCCCCTCGAAATCAAGTTCGAGTTGAATCCTGCACAACAGTCCTGACCCCGCGTGTTTATAAGAATCTTCTTCTAAACCATAATCCAAAGACGGGATCTGTAAGATATAACTGCCGCATCTCTGAATAGATGAGATCGCGCTCGATAAGTGCATCACGCAATCGGCGCACCCGGAGAATTACGCTGCTTCATAAAAAATCTGGCCAACTCTGTCAATGTGGTCACCGATGGGAGTACCTTTTTTCTTCTGATAATCCAAAAGGTCAACGGAGTAAAGTAGTTCTAAATCATCGATTTCACAAAGGATGCTAAGCAACTGATTATAGTCAATGCCCTTGCCTATCACGGCTAAGTCAATATCTGAGCCTGCACGGTAGTTGCCCTTTGACCTGGAGCCAAAGATTAGAACCTTCTCAATGTTCTCGTAATGGCGAAACACATCTTGCAGTTCCTTGATAACCGTATCGCTTAGCCCGAACTTCATGCCTGTTGATATTCTTGGTTTTGTGACAATTTCTCTAAGGATTCATCCAACTCTTTGAGCATGGGAGCATAGTCGCTGAATATTAAACGGACGATAGGAAGCACTTCATCTTCATCATATACATGACTCAGCGTGTTCCGTGACTTTGCCATTTTCCGCCAACCATCATGATTAGAAATCAATCCGTCTTCAAAAGCCATCTTCATGGTTCCGTTAGGTCCTTGCATGAACTCATATCCTTTGTAGATAAGCAAATCCTGAAGAACTTTCCAAGCCAGTTCAAAGGTATATTCAAAGCGTTGCACAAGACCTTCTATTTCCAATTCCGACAAGTCCTCCATGAACCTGTCGGACTCTGTCACTGCAAGTAATCTAGCGCATGCCTTATGATAATTAGCATAACGCTGAATCCAACGAATGTCTGTCTGTTGCTCCATACATTTTTCTTATTATGTGATTGCAAAGATATACATTATTTCTGAAACAAACAAATTTTCATAGAATTATTTGTAATCGTCATGACCTTCTCAATGACGACAGTGACAATTCGTCGTAAGGTTTTGCATACCCTGCAAATTCATGCCCAGAATTTTGGGCAGATTTCTACCCCCCGTGCATTCCTGACCCCCTGTGTTCGCAGGGAGATTGGGATAGCGTGACATTATCAGTCTTTGAATTCGAGTTCGAGTTGGATCCAGCGGGGTTGTGCCTGATCAGTGGCGCCTTTCTGATTGGAGACGCCAAGACCGATGAGGCGGATGGGATGGGAATGGTATTCCACACTGTGCATCAGTTGTTTGGCAAGGGGAAGGATGTCGTCCTTGGTACGAAGGATGTGGTCGACGGTGATGCTGCGAGTGATCTGTTGGAAGTCCTCGAACTTGACTTTCAGCGTCAGGGTGCGGCCTTCGAAATCGTTTTTCTCAATACGGCGGACGAGTTCGAGCACAGTGTGATAGAGATGGATGGCGACATCGGCATTCTGGCTGATGTCTTTCTCGAAGGTCTGCTCACAACTGACCGACTTACGCTCCCACTCGGAGATAACGGGCCGGTTGTCGATACCGCGGGCAAAGTCGTAAAACACCTGTCCCATCTTACCAAACTCCTGTTGCAGTCGGTTGAGCGACATCTGACGGAGATCGGCTCCTGTGAAGATTCCCATGTGATGCATTTTCTCAGCCGTCTTCTGACCTACGCCCCAGATCTTCTCCACCCTCAACTGCGCAATGAAGTCGAGTGCCTTGTCAGGGTGAATCACCGTTAGACCATCGGGCTTGCGCCAGTCGGAGGCAATCTTCGCCAGGAACTTGCAATAACTGACGCCTGCTGATGCCGTCAGATTGGTGGTTTCCCTGATGCGCTGCTTGATCTCACGGGCGATGTCGACACCCAGTTCGATACCATGTTTGTTGTCTGTCACATCCAGAAAAGCCTCATCGAGCGAGATGGGTTCTATCAGGTCGGTATAGTCGTGGAAGATGTCGTGCAACTGAGCCGACACCTCTTTATATCTTTGGAAATGCGGCTCAATGATGATGAGCTGCGGACACAAGCGCTTGGCCACCTGAATGGACTGGGCTGAATGGACACCAAAGCGACGGGCCTCGTAACTGGCCGTCGACACCACACCCCGCTCCGCATCGTGGCCAACGGCGATAGGCAAGCCCTTCAGTTCAGGGTGGTCGAGCAGTTCCACAGCAGCGAAGAACTGATCCATGTCGACATGAATAATCTTCTTCATTGCTGCAAATTTACGAATTTCTTGCGAAACTAATGCCGCAAACCGCAAAAATTCGGGATGAGTCAGGAGAAGTTCAAAAAAAAGTAGTACCTTTGCACCCAGTTTGAAGTAAAATATATAGCATGAAATTCAAAATTAGTTTATCAATTTTAGTTTTTAGTCTAAGTTTTCAATCCATCAAAGCCCAAACCATAGAACCCAACCTCAAATGGGGCAAGCCAACGGAAGAGGAACTTAAAATGACAGTATATGACATCGACAAGGATGCCGATGCCTTGGTATTATACCATCAGACCTCTGTGAACTATAACTTCGTCAACGGTGATTTCAAAGTATTTTACCGCATCAAAAGTCGTCTGAAGGTTCTCAAGCCAGAAGGAAAGCGAGTGGCGGATGAAAGTATCATGTATTATGAGAATGAAACGAACCGTATCCGAAAAGAAACCGTCGTAGGTCTTAAGGCAACGGCCTATAACCTCGAAAGTGGTAAGGTGGTCAAGACCAAGATGGAGAATTCAATGGTTAATACAGAACGCCTTGACAAGAACCAGATGCTGCTGAAGTTCAGCGTCCCCCAAGTTAAGGTAGGGACCGTCATCGAATATGAATACCGTATTGAGAGTGATTATTATGGCGACATCCGAGACTGGTATGCCCAACACGACATCCCCGTACTCTATACGCAATATGAACTCTCCATACCCGAATGGTTTAAGTTCAACATTGAAGAGACGGGTGTCAACACGTTGGAAAG
>Ga0247608_10003903_pt1 | contig 17039 bp, 17 predicted proteins | sample 176DNAGHGlowgp2_FD_193490 | JGI IMG/M metagenome (GOLD analysis project Ga0247608, IMG submission 193490) | Sheep rumen microbial communities from Palmerston North, Manawatu-Wanganui, New Zealand - 1766 DNA GHGlow gp2 | ecosystem: Host-associated > Mammals > Digestive system > Stomach > Rumen ... | reverse complement strand
GTTTATAACCAGTTATCTATTCTCAGTATAACAGCTTAGGCTGCGCTTTGCAAGAGTTTTGTGCCTCTTTAACTATATTTTAACACATTTCTATGCAGCAACGGGCAGATCTTTAAAATCCGCCCCTTCTTTCATCATCTCCATCATCCTCCTCAATACCTTATTTTTCTTACTCTTAACACTATTTCCATTCCTATATCCAACTCTCCTTGCAATCTCCTCCATTCTACATCCATCCACATAATAACTCTCCAATATCATCTTATCCACTTTCTTCAACTTATTCCAAACCATATCCAACCTCTCAAAGATCTCATCTTCATTTCCTCTCTCTTCCATCACATCAAACATCTCCTCAATTCCTCTTTCATCATCCTCCCTCATCTCATATCCTCTTTCCATTATCCTATCCAAACTCTCAATATCCTCATTCACCTTCCTCAAATAATGCATCCCAATATTTCTACAAACCCTAACCAGATAACCAACCAAACTTTTTTCTCTCAACTTAAACTCCTTATCCATCATCTTTTCCCACAACACCAGACATCCATCATTATAAACCTCTTCTAAATCTTCAAACCTCAAACTCTTAAACCTTCCCATCAATCTCATCAACACATTTTCTCTCTCACCATCTACCACCTTATTAAATATAAGGCTACTAACACCCAGAAGCCCTCTCTTTTCTTCCATCAGAGACAGCTTCTCAACATTCTCATTCTCAAAACCACTTACCTTAATTCTTACTACCATCCTTTAAATTTTTAATTATTGCGTAAATTTCACGCTGCAAAAGTACAACAATTATTTTATTCTTGCAAGTTTTCTGCGTATTTTTTACGCAATTGATTACTTTTTTCCCATTTTTGGCAATATATTATGCCTGATGTTGGGTAAATTATAAAAAAAATGGTGATTTATGATGAAAATTAATGTTTATTCGGAGAAAAGTGGTAACTTTGCTTCAGATTCAAAAATGAAGCCCATGATTATCATCGAATCCAAAAGAAAATCGCTTGAATCGCTGAAGGCTAAGTATCCTGATGCAATGATCATCGACGTGACAAGTCATGCCCAGGATGAGTTCGTCAAGTTCAGTCCCTTCTATCCCAATGGTGGTATTCCTGTTCCATTTAGTGAGGGCTTGGTTGCAGTATCCGTTGAGGGTATTTGGCAAGGTCTTAAGGTTTTCGAAGATGTTGATATAGACACATCTTTATTCTCAAAACGTGATATGAAGAACATGAAACGCACTACAAGAAAATACGGCCCCATGCGGGGACATCGTAAGGGCGTTCATGGCGAGGAACTTCTTGGCTATCTTACTGCCCGAAAGCTGATTTATCTGCCCTGTTACAAGTGGGTATTGGAGAACAAGCTCCAGAAATTGGTGACTGCTATACGTGTTATCTCGAAGAATAAGCCTGTAGTTCTTCTCGATTACAACACCAATCCTGATGTCTACAATCCAAAGAGTCCTCTTTCGCATGCCTCACTAATAAAGGCCTATATTGAAGGAAACTACCCAGAATAACTCTGGTTTTATCTCACACATTATTATATTTAATATGAGATACCCTTGAAAAGGTATCTCTTTTTATTCATTCTATCTTTTAATCAATTAATTTTATGAACATTTTAGAAGCACTTACTCTGAAGAAAGATCTTAAGGATCGTATCGAGGATCTTGGCAACCGGTTTACGAATAGCGTAACGGTAACTAAAGGGGGAAAACCTATCGAAGACCCCAAAGAACTAATGACTCAATTGGAAGATAGTTCCAGACAACTCAATGACATCTGCTGCCGTATCAAAAAAGCAAATGCTTCGGCTAAAAACTACAAAGGTCTTACACTTGTCGAACTCGTGGAAAAACGTGTAATAGAGGAAAACCTTCTGGAAATTCTTCGAAGGGTATTCAGGGAAGCAATATATGGTGACGGAACTGTTTATTATTATGACAGGAAACCAAATTTCGAATACGAAGTGACTATGGACGTTAATCTGCTTAAGAAACAGATTGACGAGAAAGAAACCATTCTCCGTGAATTAACTTCGGAAATACAGAAACTTGACCTTTCAACAGAGATCTGAAGAATGATGGAACGGTTTACTTGTACAAGAGATAATCCGCTTCATAGTCAATTGACAAACCTTGACTGCTGTCTTATCGAAGAGATGGCAGTCAGGGGTTTCCTCTGTGACGAAGACTATGAATTGCTGACATCAATGAGCGGGGAAAATGGGAGCCTGAGAATATTGGATTTGTATGGAGTAGGCGAGACAGACAGCCAATATGAGAACAGTTACGGAACGAATGGACAGAGTAAGATCGTGGTTGCTGACAATGCTTTCGAGGATAGTATAAGACTGGAAAAGATCATTTTGCCGGCAAAATTGGAAGCTATCGGAAGTCCTACTTTCGGTGGTTGCGCTAATTTAGAAGAAGTTGATTTCCCAGAATCGCTTACCTCAATTGGCTCTGAAGCGTTCCTAGATTGTCCCAAATTAGGTGAAGTATATATATCTAAAAATCTAAGTTTGGGCGAGGTTTACAATCATGCATTTTCTGCATCTGCGAACAGCTTTGTTTGCGATTGGGACCGATGGCCAATAAATAAGGATGGAGAGCCAACCTATACAGGTGATGGGTTCGGTTACTTTTCCTATAACGGAGTTTTGTTTTTCGGCTTCGAGTGGGATGAATGTATCGAATTAGAAAAATATCCTTCAATGAAGGATCAGAGCACATATCAGATACCTTCTGGTACCCAAATAACAAAATATGGTGCATTTAGCAATTGTAAGTTTCTGCATAAGCTAATCTTTCCAGAAACGTGCGGAGTGATTACGGAAGGTTCAATTTGTGGCTGTCCTGAATTGGAAACTCTAGTGTTTAGGAGTCAAGGATTAGATGGTGAGAGAGTTCATCATATGGATTTGTATTGGGGAGACGTGATAACAAATTGCCCCAAACTCAAAGATATCTATTTGTATGCTGAGAATCCTGAGTACATTTCTTTTGGTATTTTTGAAAAATTGGATAATATGAGTGAGATAGTTCTCCACGTTCCATGCTTCTGTGCCAAAAAGTACAGGGATTATGAAGAAGAGTATTGTTCTATGTACGACTACAATGATAAGAAATATGTAAAGGTATGGCGCAAGTTCAAGCGTATTGAGGAATTCGATCCTATTGACCTGTTTTATGATTAAAATAGATAAGAAGATAATCCCCACAACGCTTATGACTATACATTTCTCACTATTTTAATAATGGAATCTCATTTATTTCATAAGTATTTAATATTCTATGTGGAGGTATATGGCAGTCTTCTGCGATTCTAATAGCATTGTTTATACTTCGGAATCCCTCTACAGAATGGGTGTCAGAATCAACTGTAAAATAAGCTCCTTTTTCTAAAGCGAATTGAATATACTTTGGGTCTAAATCTAATCGATCTGGATCCCCGTTGATTTCTATAGCTACATTGTTGGATATGCAAGCTTCAATTATTGAATACATATCCAAATACAAACCAACGTTTTTTTGGTATAGTCGAGCTGAAGGATGAGCAAGAATGTTTGTATACTCATTTTCCACGGCTTTCAGTACTCTTTTGGTTGCAGCAGATTTAGTCATATTGGTATCACTATGTACTGCAGCAATAACATAATCGCAACTTTTTAGTGAATAACCGGGAAGATCTAATTCTCCATTTCCCAAGATTTCACATTCCACACTTTTAAGTATAACAAAATCAGAATCTAATTTGTTCATGTCATCAATCTCTTTGTGCTGGCAAATAATACTGTTTTCATCTATACCTTTAAGCTTTTTTGTGTGATCAGATATACCAATGTAGATGCGTCCGTTTAACATAGCCATATCTCTTAATTCTTCGATTGTACATTTCCCATCGCTGTAAGGTGTATGATTGTGAAAATTTCCTCGTATTTTAGCCCCACAAATATGTGAAAGGACAAGGTCATCTTTTGAATACTTTTTGCGATAGTTTAAAGGGAAATTAGCTCCATCCATATTTTGGACAAAGTATGAAAATAGTTCAGACTTCTCTTTCCCAAAAATGGAAATAGCTTTTAAAGATTTGAAATAATTGATCAGCTCCTCTTTCGATATGATTTTTTCGCAATCTATTATATGTGATAGAATTTTAGGATCAAAGAACCTTGGAAGGACTATCATCTGAAGCCATCTTTCAAGTTTATCTACGTACTTTTGTATATGCTCTATTCCTCCGGTTTCTTTATATTCAAATAATTCTTCTATCGATACTAAATCAAAGCCAAGATTATGTAATTCACTTTGAGACATGCCAATGATTTCCTTTTCAAAATTGGAATCAATAATTGACAAGTTGGAATTTGCTCGTATGAACTCCACCTCATCATTCAAATATGCACTAACTCTAGCGAGATCGAAATATTTGTAATATATCTTTTTATTACTCTTTATCATTGTTTATTAAAATACTTTTTATAACTATGTCATTACCTAATTCAATGATATTAAACCCTTCCTCCCCTCTGGCTATCTCATATTTGGCAAGATCTTTATTATAAGCGAATCCTATGGCCGGAGCAATGCTATGTAAAATACCATTTTCAATTAACTGAAAATTATAATGGAAATGGCCATATAAAACCATCTTAACACAGGGGAAATCTTTTAAAGTATCCCTAAATATACTATCGTTGCTTAACAATTTCTTGGAAAACCAATTACCAGGGTTTATTGCAGGATGATGAAGAGCTATTACCGTTGGTTTTGTCTCATCACAAAGTTTCTCTCTTAACATTTTCAATTCTTCTTCAGCAATAAGACCGTAAGGTTGATATCTTCTTCTTTCCGTAATATATGGAAATACAATAGAATTCAGCAGTATGAAATTCCAGTTACCTAAAGTAATCTGACTCTCACATCGTATATAATTGTTACTTATAAGTGAATGCATTGAATCCAGATTATCATGGTTCCCTGGACATATAAATGTAGGAATCTTTAGATAATCAAACGCTTTGTCTATATATTTGTATGACCAAACACTGCCATCATCAGAAAGATCGCCAGTAATAATAATAGCATCAACATCATTTATCTGGCTGATCATCTTGATGGCCAGATCAAAATGCTTCAATGTATCAGTATCCCAAATAGCACGTCCTTTATCTGCTATATGGAGGTCTGTCATATGTATAATTTTCATACGTTCCGGTTTATAACAAATCTAACATGTCATCCATTTCAGCTTCTCTAATGCTGAAATTCAACAAATCTGATTGGGTAACTTGTATTTGAATGCCATTGCAAAGGGGACGTTCATTCTCTCCATATTTTTCTTCCAATCTCTTCTCTATCATTTCAAAAACAGATTGCTTGTTCGAAAGCAGATTACATTCTGAACAATTCCCCTTATGCCATTTTATCATTAGCTTTGTGCCTTTTGGTATGATAATTTCCGTAGTATCGGTAACTGCTAGTGCAAAAGTATATCGAATATTGCTTCTGATTGAAATAGTCCTCTTGGCTGTCAGAACGTAATATGAAGATGTACTAATAGACGGTATGTTGTCATTAAACATCTCAAGAATAGACAATAGATCCTCAGGCAATTTAGCAAAAGCCATATCAATATAATTATTGGGAATATATTTGTAATATGCTGCAGAGATTGCCCCCGCGATACTTGCTTGTGTGTCAGCATCACCACCTAAAGAGACAGCCAATCTTATAGAATCCTCAACATCAGTAGATTCAAGAAAAGCAATTATAGCCTCAGGAACGCTGCCTTGACAGCTTGAATCAAAGTCGTAATTATTACGAATATCACTAATTGATCTATTAAGATTATAATCAAACTTTTCTTCTATATATTCTTTAATGCACACTTTGGGAAAGCTATTATATGCGAGAAATATTGCCGTAGCTACGGCTTGCGCTCCTTTTATTCCTTCCTCATGATTATGAGTAATTATCGCTGAATCTTTAGCAAGACTCATCACTTCAGATATAGTAGAAGCTGTTGACCCAATAGCACTCACACGCATAGCGCTGCCATTGCCATAACTATTATATGGTTGAGGGGCTGGACTCCTAAGCCAATTCTTAAAAGAATGCCCGAATCCGACATCAATATATTGTCTTCCAAGAGAAAGAACAATATCTATCAGATTGTTATTCGGTTCTAAAAGCCATTTTGCTATTGCAAGTGTCAACACCGTATCATCTGTAAAATGACTGTCAATATTGAAAAAATCGAATTCAACAGTTTTAATACGCGTTCCATTAAGTTCAAACCTAGAGCCAACAATATCGCCCAGGATTGCTCCTATAACCGGTAATGAATGTTCGTTAATCTTCATGAGATAATAAAGATATTATTTGACGTATAGCTTCTGCATTTCCTGACTCAAAAGAATTCTTACACCTTCCAGTCTTAATAAGAGATTCGATTAACGATACGAAATCATCAATACTAGTATTTAGACTTAAACTACGCACGTTTGTTGCATTTAGATTTATAAAATTCTGCTCTTGTTCTGCTCTTCTATACATGTCACCTGTTATAAATGATATTGCCGGAATTCCAAGGTAAACAAGTTCGCTAAGTGTATTTCGTCCAGATCGCGTTATTATAAGAGAAGCATTTGAATAAAACTCCTCTGCGGGAAGTACCTGATTATGAATAACAACGTTTTCTGAAGAAAAGTTTTCGTTTATAGCATCAAAGATGTTTTGACTGGAACAAACAATGTGCATAGTATGATTAGGCAAATAAGATGCTGCTTTTTGACATAGCTCGGCAATCCTAATCGTAGAAGAGGCAAACTGATGGCCAACATTAATAGTACCACCTCCAAGAATACAAAAAATATCCTTTGAAGGATTGTTAGTTATCTTAAAGATTTCAGGACGTAAAATCGTTCCAACAGATATAATTTTCTTATATTGGTACTTATTGGCAATAGATCGTAAGCCATGAACGATTGCTAAATCACTTAAAGAATAAAGAGCATTAAAGAAATCCATAGCCTCTTTATCATTGTCTGGATTGTCAACATCTGCGGGATTTAACAAAACCGCTAATTTCATTGAAGGATATGAAATTCGAAGAGATTGTAATAATAAAGGTTCACCATCTAAAAGAACCATATCGGGACAAAATTTTCTTATTACATTGTGAATATACTTGCCCATCTTATTTGTTGGAAGTAAACCTATTGAACAATAGTCTAATGGTGTGGCTTCTTGTAATTCACTGTATCCCTTTTTCTCCAAGTATTTGTTTCCTTGCAAATAACTGATAATTTTAATTTCACAATTATAGTTCATTTTAATTGTTTCTAGTAAGGAAACACCAGCAACGACACGTCCTAAACCAGGGAAACCACGAAAAATTCCTAATATTTTCATACTATACCGATTATTTTATATATTTCAGCAATAAAGTATCGCTTTAGTTGGAAAGAATCAACAGCCAGGAAACACCCTCCTTGATTAAGTGAGAATGCATAATCATATTCATTCTTCACTTTATTAACTATATAATTGTTGAAATCACCATAAGGATATGCGTAAGTTTTAATTGGTCCAAATGATCTTTCCATTCTTTCCTTTGACAAATGTAGCTCTCTAACTAACTCTTCATCACTTAATCTTAGCAGAGAGCGATGAGTTAATCCATGAGATCCAATTTCCCATCCATCGTCAAGAATTTCCTTCAGTTCATTTAGTGACATATGGCTTCGAACAATTTTGTCTTTAAAGTTCCAATCATTTAGTTTCCCTATATACTCTTCGCAGACAAAGACAGTTGCAGTAAACCCAAATTCTTTCATAATTGGAAGGGCATTTTTAAATACTCCAGAATAACCGTCATCAAAGGTACAAACAATATATTTGTTACGTTGTTTTGTGGGTGTTTTCAGATAGTCATTCATTGAGCATAGTTTATATCCACTTGAATTTAAGTCATAAACAAATTTGCGGAACACAGCCACGGGCGTTGTTATATTATCGTGTTCTTTACCCTGAACATCATGTAATATAACAGTAAGCATTCCTTGATTGGGAAAAGAAATATTAGAAGAACAAATATCTATGTTCAGCAGTCTTTCCCATTCTTTTTTTACTGCATCCTTTGATATCTTCTCAAAAAACAAATCATATGCACACTGGTATTTGTGTTGAAGTTCATCCATATGAATTATTGTATGAAGGGATTTCGCCATAGATTCTGGGGAATAATCCTTAAATACTATTTCAGGGAAATGTTCATTCATAAATTCAGCGACGTAACCTGTATTGCTAATTACAATAGGTATCCCCATTGACATGCAATCTACGACAGAATTCCCCATCCCCTCACATACAGACGCTTGCACATAGAAGTCCCAACCCTTTTGTCTGTTACGAAAAGCCTGGTGATTCATATAGCCAATAAACTCGACATCTTCTTCTATGTTGAGTTGCTTTGCAATGGAATGATATTGCTCCAGTACATCAACATCAATTGCTCCAATAAGCTCTAATCTGATCTTACATTTTTGAAACAAATACTTGTAACAATATACAAGGTTCAATAGCATTACAACTCCCTTCTTCTCATTAAGGTGTGCTGCTCCCGTGCCAATAACAATTACATCATGAGAGAGGGCCTTTATTTGTGAATAAGACTTGATTCCAAAATTGGGTATTACAGATACATTACGTATTTCTGGCACCATAGCCAATATATTGTCACTTATTTCTTTTGATAAGCAGCAAACTTGTTCTGCATGCTTGACTGAGAAGATATTATAATATGACAGTTTCTCATCCCATTTCCCAAGATTTGCATCGGATCCTCTAAACAGAACCCAGAGCCTCGCCTTAATCTTTTGTGAAATGAGTGTTGCATAATAGCTATTAAAACCACCACCAAAGGCGATAATTAAAGAACAAGATATGAGTTGTTTACTATCTTTCTTAAATTTATCTTCCCATACAACATCTGTACCTAAACGGTTGTTGTATCCGCCTTGAATTACACACTGATTATCTAGTTTGGAATAGACAAGAATAACATCATGTTCCAATTCCTCTAGTAATCTATGATATTGTTGGCAACTAAAGGAGAGACCTCCACCTTCAGCCGAGTATTCATTTGTAATCAATCCTATTGTCATTGCTTTGTTCTGATCTTGTATAGATACTTAGTTCTTTTATTCTTGGGGAAATGATATGTTTCATAAGAATCCATCGTTTCTACAGGGAAAATGTCATAGATATCTTCTTGTGATAACCTTACATAATCGGGGAAGTCAGGATCCTGCTGAGTGTATGATGAGTCTATGACTTCCAAAATCACTGTTTCAGGCGAACCTGCACAGTCATAGAATGTACGAAGTTTATTTTTGTATTCAGTTTTGTCTTTTGCATCATCTGCGTAAACACAATTTGCTATGATTAACACATCAGAGACATGTTTAGAATCTGGAAATACCTTATTAACAACTACTTCCGTTCTGTGAAAAAGCGATTGTATCTTTCTCTCTGCTATGTGACACATCAAATCATTTCTTTCATAAGAAATGATGTTTTTAAAACCTAGGTAACACAAAATACTTGTTATATCTCCCTGGCCCGCCCCAATCTCAATTACACGAAGACTTTTGTTCATATCCCTAAGTATCTCATATATTAATTCCCAATATTTCGGGAATCTTTCTTTTTGGAACTGTATGCTCCAAGGATGTTGATACTCTTTAGGAATATAATTGATATTATATTCAACTAACATGTCATGAAGTTTTTCCATAATTCTGAAAGTTGATTTATTACATACTCTTTTCCTCTAGCAATTTGAAGTTTATCTGATGGCTGCCTCAAAATGCAAGACTGCATAGAAAAGTCTGGATTAATCCTTATCTCTCCAAAATTTCTGCAAGATATTATGTCATTGTAGAAGCAGGGAGAATCAATATATAATAAAGATGTTTTTTTCCCATCAAATTCCATATTCCATCTAAGGGCACCTGTTCCTTTGTCAACATAGGACGTAGCATATTCTTGGACTATTGGTATAATGACGTACTTAAACTTGTCGCTACCTTTAAGCCCTATTTGAGGTAATAGCTTAAGAGGACATTCGCTTTTAATTGAAAACTCTATTAGCTTTCTAATTGCTAATGTGTCATTACTCTGAATTACGCTATTCAGTCCGACTTTGAGACCAGAATCTCTAACTTTTTCGATCATTTTAAGGATACCATCATAATCTCCATTCCCTGTACTCTTTTTAAAGGCTTCTTTGGTAGCAAATGGGAATTGGATGTTAAATTTGACCCGGCTACCTCTTAATAAAGTCAACTGTTCATCTGTAATTCTTGACAAATTTGTCGCACAACCAATGTCGCATGATAGTTTATCATCGGCAAACCTTATCATATCCACGATATAGGGATTCAAAAAAGGCTCTCCGCCACTAAAATGTAGCTCTTCTATATCCTCGTTTTGGAGATAGGTCACAAAGGTTTTGAAATCGTTTAGACTCATATTCATTGGACTATGCTCCTTTGACTGGCCTTCATTATGACAGAAAGGACATTGATAATTGCATTTGTTTGTCACAAGGACACGAATGCGTTTCCAGCCTATATGATTATTCTTTGTCATATTGCAATTACTTTAGCTTTATAATACCTACTTAGTTCTTCCTGTGGCTCTCCTTGAATATCTACGCCTTCAGAATTATACATCTCGCTAGGCAAAATCATTACATCATTATGTTCTGGGTGAAATTGTTCTTTAATATCAGCATGGTTTAACAGGCCTGCAACGGATACGGAACCGCCATATAAGTGGTTCTCTATCAAATTTACGCGAACATTTGGCATGTCTTCATATGCCTTTGAGAAATAATCATACCCAGAAAGAGGAGAAATGAGATTCACAAAACAGTTTTGGGGTAATTGAGAAATCACAGCCTTTTGCTCTGCAATTCTCTCTTCTGCAGCAATAAAATATTCATTGTTTCCACCTCGGAACACATCTTTAAGAATAGGAACCGTGAATACAACGTCAGGATAATTTGCTTTTACCCACCGAATGCATTCCTCATATCCATTAATACATGCTGTAGACAATGTTTTTAATCTGGGCTGTGAAGTATCTGTATGTTCCATGCGCCTCACAAGAATCTGACGTACCTTCTTGTTGACTCCTAAATCATATAAAAGCTCCAGGTCTTTCTTCATTTCATCAAGATTACCAGTAAACATAAGAGTACATTTGTTAAGTGGAGCATATTTAAGTAGATACATAGTTCTTTCACGCGCAGAACGTGGTATAATAGATTCCCTCTGTTGCTGCATGGTAATAAGTGACAGATCAATACCGTAATTCTTAATCGTATTCAAGAAATCGACCTTATCTTCTCTTATATATGCACCAGTAGTAACGGTTGATATCTTTTTCGTAGGGAAATGGTCAGATGCAATTTTAATAAAGTCATATATCTTGGGATGCAAGAAAGGGTCTGTGTGGGGAGCAACAAGCACTCCTGCTCCTAAACGTACATAATTAACCTTTTCATTAATATATTGGAACCCTTTGAGCAAGTCTTCTTCATCAATCATTGGTATTTTTGGATAATGTCCTAAATATGAATCTGTGTGAACCTTACAGAATACACAGCCAATACCACAATACTGACTTAAAATTGGAATATTGCCGAAGGTGGCAATCTCCATCTTAAATGCTTCAAATTGTTCCGGATCTAATACCATACCTAAAAAACAGAATAGTTTTGACCATCATTACACCTTTGGCATAACCCAATACGCTTGCCATTCAGTAATGATAAGCGATAATTGTTAAAAGAAGGATCATACCAACAATCTATAATATTTTTATTCATTACATTACCGAATGATGTGGCATACATAAAATCATCACAACATAACAAAACGTCACCTGAATATGATATTGTCAATTTCCTAAAGGGAAAATTACAAAACCCTGAATTATCAAAATCTTCTGTCTTAGGGATGTTTCCACCATAGTTTGGCCATTTTTCGTCTAAGCTCCTTTTCTGAAAAGTAATCTTGGCATTATTGTTGTATGCATTGAAAATCGGTTCAAGATTCTTTGATAACCCATTTGGTTTCAGATCACGATCTCCTCTATAGTCGTTTATATTAATGTTATCTAATCCAAGGCTAAATAGATGGTCAACCATGTCTAATGTCAATAGTCTTCCATTGGTGGTTATATCAAGGAATAAACGTGGTGACTTAGATTTTGCATATTTTATCATGTCTGGAAGTCTATTGTCGAGTAAAGGCTCGTTTGATACCATTAAGGCTACACGCCCATTATAGCCAATCTCGCAAAGATTATCAATAATTCGGCAATAACAATCCCATGTCATAATTCCTAATTCTTTCTTATTGAAGTGATGAGGACAGAAAGGACAATTGTTATTACAATCCGTCCTTGTCTCTATTAAGACTTGCTGGAAAAGTGGAAAGTGCCCGCAATCTTTATAGTACTGAGAAAGGTATGAAATATCTATCTCATGACTCTTTTCTTTCCGTATATTCTGATTATTAACCTGCTGTATCATTCTTAACTATTTTTTGTAAGCTATGTAAATCTTTTCTTTGGGGTTAGTACTATATAAAGGATAGTTACTACTTATATCATAGATATGGGTGTCAAAACCGCATGACAATAGTCTATTTAGATACCCTTCCTCATTGTAGATTCTCTTATGGAATCGCTGACCATAGGTTTTGGCACATTCTTCTTCGCTTTTTTCTCCCTGATGCTCCTTTATAGAATAAATAACTGGAGATATTGGAACTTGTAACATTGCCTTGCCACCATGCTTTAAGACTCGCCATATTTCTTTCATAGCAATTATGTCTTCTGAAATATCTTGTAAGACGTGGTTACAAATAACCAAATCAACAGATTGGTCCGTATATTCGAGTTCTAATAGATTCATTTGTCTAATATACGATGGATAATCATAACCATGTTCAAAAGAATCTATTGGCTGATAATCGACATTTGGAATTGTCATTAGGTGTTTTGCTATACAATCTTCAGGTGCTACGTGCAAAATACAGATGTCATGTGGAGTACCATCGAATAGACACTCATAATCACGTAAGTATAGATATACCAAACGGTCACGATCGGATCCTTTACAACCATGACACTTTTGTAGTCTATTCCCAGCTCCAATAACCTTCAACTCTTCTAGAACAGGAAAGGAGGAACCTACGGAAAGCAAAGGCCATTGTGAACTACCACAAATTGGACATATGAATTTTTTATCGTAACGCAATTGGCACATATTTACTATATTTTTCGAAACCATTTTGAGTAAGAGGCTCTCTTTTTATCTTTTCAAGGTTTGGACAGTAGTAACATGGAATTGTAGAGTCTGCTTCTTTCTCTCCAAACAAAACGTCTATCATATAATGATATAAATCTGATTGTAATATATCAATGAGTTGTTGATTGAAAACATTTCCGAAACCTCGCCATTTGTTAACACAGCAACCTAACATATCACCATTCCAATTTATCTGAGGTGAGAATAAACATTGATAACATGGGTGCTTGTATTCTGTCTTATGCTTCATTCGATATTCCTCCCTGCTCGCATAATCAAGACCCGTCTCTCTCTTTACCATATCAGAATCCTTTATCGGAGAAAAGCTCGAATGGTTCATTTTGGGATTAAATGTCATTCCCATTTTTACACACATCTCTTTGACAACACTTATCTCATGTTCGTTATGACCAAATATGATGAACTGCCAGGACAACTTTGGGTAGTCTGAGTCATATTGATGTTTATATGAATTAAGTTTCGCAATATTCTCCATAACTTTTTCGAAAGATCCATTACGACGATATAAGACATATGTCTCTTGGCAAGCTCCGTCAATAGAAAGATTGAGGCATTTTACCTTGTATTTTACTAACGCCTCTAATACTTCCTCTTTGACGTAATTAAAATTTGTACCATTGTTACATAACAAAGATACATTATGCTCATACGCGTATTTAATCATTTGTCCTATCTCTGGATTAAGAAAGATCTCTCCCCAATTTGACAATTCAACTTCCTTGATTTGTGGATTACTATCAAGTATATATCTAAACTTGTCAAAAGACATAAATCCCTCTTTAATATATCCATCACGTATAACGCCTTTGCTGGTAGAACAAGAGGGACACTTTAATTGGCATCTTGTACAGATGTCAACAGACAGATGGCTTATATCGTTTCTCAACTCCATTCTTCAATCTCTTTTTTAGAAACTTTCCAATCAATTAGTTCGTCATCATTAGGCATACAGTAGCGACAGCATGTGATTGGCTTAGACAAAAAATCTAAGATCTCATCAATATTTGCTGCATTATAAATATCAATTGAATCGGAGTCTGGCACAACGAATGTATTCTTATGATAATAATCATTGTAATACTTTGTTTTAAAGGGCATAACGCATGTTGCAAGCCTGCCATTCTCCAAAATTATACAATTGTTCCCCCATCTACATGTAGAAAAATTATCTTGAATATTTTGCTTGCCAGAAAGATCTCTGTGGTTTTTATACCAGAGTCTTCTGTCATGATGTTTGGTTCCAACCTTTATAAGCCCAACCTTATATTTTTCTACTAGTGATTCTATCTTGTTCCAATCCAATGAAATAGGGTATAGTGTAATCGCTATTGAAACACCATATTTGCTACATGCTTCAAAGAATGCGGCTGGTTGCTTGTCAACAAGAATGCCATTTGTACAAATGTTTATCTCGCCTCGAAAATTCTCTCGAGCAATGGCCATAAATTCAATTAACTGTGGGTGTAGTAATGGTTCTCCTCCCATAATTTCCATTCTTTCAATTATACCTCCTGTCAGTTTACTTAATTGTTCACAATCTCGCTTAAAAGAATCTAATGGCAAATAATATTCCTTGGCAAGTGGACTGAAATGTCCGCACCCCACGCAATTCAAATTGCAATGATTAACAATATCTACATTGAACCGTAGCAATCGCCTTACTTCTTTCATAATCATTATAGTAGATCTGTTATATTAATCAATCCTTTAGAATTGAAATCTTTGAAACAATCATGATTAACGGCCAGAATCGTAATATCATATTGATTTATATCGAGAGAATCAGAATCTATCAATTTTATAGAGTATTCTTTTTCTACCATGATATAATCTACCAAAGGATCGTAACAGTCAACAGAACCGAATGTTTGTTTGAGATTGATAAGCAAATCTGCTATCTTAGTATTTCTTATATCACAAGTATTTGGTTTATATGAAAACCCTAAAATCAGCACTTTCTGAATACATACCTCCTTATTGATAGAGCTTGCAAGTTTAACAATCCTATCAGTTACTTGGCAAACTTTATCCTCGTTGATAGAACGAGCAGTATTGACAAGCGACTGGTTACATCCCTTCTCAAAAGAACGTTGCAGCAAATAATACGCATCCACACCGATGCAGTGACCTCCAACTAGTCCTGGTTTTACATTAGAGAAATTCCACTTTGTTGCGGCACAATCTGTTACTTCCAGAATGTCTATTCCTTCTTCATGGCAATAATCTGAGTACTGATTAGCTAATGCGATTAATACATCTCTTTGGACGTTTTCATACATTTTTGCCGCTTCTGCCACCTTAATATTTGATGCGCGAACGACCTCTGCGTTAATTACGGAACCATATAAATCTGCAACAAACTCTAAAGTCTGTTGGTTGGATGCAGATACTATTTTAGGGACGTTATCTAGCCGATGAATCTTATCACCAACATTTATGCGTTCAGGGGAATATGCCACAGAGAAATCCTTATTCACAACTAAACCTGACGTCTTCTCAAGTATTGGAATACATATTTCATCCGTCGTGCCAGGATATACAGTAGATTCAAAAATAACTATATTATTTCTTGAAAGAATATTTCCCACCGCTTTGCAGGCTTCTTCCAAATGTGTAAAATCGGGCCTTTTTTCTTTGTCCACTGGTGTTGGCACTGCAACTATAAATATATTACAACAGGTAAGATTATTCCAATCGTTTGTTATATGAGAGTATTGTAGAGCATTTGACAATTCTTGTTCTTTCAGACATTTACGCATGTCAATACCCGTTTGGAGCATTTTGGTTCGTAGTACGTCATTGTCTATTCCCCAACATTCATATTTTTGGGAAAACAGACTGAATAATGGCAAACCAACATATCCTAATCCTACTATTCCTATCTTATTATTGTCTTTTGTCATATCATTTTTTTATAGAAATATGCACTTAAATGCAATAGTTCTATGGGGGGAACTTTGCCAGAAGACGATTATATAATGCATATTTGCTCTCATTTCTATATATATTAGTGCTACAAAGATACGAAAAAGTCTTTTGATAATCAACGAATGCTAAAAGCATTTATAGTTTTATAACACAAATAAGTCCTGAATCGCAGATATATACAGCATTTTTCGTTTTTAAATCTCATTAAAGAGAGTTACTTTTTTGATCCTTATTCATAATTATACTCTTTTTTCGTGCAAAGATACGAAATATAAATCAAAGTATCTATACATTTCTTTATCACAAGCCTTGTGAAAATGTGATATTTAGATCTATTTCATTAGCATGATTCGTCTATAGTCTATTATCCATCTTCCCCTGCTATGTCGCCTTTCATACGCTGGCATACCCTTGGGTTCTTAACGCATTTTCTCTGTGCAAAGGTAGCAAGCCCCTATGACATGGAAAGTACCGCGATGCTATTTCAGGAGAAAGTTCTAACGGTTGCTCCGCGAATTTTCTGCTGAAATTCCTTGCCGTAGTCATCTGCTTGGGCTTGCTCTTTTACGCACAAAGAAAAGTCTAAACCCGATAGGGAATGCCGATGGTAAAAAAAAAGCTCCTTCGCAGGAGATGGACTTAAAAAGAAAAGTCTGCCCCTCCTGGGAGTCCGATAAA
>Ga0247608_10003901_pt1 | contig 17041 bp, 13 predicted proteins | sample 176DNAGHGlowgp2_FD_193490 | JGI IMG/M metagenome (GOLD analysis project Ga0247608, IMG submission 193490) | Sheep rumen microbial communities from Palmerston North, Manawatu-Wanganui, New Zealand - 1766 DNA GHGlow gp2 | ecosystem: Host-associated > Mammals > Digestive system > Stomach > Rumen ... | reverse complement strand
GATTACCCACGTGCACCTGATAGCCGGAGACGCCGGCGATGGTGTTGTGAGGGGCGCGGATTTCCGCCGGATAATCGGGGAAGGTGGCGATGTCGTTGCCTGTGAGGGCGGAAGCGTCCGAGAACAATGTTCCGGAGAGCTGCATGCCGTCGCCAGAGTCACCCGCAAAACGGACGACGATGTCGTCAATTTTCGTGATTTGCTCTGTTGCCATAAATTCTTTTATTTTTACTGCAATTATATATTGTCAAAAATTTTCATCCCATACCGCAAAAGAAAAAAACGAAAAACCAAGCAATCATTTGTAATACAACAACTTAATTTTCCGTCCATCATCTTTTTTAGTATGGCGCAAAAATATCAAATTTAATGAGATTTCCAACGGAATTTTCGCGTGGCGGGAAATTTATTTTTCGCGTGCGAACCACAGGGGGGGGGACGCCCGTCACTCGTAATACTCGATCTTGCGCCACACGACTTCCGTCGCGATCATCGAGCCGTTGCAACTTTCGTATCGCACGCGCTTCACCCAATTCCCCTGCTGGTCGTATTCATATTGGTAGCGGACAATCCTGAACGGATTGGCTTTTGTCTGATAACCGGCATGTTCCACTAAATTGCCGTGCTCGTCATACGACCATTCTTCCAAAACGGCCATTTTGTAGTCGAAAAAGGACTCGTTGATCCTAAATTCCCCGACCAATGCCTCCTTTTTCACGATTCTTCCGGCGGAATCGTAGGTGGTTTGAATATGACGGTCAAAGGTGCGTTGCGTGCCCTTCACATCATAATGCTTGCGTTCAATCTCTCTTCCGGCGCTGTCATATTGGTAATAGCAGTCCATTCCGCTGGGTTTCCAATCCCCGATGGAATAATCGCGGATCATGTTATGCCGATCGTCATATTCATACCCACAACTTGCGCTAAAGCCTTTGCATTTACAAGTGCTGTTGTCTCCCTTATAGCCGTTACAGCGACCCTTGAAAATCATATTGTCCAAGCTGTCATACACAAAAGCATCCATCCATTGCACTTTTTTGCCATTGTTCATCTGATGCGCCACCATGTTGCCCCGCTCATCATAGCAATAGCTATTGACAATACCGACGCTCTTTTCCCCGTGGTGCCCAAGATCGGATGGACAAGCCCTGCTTTTCAATTCATCCTTATAGATAAACTCCTCCACTCGCACAGGTTTTCCCTCGTCGTTTAACGTGATCACCTTCTCGTTCAAGCCGTCAAATTTCCGATAATAGGTTGACATCCTGGTCAGATACCCGTTTTTGTCATATTCGAAATCAATATCTCGACCAACAGAGCCCAACATCACTTGCTTTAGAGCTCCGGAAGCATCAAGACAGTATTTGGCCACAAATGCGGTGGTATCATAATCCTCCTCGGACAAAGGACGGGCGTCGTTGAGATCATAAACCAAGGAATCTTTCAGGAATAACTCTTCGACCTGACTTATGCACAAATTTCCATTGCGCAAAAAATGCCACGTCTGCTGTTTGGCCCAAAGATCCTTGCCGTGTTTCAGCACTTCGGTCTGCTCAACCGATTTGACAGTCCCGTTCAGCGAGATGTCCAAATGTTTGTAGTCGCCATAGAAAAGTTGGAACTCCTGATAAGGCTCTGTAGAGACAAATTCAGTTTTCTCCCGTGGCTCAACGGCTTCTGCAGATACGCCGACAGAATCGGGGATGAAAACCTCAAATGCTCTGTAACGAGAACTATTTTGAGTATCGGTTTTCTTGCCTCCCTTGACAATCTCGATTACGTCATTGTGCAGCTTTTCGTAATCAATGTTCTCCTTGTAGGTATAATCGTACATGGAGCTTCGTATTTCGCCGTTCTCCGTTGAGATGTATCTCGTCATGATGTAGTCGAAAGGCATATCTGTACCATGAAACATAATCAAATGCAGGCGGTACAGCTGGTCTTTGTCGCTGCCGTCGGGATTGGTGCTGTAAACGTAATAGACCACCTTGGTGAAACTGGTGGAGAAACGGTTTTTCGGCAACTCGTCGTACCATTCGTAACCCCAGATGTTCAGCGTGTCTATCTTGAAAAAATCGAAGTTGTAATAGTGGCAGAGTTCGTATTCGCACGGCAGTTTGTTCTTTTTGTGCGCTTTGTACAACAGCGCCCTGTTTTCGGCGGCTTTCTTATAATTCCCCAAACCAGAGTAGCAGACAATCTTGTTGCGGATGGCAAAATAATCGGTTTCTGGATTCATCAAGGCCAGCATCTCCTCATTGAGCTTCAACGCCTCCCCGAAGTTTTCTTGGTACCTGTATGCCATTTCAAGCATATAGGCTGTCCTGTAATAATCGAAGGTGGCATCCTTGTAAGTCCGACTTTTGTCAGCCGGAAGCCCCTGCCAACGCTGTTTGGCGTACCGGTATGCCTCGTCGAAGAGACCTGACTGGCATAGACTGTCAATGTGCCGCTCATGCGGGTCGCTTTGCGCGTAAACATCAACAGCGATTAAGGCGAAAATGGCCAACAACACGAATACTTTTCTCATAAAATACAGAGGACTTCCACAAAAACCTTTTCACGTTGTCGCCGACCATGACGCGAAGTCCGTTTAACATCAAGATGAGCAAACAACGCTGCAAAATTAATACAATTATCTGCATATATAACACAAAAAATGCGAAAGGTTGCAGTTTGTTGATAATTCCGTTTTTTTTCGCTTTCGTGTCATATACTAAAATCACCTTTTTCAACGTTGTGATAATCTGATTATCATATAAGTTGTATTTTAAAACCACGAATATGTCAAAACATACCCTTATCTGTCTTTTGTTGTTGCTGGGAATGGGGGTGGGAACGGTCTGCGGACAAGAAGATTCCGTCAGAATCTCCAATCCGTCTGTGAAGATCCCGATTTGGGACAACGGCTTCCGCATCGGGCTGACCTCCCAAGCCCAGCTGGTGCTGCCCGCCACCCTCTCGGCCGACGACCCATACGTGAAGAGTCTGCCGGGCTTCGGGGGCGAGAACGGCATTGAACTCTCGTACCATTTCGGCTATTTCGGGGTCTCCCTGGGGCTGACTTTCGGAACTTTCCGCGTGTTCAACTTCAAGCCCCACTTCGATGACGCGCCCGGCGCTGACTATGACGACCCGGACTTTTGGTTCTACAACCAATTTCACCATTACTCGATGGTCCACAACGTCTTCCTCCCGCTGAAGTTCGAGTTCCACTACCCGTTTAACGACAAGTTCGCCATCATGGCCGACATCGGAACGAAGCTCGCCGTGGGATACCAGCTTAGAATGGCTGACGGGAGCATGTGGATGACGACCTACGAGGATGCGGCGATGAAGCCGCTGTTCGCCTCTTTGGTGACGGACGTCGGGTTCTACTACCGCCTGCCCTACGGTGACCTGATCCGGGGCTCCATTGGGGCGAACGTGGGATTCCAGCACGTGACGGACGGTGAGTACAGTTACCAAAATCCGAGCTGCAACGTGGAGGGGTCAGGGACGTTTTTCAGCCGGAACACCAATTTCAACGTGCAGGCGGCCTATATCCACACTTTCCACCGTTACAAGCAGCGCCGCGTGACGGAAACCGCCTGGAAAACGGAACTGCCGCGCCACGAGTTCCAGTTCAACGTCGGCGACCCGGTGCTGACCGCGAACGGCAGCAGCATCGGCTTTGACAATTTCTTCTACGACATTTTCCGCGGATTCCCATTTATCTATTCCCCGACGTATTGGACGCGACCCATCGGTGATTATCCCATAACCCGTATTGTACCGACGTTTTCCTTCAACTACCACTACCGCGCCGCCAAGTGGCTATGGGTGGGCGGGCTCACCACGGTTTCCGGACTGCACAACACGTGGCACGACCGTTTCACGGACGAAGTGACCGGCCACGGCAGTGAAGTCCACGTCACACTGATGCCCGACCTGCGCTTCTCCTACCTCAACCGCAAGCACGTGACCCTCTACTCCGGATTCGGGCTCGGATTGAATATGAAATTTATGCACGACCCCCATCTTTACGGCGAAGACACCCAGTCGTATTATGGCTTGGCCTACCAGCTGACCGCTTTCGGCGTGAAGGCCGGCGCAAAACACTGGTTCGGCGACTTGGAATTGGGCTACGGTGACAAGGGAATTATATCAGCAGGATTTGGATATGAGTTTTAATTTATTGATAATAAGTAAATTAAAACTTTTGATAGATGCCGATTCTGATTTGAGACGTAGGACTTTAGACTTTGGGGTTGAAAGGAATCAATACGGATTGTTGCTATAAAGTAAGTTGTAATAATTGTATGAATAATAGAAATTTAGAAATATGAATAAATCAATCAAAGTTCTTATCGTGATGATGGTCGCCGTGATGATGGCGGGTTGCGAGGTCGGCGAAGGCGAACTGATGAAGACCAAAACCGGACATCTGATGTACCTCGGCTGGACGGACGACATCAACGGCATTGTGTTCAACATAGTGGAGCCGGCATTCAACCTCAACGCTTGGGTGCAAGCTCCTGAAGATCAGAAACCTGAGATTCTACGGAAGCACTTTTACAGCAACACGGTCATCGATGTGCTGTCGGACCATACGTGGCGGATCCGGGTTGACGGCACCACGGCCTCGCTTCGGGTGGCGTTGGTAAATGGGACTTCGCTTGCGGAAACCGGGGCGAAGATGCGATTGCTCTATACGAAAAATTATGATCACAGCGTTTGGACAAACACCGTCTTTGTCTTGGAGAACAAGGGGGACGGTCTGTGGAATTTTTACTCCGAAGACGGGCAAATCCATCTCCAATTCACGCTCAGCACGTCTGAAGTCCCTGAATCGCTCTCCGAGACACCCCTCAAGATAGCAGGTGCCGGCACTTTCACCGAAAGAACCGTCATATCACATTGCTCGGGGGATGTCTGCTCAGAGGAGACCATCTTCACCTACCTGTCGTACGACATCCAACAGCCGTTCGAGGCCAGCTGGACGCAGGATGCGAGACGCATCAATTGGACAAGTCAGTTTAACCGGAATGATTATTTTATCGCGTTTTCCGCCGGCAAGGTGCAGTTGCAGGCCCTCGACGAGGAGGGGCAAGGCAACACCGCTGTTGTCACCTTGCTCAACACCGAGGAGATCGAGATTGAGATGGACGGCATTGTGCAACGGAGGAAGGTGTGAACAAGTTAGTAGTTAGCAGTTAGCAGTTGGGGGAAAGGGGCGGAAAGTACTGATTCTCTTCTTCTTTTTGGAATCAATGAAAAAAATCCTACTGTTTCTGGTAATAACCTTTGTGCTTCAGGCGTGTGTGATCGTACGTACGCCTGGTTTCAACAGTGGTTACAAACGATTGACGGCCGAGGAACAGAAACAGATTTGCTTTGTGAGTTCGGTGGAGGAAATCCCTAACCAGAACGACGGCAGAATCATGGCCGTTACAGCCGAGCAGCTGTCGGTGCTGTTGAAGAAAAATGGGACCACGCTGCTTTACTTATGGTCGCCCCATTGCTCAAGTAGCGTTTGCGTTTCTTTGAAAGCCGTTCAAGATTACTGTGACCAAGCCAATTTGTCCTTGTATGTTTTAACCGAATATTACACTGATGCGTTTACGCAGATTGAATTCTTGTCACGTCCGATGCTGAGTGTCAATGAGTTTTATTATAAAACCAGCTACTGCAATTCATACATGAAACGGTTTCTGTCAGAATTGATACCCGATGACAAACGAGAGAGCGATTCGAATCATCGATTTCTGCTGTTCTCAAAAGGAAGTTTTGTGCAATCGTATGAAAGAATGGAAGATGTTTTTCCTTAAGCAGCCTCGAAGAGGCAAGACGCGCGAAGCGCAATTAACCCCATATATGCAACGAAGGAGCGCAGTGTGGGGCGGCGAGGACACAGCTCCGTAACAGCGTCTCGGAGAGACGCAACTCCTTGAAAAAAAATTTTCCACAAGCTGCAACCCTTTGGCATTTCTGCGTCCTATAAATAAAGTTGTAATTTTGTCACGTTGAATGAATAGAGTTTATCATCAAAACAAAGAAAAATGAAAAGATCCATGACCGTTGCGGTTTTGTTGCTGCTCGCCGGATTCAGTCTGATGGCGCAACCATCCCTCGTTGTGCGGGTTGACACCCTCTTTGTAGTAGGAAATGAAGCCGCTTTCGACGGTTATTCATTCGAGCTCTACCATAACCGATGGCGTTTTTCAATGTCAAATCCGGATCCGGCTGTCCTGTATGAGGATGACCTCTACAATGTCAGTATAAAAGGACATGACGATATCATTTTCACGGAAAAGCAACCTTCTTGGTATATAGATTCCCATAATGGATGGCCGCAATACGAATATGTAAATCGGCAACACTATTTTCCCGAGAGATTCTACCAAATCCTTCGTAATGGAGGTTACTACTATTTTGTTTATAAAAATAAGGTGGATAGTCTGAATATTGGAAAAGGTCCAGGAAACCCGTTGGTAAAGAATACTTTGCCCGTTATTTGGGATGTCAATGACGTCGTTCATAAATCCAAATGGTGTGATCCGATAAGCGGTTATGGTGGCTGGGTGATACGCGATTGGTTTTGTTGTCTCGGTTGTGGTTGCTATCCTTTCTCTAAACCCATTGACACCACTTATTGCGGTGCTTTCGTAGCGGATAACCATGTATATTATCTCCTTGACTATGACAAAGAGATTTTCATCGCCCAAAGACACGGCGATAACATGACCAATGTCTTGGACTTGGGCACGGGATGGTCTTTCGATTATGGATACAACTGGTGGAATCTCGGTCCGGGCGACAACCGCTTAATGAAACCATTTCATACTACCGACGGCACTGCGGGTCTGCTGACCATCGATGGTAATGACATCCATGTCCAATATGTCATGTCACCCAAGACGGTGGTGCCGTAACCGCCCTGCCTGCACACCTGACGGTGTGCAAACCCGCTTGCGAGACTTTACATTGCACATTCATCTAATTTGACCACCACCGCGTATTGCGTCTTTTCTGTGACGGGGTTTAGAACCATCGTGCCGGAAAACCATAAACCGTTACGGCAGTGCATTTCCGTTTGTAGAGACGGGGCGCGCCCCGTCTCTACATTTCCGTGGACAATCCGGAACGTGCCCCGCGATTCGGGATGGCAATATCGTGCATATATGTCGTGCGCGGCCAGCCCCATCGTCTTACGGAGATTCACCTCCACAAACGGGTGCAATTTGTATTTCCCATCTTCTTGATAGACAAACATATCGACCCCGGCATCGCCGTTGTAATAAGGGGCGATTTCCTGTTGCAAAAACTGCTGGACAAGCTCTTGTATGGTTTGCAAATCCTGACCCTCAACGTATTTCGACAGGAAGTGTAGAATGTCGGAATCGGGCATCAGCAGGTTGCCGCCGTAGCCGTAATGCTCGGTTCTGAAAAGAGAATAGCCCCGGAAGATGACCTCCCCGTTACGGCACTCGAACTCCATGGCAAAGTCCTGGACCACCGTGTATTGCTTTTCCGCCAGAATGCCGCCTTGCCGTTTCAGGACGCCGCCGCACTGCCGGAGCAGGGTGGGGGAGCACTCCCCGTGCGCGTAGAGGTGCCCGCGCCCGTTGCCCGAGTACGGCGACTTGAAGATGACGTCTTTCTTTCGTTGCACAAAATCCTCAATTTCCTGGATCTCAGTCAGATATTCGGGAGTTTCGGGCAGCTTTTCGGGTTGAGCACAATGTCCCCGCAGAAACTCTATCGCCTCGATGGTGGTTTTGCGGTGCGCCAGCGCGCGGAGTTTCGACAGTTGTTCGTCTGTCGGCAGTAGCTTGTCCGGAACCCCGATGCGCTGCAGCTGATAGACCACCGCCGCGTCCCAGCCCCAAGGGGTTACCTTCGTGATGTGGTCCGCGTTCTCCAACGGGGCGAAATTCTTCTGGAACTCCTTCCCGAAAGGACGGTAGGCGTCCAGCACCACCGTCTCGTCCTCCGTCAGATACCGCATGAACGGCGCGCAGTCGTGGGCGAACTGCGCCGCCGACCGCAACGCCACAAACTGCGGCTGGTTGTCCGCCAGCGCGTAGTCGTGTTCGGGGTTGAAGACCAAAAGGTTCATTTCAGGGGTTAGAAGGTTAGAAGCAGGCGGCAAATGTACATAAAATACGAATACCCAAAGACCGCGTCAATTTCACCAGAATGTATCTGTCAGGCGATAATAATTATGCATTATGAATTATGCATTATGAATTATGCATTATGAATTATAACTATGCATCCCGCCCAGCAGAAAATTCACCCCGAAATAGGTGATCAGCACGCTGAGGAAGGCGATGATGCCGTAGATGTGGAAGAACATCGGTTTCTGGAACGATTTCCAGAGCGTGTTGTGTAGCGGGGCGGCGTAAACCAGCAGGGTGATGAGCGCCCAGACCTCCTTGGGGTCCCACGACCAGTAGTTGCCCCACGAGATGTTGGCCCACACCGCGCCGATGAAGATGCCCGCGGCGAGCAGCGCGATGGCAGGGTAGAGCATGATCATGCTGATGTCGCGCAAACGCTCTAGATATTGCGTGTTCGACGGCTGCGTGAATCGGACGATCACCGCGCTGATACCGTTCAGCATGACGAAGAACAGCAGCGCGTAGGCAATCATGATGACCGTGACGTGCAGACTGAGCAGCGGCGACGAGAGTACTGGCATCAGGTGGGTGATGGGGGGATTGGAACCGCCCATCATCTGCACCAACAGCACGAAACCGGTCATCATCAGACCCGCCGGCAATGCCATCTCGTATTTTCTGCTCATGAGCAAGGTGATGATGCAGATGCTCAAGGCCAAGAGGTTCATGGAGTCGAAACTGCCGGCCATCGGCACGTGCCCGCCGGCGATCCATCGCAGGATGAATACCGCCGCAAAGAAGAGACAAAGCAATGATACCCAGCTGGTTGCGATAATGCGGACGGGCTTGTGAAGCTTTCGCCCTTTCCCGAGGCAGATTAACGCCATCGCGAAACATATTAGTCCAAGGGTGATGGTCACCATGGCGAGCCATCGACCGGCCGAGAGACGGTTGTAGAGCCGCTCGGCACGGTATTGCACCTTGGATTGTACTTGTCCGAGGGCGTGCTTTTCCTGATAGATTTTGGTTTTTTCGAAAACTTCATTCAGCTCGTCGAAATTGCCCGTTACGGCATATTCTTTGCAAAGACTCATCTGTTTACGGATGAAAAGGTACTCGTCATCAGGAATGTCCAAGGGCAGCTCGTCATTTTGGGAGTACCAGGTCACTTGTCCGGCGCTGTCGGCGTGGGGGAAGATTTTCAACAATTGCGTGTTTTGCAACATGTTGATAATCTGTTTTTTCTCCTCGGCTTCACGGATTTTGTTCCGTTTCAGGTCGCGCTCAATTCTAGGTGCCGGCTCGTTTTGCCATTCGTCGGTGTAGAAGAGCCAGCCGCTGAAGACCTGCTCCGGGGTGTATCCTTTGTAACGGGCGCTGCCGTACAGCTTGGTGGTGAAGTCCTTGGCGAGGGTCTGCAGCGGACAGACGCGGCCTTTGTACATCACGTACATCTGTCCCATCTTGTCGGCGCTCTCCCTCGGCAGGACGCTCGGTTTGTCGGCGGCTTTTGCAGGCAGGGCGGCGCACAGCGTCACGAGGATCAGCAGCGCGGCGGCCTTGCCGGCGGTGTTCCGCAAGAGCGTCCGGAACTGTCCGTTTCGCTCGACGAACAGCCCGATCAAGGCGATGAACAGCAGGGTGTAACCCGCGTATGTCACTCCGACGCCCCAGGGGTCGTGCGCGACGGACAACACGGAGCTTCCCTCCTCGTCGTAGTCGCTCTGGTAAAAGCGGTAGTGGCGATGCTTCAGGATGTTGTTCATCGAGATTTTCGCGTCCGTGACCGTTCCGTTGTCGGAAATTTGGAGGTAGCTCACGAAATCCATCGGCGTGCGGGTGCCCGGGTAGGTTTCCACTTCGAAACGGTCGAGGGTGAGCGAGAAGGGAAGTCTCGCATCGTGGGTGTTGCCGTGTTTTTCGATGGAGAAGCTACTGACGGGTTTTCCAGGTGCGAGGGTCATCTCGCCGTGCTGTCCGGTGGTCATCGTCAGCAGGGCGCCGAGCAGGATGAGCAGCACGGAGGAGTGCAGGGCGCAGATGACTGGCCGTTGCCAGCTTTTGCGCGTGATCATCATGACCATCATGCCGATGGCCAGTAATGCCCACAGGGCCACGAACCACCAGCTGCCATAGACGTGGCTCAGTGCGTATTCGTTGCCGTGGAATTTCTCCACGATGGTGCCCGCCGCCATCGCGACGATCAGGGCGATGAGGAGGGAGGAGAGGAGGTGACGGAGAGGGTTCATCTGAATTATGAATTATGAATTATGAATGATGAATGATGAATGATGAATGATGAATGAAAAAGGGTTGCAAAAATAGGAAAAATGTAGAGACGCAATGCATTGCGTTGCGTCTCTACGGTATTGCTAACGGTTGGCTTCAATAACCAATAACCAATAACCCATAACCATTAAATAGCATTGATGAATTTGACGACGGCGTCGCGGTCTTCTTTGCTGAGGTTACGGAATTTCTCGACGGTCCAGCGGGCGTCGCTTTGGGCGCTGCCGTGCCACATGATGGCCTCGATGACGTTACGGGCGCGGCAGTCATGTAGACGGTCGCTGGAGCCGGTGCAGATGGCGGAGAGACCGCGGCCCCATAGCGGGGTGGTCCGGCACCAACCCGTGCGGATGTCGTTCTTCATGCAAAGACGATGCTGCACCATGTCGGTGTAAGGCCATATCTTCTGGTTGGGATAACGCGGCAGACGACTGTCACCCGTGGTGAAGAAGCCGTTGGGGTCGGTGAAGCGGTCGGGACCGGTGGTCCAGCTGGGACGGTGGCAGGTGGCGCATCCGATTTCGCGGAAGATCTTGCGGCCCTTCTGCACCTCCTCGTCTTTGAGGTTTCTTGCGGCGGGCACGGCCAAACCGCGGTGCCACACCATCAGGTTGACGTAGTCGTCGTTGCTCATTTCAGCGGGTAATTCTTTACTCATCAGATAGTTGTAGATATCGGTCTCGGGATTTCCGGTCTTGTTGTATTCAGGGAAATAGGTGTAGAATTCGGCTTGCACCTGCGGGTCTTGCGAAGCCACGCGGGCGTAGGTCTCGGTCATGTAGTGGTAGCGGCGGTCGCCACGAGTCACGTTGGTGATATTCCAGATGGCGTTGGCGCCAGGACCGTCCTGCAGCGGACCGCGGGAGCAGGCGTAGGTGAAACGCTTCGGATGGTTGGTCTTGCCGTAAAGTCCTGTGGGTGCCCAGTCGGAGCCGGCCCACATGGCAGGGTTCAGATTCGCGCCGGCCATCGACTCACGCAGGTATTGCGCCTTCAGCGAGTCGTCGGGGATGGCATCCAACAGTCCAGTGCCATAGATGCCGATGGTCGATTCCAGACGCACAATCTCGCTGCCGTAAGGGATTTGTACTCCGTTGGATTCCAGCGGGACGTAGTACGCCGAGGCGGGAATGTAAACTTCTGGATAAATCAGACTGTAAGTTTCACCATCGGGGAAGCGGTTGCCCCATTCATCCACGTAGTCTAACCAATTGATCTGGATTTGGCTCTCGTCGATGGGCGCCTTGAAGGGCGGCACGGCTTTGGTCTGCGGCATGCCCGTGAGCGAACTCACGTAGTTGTCGTTCTGGTCGGTGACCACCAGCAGGTAGCCGTTGCCCCAGTCGCCGGCGGCGTAGCGGTCCATGCGCTTGCCGTGGCCGTAGCCAGGGTGGCAGGCGATGCAGGAGCTGCGGATGTAGAGCGGTCCCAATCCGTTGAACGGCGGCGTGTTGATGTTGAAGTCGCGCTCAAAGAGGTATTCGCCGTACTTGAACGCGGCAATGTCGGTGACCGCCGGGGCGGGGTCCTCGTAGGCGGACGACGAATTGTTAAACGTTGTTCCCAGTTTTCCTCCGGCGTAAGTCTCTTCCTCAATCCAAGACATTTCGCCGTCTTCGGGTCTGTGGCAGCCCGCAAATAAGAATAATCCCAAAACAATAATGATTATCGTTATTTTTTCCATAATTCAGCATTCATAATTCATCATTCATAATTATTCCTCGTATGTTCTCAGAGCATCGTTGACTTTGGAGAGCACATCATCAAGATTTTGGCACGCCTCGATGGCTTCCCCATTGGCGGGGTTGGTGTAGTTCTGCACGAACGGGCGCGGCATGGCGTTGATTTTCTCCAATGCGGTGTTGATGGCTTCCTCCACCTCGTTGTCGAGGGCTTTGTCCATCTTCTTGACGTAGGCGTGCAGGGAGAGCTTGTCGTTGCGCTGGCCTTCGATGCCGCCGTAGTAGGCGTTCTGGATGCTGAGGATGTTGTCGTAGAAGTCCTCAATGGATTTCTGGCTGTAAGGAGACTCGATGTAGTTGGCGTCTTCGCCGTTGTAGGGTTTGCCGATTTTGGAGGTGCCCACCTCGTCGGCGATGGTCTTGCAGCCATCGACGATGGCCATGAGACCGCTCACGGAGCTGGCGTAGGTGCTGCCGGGATTGCCGGCCTTTTTGAGGTTGTCACCGTAGCTGTAGCTGCCTCCGTTGACGGTGGTGTTGAGCTCCAGCTCTTCCACTTTGTCGCGGTGCGACTTCGGAGCGGCGTCACCGATCCAGCTCACCTCGAGTTGGAAGCAGCTGTTGCGCAGGTCGCCGGCCACGGCCACGGCATATACCATCTGCGTCTCGGTGATTTCGCTGGCATTGCGCACTTGTCCGTTGTGGAAGAGGATGTACTCGATGCCGTGGAATCCGAGCAGGGCGTTGCCGAGCTGCTCGCCGGCTACCACATCGCCGTCCTCACCGGCCAAAACGGCCAGCATGTTCGGACTGTTCATCAGGTTGTTGAAGGCATCCACATCCAACGGCCATGAGTCGATGTGCGGGTCGATGCCGAAGTCGTTGGCGGCTCCGAAGAGGAAGGCCTCGCTCTTCTCCCACCAGGCGCGGGCGTTCAGGAAGGTCTCGCACACCTTGTTCAGGTCGCTCTGCGAATGGCTGCTCTGGAAGGTCTTCAACTCGTTGACCAGTTGGTCGGCGTAGTTGGCCAGGTTTGTGTACGTGGGCGCTACGGTGTGGTCCACATATTGTTCGATGACGGCGGCCTGCTTCTCGTTGACCAGCTCGCCGTTGCCGTGATTGCATCCCACGCTCAGGAATGCGATTGCCACCATTGTGGCGATAATTGATTTTTTCATATCTGTTTGGTTTTATAAAAGTCATGATGGAAGAATCCCGCCCAGGTGATGCCGAGGGCGCACCAGGGCTCGGGGTTGTACTGCGACTTCAGCAGCCGCACGCCGCCTTCGGCCTTGATGATGATCTCCTTGATGGGACTGTAGTTGAGGCCGCCGCTCACGCAATGACGGTCGCTCCAAGCATAGTCGGTCATGTTGTGGCCGGGAATGTAGGAGTCGTAGTATTCGTAATGGGCGAAGACGTAGAGCTTGTGACGGTCCATCTTCGGATTTTTGTGATGATGGAAGACGTCGTAGCCGATCTCGCCGCCCGCGCTCCAAGCCGCCTGTCCTACAAGGGTCTGCGGGTAGGGCGCTTGCGAGCTGTGGGGTAGGGTGGAATTATAGACGGAAATCAGCTCGCAGTCACTGAGGTGGCCGTAAAGACCGCTGCCGCGCAGCACGAGTCCGCCGGTCTTGTAGCTGAAGTCCAAACCGCCGATGACCACCGTGCCGCGCACGTCTGCGTAACGTGAGGAGCCCTCGTCGGTGATGATGTCGTTGCGGAAGGTGTTGCCCACGAAGCCGCTGACGCCGATGTGCAGCCCTTTGACGCTGTAGTTATCGACACGGGCGGCCACGGCCAACTTGTTGGCGACACGGAACTCGTAGGGGGATGCCGAGCCGTCGTGCGCCCAGCCGGAAACGCTGAACATGCTGGAGTTGAGCGACGGGATGAGCATCACGTCGTAACGCCAGCCCTTGATGCGGCCCCAAACCTCGATGCCGGTCTCGTGCCATGTGCAGGGAAGGATGGTGTTCTCGCCCTCGGGACGATAGACCCCGAAGAACTCGTTGGGCAGGTGGGCGTTGTTGGTGCCCCCGACCGGCACGACGATGTGACCGGCGCGGATGTTCATCTTCCCGTCCCAGAAGGCCTTCTGTAACCAGAACTGCTCCAGGGCGACCTCGCCGCCGCGCTCAATCTCCTTCTCGAACTCGCCGGTCTCCTCGGCCTCCACCTCCACGGCCGACTCGGTGCCGCCGTGCTCGAACTCGATTTCCGTGTTGAAACTCCAGCCGTGACCGAAATCATAACCTAACATGATGACGGCGTGCGGCAAATCCACACGCCCGTGACCTTTGGAGTTGGCGTAGTTGGTTGCGTGTGAGTAACGGAAAACATTGTCGCTGAAGAAGTTGTATTTATAGACAGCTTCTCCGTAACCACCAATAGTGAGCGTGCCCAAAGATTTCCCTTTCGAAGAGTTTTCAACCTTTGAAGTGTCTGCGCCCTGTTGGGCAGTAATTGTTTGTAAACCAAAGAATAAAATACCTGCTAATGCGAGTAATGCCTTTCTGCTCATGAACACTTGATTTTATGCAGCAAAAGTGCAAAACTCACCCCAGTCGCGATATACCCAAAAATGAGGATTCGAGGCGCGGTGGATAATGATTAATGAGGATGTGAAGAAGCTATATACGACGGGGATTTCCGGCTTGTGGGGATTATCTGGTCAGCCGTTTATATCGTTCTGCCTTGATTTTCAAGTCAATGAGCGCGTCGGTACGTTGGTTCTGGGCTTGCAGAAGCAAGGTCTGCGCCTCCAATAGCTCGGAAACGGCCACCATGCCGGCCTCGAAGTTGGCTTTCGTGTCGTGGAGGTTGGCTTCAGCACTGCGCACGGAGGATTCGGCAAGCCTTACCTGACTGTTGGCCTCCTCGATGTTGCACCACGCCTGACGGGTCTCCAACGCCATCTTCTCCATATAGTCGGCACGTTCGTTCTCGGCCTTCTGGATGAGGTAATTCTGCTGACGGATCTTGTGCGCCGTCTCCCACCAGCCTGTCAATGGGACCTGCAATGTCATGAACGCCAATGCGTTGTAGTCGTAGCGGTCGAAAATGAGACTGCCGTAGGAGGCGGAAGCTCCGATCATCAGGTGCGGTACGCTCTCCCCGATGGCGATCTCTTTCTTCAGCTTCTCAGCCCTGACCTGACAATCCAACAGCTGTTTCTCCGTCCTGCGGTACACTGCGTTCCGAATGTCCGCATCCGTCGGGGCTTCGCTAGCCAAATCTTGACCGATTAAATCTGTGAGCGCCAGATTTTCACTGTATTCCATGCCAATCATCTGACAGAGAAGCATGGCGGAGAGGGTGATGCCGTTGTTTACTTTGAGGAGGTTAGACTGCATCTCGTTTTGCTTGAGCTCGACCTTCAGGACATCATTTCGGGTCACCAGACCAGCTTCCGCTGCGACTGTCACATCGCGGTGCAGCGTGTCCAGGAAGGTTATCGCTTGCATCAGCGTTATCCGTTTTTCGAGGAGCGAGACGGTCTGCCAGTAGGTCTCTTCCACCTGCTGCAAGACCTGGTCGCGGGTCAGCTGGCTTTGGTAGTGCGAGGCGGCTACCCCAACGTCAGCCAGCGCGTTGCCGCCCACGATCTGTCCGCCCATGAAGACCGGCTGCACGGCCGTCACCCCGACGCCCAGACCGCCGTCGCAGAGCGAGATCTTGTCGGAGAGTCCCATCGCCGCGCCGTACTCGTAGTAGAGGTTGTGCAGCTGCTGCCGTGCCGCGGCGCTCCCGATGTCGTCAATACCGTACTCGATCAACGGTTTCGCGGGAACATAGCCGATGCCTGTGGCACTGATCTGCGGGAAGTATTTCGTGCGGGCCTGCATCTTCATCTCCTGCGCCGCCTTCACGTCCAGCACGGCATTCTTCACCGCCGCGTTGTTCCGCAGTGCCATCGCCTTGCAGGTGTCCAAGGAGAGATGCTGCGCGGAACCCGCTACGCATCCCATGATCATCACTATGGTTATCCATGTCTTATTCATCGTTCTTTTGTTGTTATTTCATCGTTATCCGTACTATGGCTCGCTATCGCTACTCCCGCAGTCCGCAACGGTCTGCCTTGTCAAGCCCCACACTGCGCTTCGCTTGTGTGGGGTTATTAGCGCTTCGCGCGTCTTGTCCCTCCGGGACTGCTTAAGGAAATAGTTTAATAATATTGGGGCTTTTCGTCATAACTGCTAACTACTAACTGCTAACTATTCTTAAAGATTTGCCAGTACATCACGGGCAGCACCGTCACCACCAAGGGCAGCGAGAAGATGGTGCCGAAGCAGATGACCACGCCCATGGGCATCCAGAGGGCGGTGTGCGCCACGATCATCGGCATCACGCCCAAAGCCGTGGTCGCGGAGGTGAGGAAGATGGGGCGCATACGGCGGCGGCCCGCTTCGAAGGCGGCCTCCCGGGCACTGTACTGGGGCCGCTTCCGCAGACTCTCCGCATACTCGAACATAATGATGGCGTTGCGCACGATGATGCCGATCAAACTGACCACACCCAACACCGCCGTGATGCTGAAGTCGAGACGGAAGAGCCAGAGACCTAAACACGCCCCGAACACGCAGATCAGACTGGCCGACAGGGTCAGGAACACGATGTCCAGCCGCCCGAAATGGTAGAGCAGGAAGATGAACAGCACCAGCACCGCCGCGATGAAGCTGAGGGCGATCTGCGGGATCACCATGTTGTTGGCGCCAGTAAGCCCGCCGTAGGTGATCTCCACACCGTCGGCCATCTCCGGCTTCAGATCCTCGTTGACGTACTTGTCGATTTTTTCCATCACCTTGGGTTGGCTGCAGCCGTAGTTGAGGTCGGCGCCCACGGTCACCGTGCGGATGCTGTTGCGTCGGTTGATGACCGCGTCGTGCCACTCGGGACCCACCTCCGCCACCTGCCGCAACGGCACCCACGTGCCGGGAATAGAGGTGGGAATCAGGAAGTCTT
>Ga0247608_10003898_pt1 | contig 17055 bp, 13 predicted proteins | sample 176DNAGHGlowgp2_FD_193490 | JGI IMG/M metagenome (GOLD analysis project Ga0247608, IMG submission 193490) | Sheep rumen microbial communities from Palmerston North, Manawatu-Wanganui, New Zealand - 1766 DNA GHGlow gp2 | ecosystem: Host-associated > Mammals > Digestive system > Stomach > Rumen ... | reverse complement strand
CCCAGTGAATAGGGCCACTCTGGTTGGTGCTCTGGAAATACTCTATCACAGCACTTCTAATATATTGTCTTTCAGGAGATGAATTGTTGTATTGTATTCCCCATAGGCCATCTCCACCATTACCTTTACGTACGCCAGAACCGTCTTCGAAGGGATTGTCGAGATATGCCTGAATCTGATGATGCTTGTCTATGTTAACACCAAACTGGTAGGTCATAACACCTATATGGTTGCCGTAACTCCAGTCTTCAGGTGTGTCGTTTTCAAAATAGTTTCTGTCACCTATAGGCAGTATCACATTAAAAAAGTCCTTCAGCTTTGCTGATTTCTCCTTTGTGACAAGTATGCCATTTTCGTAAATATGGCTTGTACCTCCGAAGATTGCCACGTGTTCAATTCCTACAAGTACGAAGAACGGCTTTGTGGGATTGCTACGGAAATAAAGATGCTTCTGATGATAATACTGGCCTGTGGCATACAACGGGTTGATGCTGGGCTCAGGAGATTTATTAAATGCCTTTTCTCTATAATCGCTATCAAGCAATTTCCCGTATCCGCCAGCAAAGTTTGCCTGCACCCATCCTTTGGTATATGGTAAATTCCAAAAGCCTTTGGTGCCTAATTGTATCTGGGGTATAGGTTTCGCATTAGTGCCCTTGACAAACGAACCTATTGAGAGTAGATTATCTCGTACAATTTGATCCTTCTCTCTGCTGCCTGCCTCGATGAAGAATGACTTGTACGAGAGATTGGCATAACATTGTTGCAGGTAGACTTTATTGTCTGCATGTATTGATGCTATTACATCGACAGCACCTGACAATACAAGATCTTTAGCCAGAGTGTGATCTATATTGATTGCTCCTCGTAAATAGGCTGTGTTGGAACGTGTACTTACGGCATGGTGCCTATTTGTAACCAACTGGTAGGCGTTGTAATCACCTGTGCCAGCAAATACTTCGGCAGTCATATCGTAGTTGATATGTGTCTTAAGCGAGTCCTGGGCTGTTATGGCTCCAGAACAGACCAGAAAGGCAATTGGAAGAATATATTTATTTCTCATATAACATACTTTTTACAATTAAAAGATTCTGCCAGAGACGATGCTCCAAAATGTTTTCACTAATATCTTTATATCCATCCATAATGACATGTGGTCAAGATAGTAAAGATCCAATTCCAGGCGACGTAGCATTTTCTCCATAGTGTCAGTATAGCCATTGTGGAGAGTTGCATAACTTGTTATTCCTGGACGTATTTGATATAATTTCTCATACCTGGGATCAATATCCATAATCTTGTCGATATAGTATTTCCGCTCTGGTCTTGGACCAATAAACGACATATCGCCAATGAAGACATTCCACAGTTGTGGCAACTCGTCAAGATGATGGGAACGGAGAAATTTTCCGATCTTGGTTAGCCGGGGGTCGTTGTCTTTCTGAAGCAGTTCTGCTCCTTCCTTCTCAGCATCAACAACCATACTGCGAAATTTGTAAACGAAAAACGGTTTACCGTGCAGACCTATGCGCTCTTGCTTATAACACGCAGGCCCACCTCCTATTTTGATAATAATATAGCAGGATATTATCAGAGGCGAGAATAACACCAGGCACAAGGCTGATATGATGATATCAAAGAGACGTTTCATGGTTCTTCTTATAATTGACACTAAGGTTGAGAATAAAGTAGATTATGATATCAACAAGTAAGGTGAATGTGCCTCCTATTTGTGCAAACAGACAATAATTGACGATATCTATTAGTAAAGCAAGGAAGATGATACTTCCTAATGCCTGATGCTGAGTCATACCGGCCTGCATCAGTTTATGGTGTATATGATTCTTGTCAGCTTTAAATAGTGGCTGATGATGCCATATACGATATATTGTCACTCTAACGACATCTGCTGCGGGCACAAAGAGAAGTGACAGAGGTACAATGATCGCTTCTGGTCGTGTAGGCCATATTGCTGTGTTATCAACAGCACATTTAATGGCAAGAAATCCTAAAGAAAAACCAAGTGTGAGACTTCCTGAGTCGCCCATGAATAGTTTAGTGTTCTTTTCTGTTTTACCATAAAGGTTGAAATACATAAAAGCCATCAGCGCACCAATAAGGCCAGCTGCCAGAATGCAATAAGAGTGCATAAAGACACCATAATGTATAAAATAAGCAAGGAATCCTATCAATGCTAATACTGATAATCCGGATGCGAGACCATCTATGCCGTCAATTAAGTTTATTGCGTTGTCGATAAATACGATTATGAATATTGTAAGCGGGATGCCGATATAATATGGTATCTCATAAATACCAAACAGTCCATAGAGATTATTAATATATAATCCAGCAAATGGAAGAATACAAGCGCTTGCTATCTGGGCGGAGAATTTCGTTTTTGCATTCAAACCAATGAGGTCGTCGATGATTCCTACGATATATAATATCATCGCTCCGATAAGAAATCCTGCACTCCAGATATTCACCACGATCTGCTGTTCTCTGGAGTATGCGAAGAACGAAAGTATGACAACAAAAGATGTCATCATGCTTGGAATGAAAGATATGCCTCCAAGACGGGGCACATATGTCTTATGAACCTTTCTGACACTTGGAACATCGTACAAGTCCTTTCGTTTGCAGAAATCAAGTATTGCGGGCGTGAATACAAACCCGCAAATTGTACTTAGTATGAATGCTCCGAGTAGATATATTATCATAAGCAATCCTTTTATATAATAAACCGATAAAAACTATAATTATTGTATGTGATTCCGCATATTTATAAAAAATCTAAGATGATGCAATATCCGAAGGGATTTCACGTTATATTTGTGTATATAAGAAGAAGTGAAAGTATCTATAGTAACTGCAACATATAATAGTGCCCAAACTCTGGGTGATGCTTTGGAGTCTGTGTTGAACCAGACTTATGCTGATATTGAGCATATCGTTGTTGATGGTGAATCAACAGACGGTACAGTTGATATTGTTCGTCAATATGAACCTATGTTTAAAGGAAGATTGAAATGGATCTCAGAGAAAGACAAAGGAATATATGATGCTATGAACAAAGGAATACGGATGGCAACTGGTGATATTGTGGGTATTCTTAATTCTGATGACTATTTTACCTGTAAAGATGTTGTTGAAATGATGGTAAATAATTTCGACAAAGAATTGGACGCTGTCTATGGTGATATTCATTTTATTCGAGATGGTCAGCCAGATAAGTGTATCCGATATTATTCATCTAAGAAATTCTCTCCTATATGGCTTCGTTTTGGTTTTATGCCTGCCCATCCATCATTCTATTGTCGCAGGGAAATTTATGAAAAGGTAGGACTTTACAAAACGGACTATGCCATAGGTTCTGACTATGAGATGATGGTACGCCTCTTTATGAAGTATCACATCAAGGCGAGATATCTGAAGATGGATTTTGTCACTATGCGGACAGGAGGTGCCAGCACCCGTAATGTTAGAAGTCGCTTACAACTCATCAAAGATGACGTTCGTGGCTGCCGCGAAAACGGCATATACACCAATCCGTTGATGATCAGCATGAAGTTCCTCTATAAGATTTTCGAGTTCAGAGCAACAGTCTAAAGATTGAGGATAGACTGATATAATTCCATATAGTGTTTTAGCATTGTCTTGTCTGAGAATCTTGAGACGATGTTATTCCTACAGGGGGCTTTGTAGAATTCCTTCTGATGGTTGCAGATAGCCTTGATAGCAGATAATGCCGATTTAATGTCTCCTCGTTCAATGACGAACCCTGTCTCTTTCGTGACAACCTCAGAACTTCCTCCTGTATTGTAAGTAATCACTGGGGTACCACATGCCATCGCTTCAAGGTTGATGGTAGGGAAATTATCTTCCCAGGTAGGATTCAAGAGCACATGACAGGCAGAGTATAATGCCACCAGTTCTTCTGTGTACTCTGTACGTTCAATAGCAGTTATAGTAGATGGCATTCTTTGTTTGTCTGTCTTGCAAACTCCCACTAAAACAATGTGGTAGTCGTTGGGTAGCAAGTCGCTTAAGGCAATGAAATCATCCAGTCCTTTTCTATACCAGTTAGAGGCGACTCCTAAAATAAGTTTTTTATTTTGCGGGATGTTATATTTTGATATAACACTTTCTGCTTGCTTGTTTGGCGCGAATCGCTGGATGTCGATGCCGTTTTGGATGAGATGAATATACTTTGTTTTGAAGAAAGACTGATGCAGTTCACCTTCTAACCATTTACTGACAGGTACAAGAGTCAGATTGTCAACAGAGAGGAATGATCGTTTCTTTTGCAGATAATTCTTCTTAGAACGGTCAAACAGCACACTTGTGGGATAGTTAGAGAGTAGGGGGCATTTATTACACTCAGACTGCCATTTTTTGCAATCGGCAAACATATAGTGAGCACAATGTCCTGTGAATGCCCAACAATCGTGGAGCGTCCATACTATGGGCTTACTACATGAGGACAGGTATTCAAACAACAGTGGGTAGTTGAGATAATAGCCATGAATGTTGTGCAAATGGATAATGTCAGGATCCACCTTTTGGATATGCTCTATCAGTTTCTTTGTGGCTCTAACAGACATGAGTCCGTGATTGTCGAAAATACGTGATGCTATCCCATGGATAGATTCGTCTGTCATGTTGCCAATGTGGTAGAGGTGAGATTTGCTCTCATTATACCATCTTCCGTATGCGATATGACTCTCCCAGCCATTTTCAATGACCATAGAACCAATATTTTCTGCGATCTTTCCGTGAGATCCCCAGTTGGCGGTGATGTTGATTTGTAGTAGTTTTGGCATTTAGTATGTTTTATTACAACTGAGGAAATAATAGACATGTCTATGTGGCCAGAAAGACTCAAAATGCCGTCTGTTGATGACTCTGTTTCCGAAGGAGAAATAGTGTTTGTAATCAGACTGCGAGAACACATATTTATACTGCTGACAGGCAATGTCGATAGATAATTGATTGGCATGTGTTAACTTGCCATAAGGGAAAGCAAAATAGTCGCATGCTTTCCCGATATTGGTTTCTATCGCTCTTTTGCAATCGCAAATCTGATGTTCCAATGTTTCTCTATCGTCGGTGTTGATCATGTAATGATCCATCGTGTGAGCCCCAATGATATGACCTCTTTTCGTTAGCTCTTTTAGTTGCTCCCATCGCATGGGACGTTTGTTAGGAGTCATTACAATGGTGTCGTTGAAGTTTTCAATATAATGTTCATCTCCGTCAACATAGTTTGGATTTACAAAGAACAAGGCATTGGTATTAAACTCTTCCAATATTGGAGCGAAAATATCATAGCATTCCATAAATCCGTCATCAAAGGTAAATGCAATTAGCGGGTTGTTGGGCTGTTCATGGTTCATAATCATGCGTACAGCTTCTTCCACCTTTATCAATGTTGCTTTTTGACCAAGTGCTTTTAGCATCAGCCTAAAAGTTTCTGGTTCATTTTCATCGAGAGTTCTGTGCCCATTGAGTATATGTATGCCATTAGCTGGACGCGAAAATGCTCCCAGAAAATCTAATACTCTGTTTCTAGCAAATTGTCTAAGTGTGCTCATTGAGGTCTGCAATTACTTTGTTGATGATGTCTATTTGATAGTGGATATTCCATTTCCTGTCTATTTCGTCGTATGCAGCGACTCTTGCTCTCTCTCTCTCTTGTGGCGTCTTGGATATCCATGACTTTATCTTCTCTTTCAGGTCGGAAGTGTTTCCTTGTTCGAAGAAATCACCAGTTATACCAGGCCTAATAGCTTCGAATTCAGGCATTTGGTATGGAAGATTACCATGTGTGATGACAGGACATCCAAAGGTCAAAGAGTGAATGGCAGTAAGACCAACATTGCCTGGAGATACACAAACATCTGCATTATAGAATAATTCGCCAAGTGTTTTGTCATCATAGCATGGACCATACATCCACACTTGACTATTTAAGCCCTGCTTCTGCGAATAAAGATCGAGATTTACTCCTTCAGTATCTTTGCCAACAATGATGACATTCGTATAAACGCCTTCGTCTTTTAGGAGTCTGACGCTATCGATAATCATTTCTATTTTTTTTCTCTTTTGTATTCTTCCACAATAGATAATTGTGGGGTAATCATTCTTGAAATGATCATGGTAGATTTTGGTACTTGTTAAGCTTTCTCTTATTGTCTTCTCTTGGTCAGAATTCATAGAATTGGCTATACAATATAGTTTGTTGGGTGAGAAACCTTCTTCAGTCATCAATTTGATGGAATAATTGTTGTAAAGCATCAGTTTGTCATGAAGAGAATAGAAAATCTTCTTCAGAACTCTCTTCCCTGCTGTTTCTCTACCATACCAACCATGAGTCCACGCGATGGTCTTTTTATTCAGTAGTTTTGCCAAAAACAAGATGAACCATGAAGATAGACAATATGGCTCTCCATCTAGGATATAGTACTTGTATGGTTTAAAAATAAGCTTAAGAGAACCGTATTGCCAATAAAAGTGATGAAAAAAGTAATTCTTGAGTGTTTTTTGATATCCTTTTAACAGCTCATAGTTGAATGTCTTGATAGGCGACTCTCCTTTGTCTCCGATATAAAAATAACATGGAAGAGTTTTTCCGATCAGACTAAATATTGGAAATCTGTAATGAGGTCCAATGTTTGTTATAAAACAGATACTATGATGGGCATTAACCTTCATTCTCTTACTCGTTAAATGATAGCATTCCTAATTGCATCGAGGAATCCATGTCCATATCTCAAGTCGGGTTCAACGTAATTGCCTTCCCCCCATTCGTTCCACGAACGTAAGAACAGTATGCGGTGTTCCGGTTGTTTGTCTTTTATGAGATTCACAGCTTGCTCTATATGTCGCTGGAAATTTTCAGGGGTGGCATTGATGTAGACACCTTCCTGATCGCCGGTTCTTGGCGTACGATCCCAACCAGGGAAAATAGTTGGATATACATTTTCCCAGGCATCTTCTGGCGCAAAAAAATGCTTGACAATGTCTGGGTAGTTGTATTTTAATACAGGTAGGAAGTTAAACTTCTCGTGGAGTTTAAAGAGTATGGCACGCTTAAATTTTCCTGCAACAATCATTTCTGCTCTGGACTTTCCGAATGAATTTACGCCATCAAATCCTAGTGACAAGAAATCTTCATAGACTTTGGCACTGCTCTTCAAGTTTGGCATGACACGTCCTTCACCAACACCTCCTTCTGGTAACCTGACCCGGGTGTTTGTAGAGTTTCCCATAGCTACAAAATAGAAGTCTCCAAGTCCGTTCTCTTTTGCCAGCTGATGCCAAATCTCTAAAAATTCTTCCACATGGACAAATCGGTAAGGATCGTAGATGACAAACAATAATTTTCCGTCAACTCTAATATAACGTTGATCTTTGAATGCAGGAAGTAAGGTGTTGAAATGTAGAATATGGTCTTCTTTTCCTAGGTATTGTTGTTGGGCTATCACTTTATCTTTGATACCTTTTTTCCATGATCCAGTTGTCCAATCATGGTTTGCCCATGCCAGACAAAAAGGATAATTTGGTTTGCCAGAAGCAACAACTTCATTGAAGGGACGTTCTAATACTTGCCTACCTTTTCCAAACCAGTAATGCCAGTAACAAAAACCTTCAACCCCTGCCTCACGTGCTAATTGGGCCTGTTGCTCACGAACTTCAGGCAATCTAAGATCATAGAACCCCAAGTCGGCAGGGATGTGTGGCTGGTAGTGTCCTTTGAACAGAGGTCTGGCCTTGGCCACATTTGTCCATTCCGTGAATCCTACTCCCCAGTATTTGTCATTCTCTGGAATAGGATGGAATTGTGGTAGATAATTTGCAATTATTCTTGCTTTCATTTTCATATGATTTTAAATCATTTTGCAAAAATAGCTTTTATTCCTTAATAATACAAATGTTTGGTCATTTTTGTTTTATTACTTTTGCAGGAACACCGGCAGCTATGCTATAGGCAGGGATGTCATGAGTGACGACACTGTTTGCTCCCACTACGGCCCCATCTCCGATAGTGACACCTGAAAGTACACAGACATTATTGCCCAGCCATACATTGTTGCCAATGTGCACAGGCCCTTTGCTTACAATGGGACGTTGGCCTGTTGGCGTATTTAGAGTTTCGAGATTAGTCGTCCCGTGTGAATTGTCAGAGATGAATACATTTGTTCCTGTTAAAAGAGAATCGCCAATTGTAATGTTGTTGCATGCCGTGATGTGTGCATCACGACGAATCAAGCAGTTGTTGCCAATCTTGATTTGAGGGACGGCCTCTCCTGTCTTCCACGCAGTTAGCTGAATCCCACTTTCAATGATGTTCCCGTCGCCAATGCTGATGTATTCGGTTCCTTTTAGGAGATATGGATGCCATAGAAAGTAGGACTTTCCAAAATGAACAAACTGACGACTAACATATCCAGTATACACCTTGTCCCGAATTGAATAGAGCATTTTAGGGATGAATGATGGTATTATGTATGAACATAATCTTCCTATTGAAATGAGTGCGATATCAATTGTTCTCCTGTTCATGATTAATACGTTTTAGTGGAAACTTTACTTCAAGAAGCTCATGGTATCTTAAATAAGCATATAAGAGGAATAGGACAAGAATGCGCAAATTTCCACTATCGGCAAATGAGAATAATGTCATTCCACCTTGCATGCAAATACAGAGCGTAAAATACAATAATAAAACCTGATGCAGCTTCATGGTGCCATCACGAGGCCGTATAAGAACCAAGATGACTGCATTGAAAACGACAAAGATGATAAAGGTCGTAATTGGACCAAAGTCAATGACGAAATCACCAACAAAAGTGGAAAAGATGTCATCATCGATATTGAGGTTGTGGTATTTGTCGCGTCGTTCCACATAATTGGCAGGAGTGTCTGAGTCAATAACTCGTTTGACAAGATTCAGCGTTCGGTCACCATTACGAGTGCCTCCTGCATCTAAGGCGAAGTTGTTGAAATAGAGACTGGATTGACCTACATACCAATTAAGAAAGCCAACAACACCTCCTCCCATATTTCCAAATCTGCTGATTGTAATGGCTGCAATGGGGATGGCTATTGCCAGCAAACATGTGACTCCGAGAATGCGTATTGCCCTATTGATCTTTTTTGAGATATATCGCTGAAAGAGGGAGTAGCCAACAATGGCTGTGAGCAATGCGGCAATTACTCCGCCACGCTGACCATGCATCAAGGGAATCATGATGCTAATCAGCATGGAAAAAATAAGGCCACTGATAATCCAGATATTTTTCTTCTTGAGTGTCATAAAATAGAAACAGAGGAATACGTTAATATCGGAAAAGGCATTATATATGATGGCTGGAATATTAGAAATTCCTGTTCCGGCATCTTCTGCTTCCTTGATTTGTTCCATATATGCTTCTTTTCCAGCATCGGTTTCGGTTAAGAGTTTTATAAATCCTGTTCCGAAATTGGCAACAATATCAGGAATTAAGAAAATAGAACTAACGATAATGAGTATGCTTGTTAGCATGAGTATGTTACTTTGGGGTGTAGCGATGGAGTTGACAGGCTTAAGGTGGATATAGATGGTTGGGGATAGTGCAATTATCAACAACAGATATAAGTAGATGTATGGGAAAATCTTCAATGGCAGATACAGGTCAGAAAACATGATGTCGTTTAGTGTTAACAAGGAAAATATGGCATACAGAATATAAGTGCATATAACGGATGTCCCACCGTCAATGGTCTTGGATTTATACTGATACCAAATCAGGGTGACAACCCATGTCAGCAGATATCCCGTAGCCAATATGTTATTCCATATTATTTCTGACATATGAGTTTGCTAAGTATCGGTTGTAACATATCTTTAATTACGTACCTTTCTTTTGTATTAATTCCGAAAAGATAAGCAAGGGAGAAGACAATGGCTGGGATGCCTAAGAACGACACGGAAAAGAGATAGAGAGAACTTTCTATATGATGGGAAATCTGATAAAGAGCGAGACTGCTTAGTACTAATATCGAGAGTGCAGGAAAGGCGAATGACAATGTATATTCTTTGATGGAAAAAGGCATGTAAAAATGGCGAAGGCATACTAACCTTATGACATGAGCTACCAGACAGACGGCAATCATAGATATGAAAACGCTATATGCTGGTAATTGGAAACGGAACAGTATCCATGTCAGTGGGAGGCATAGTAAGGTGATGCTTTCCACAGGGAGATGATATTCCTTAATATGTCCAGAAGCCTGCATAATAATGGTGATAGGGCTATGCATGGCTAATATGAGGATATAGATAATAATGAGTCGTGAGAACAAGACCATGTTTGATGTAGCTTTATCTAACCATATCTCCAAAATGACATCCATATTGGCAATGATGGGGATGGCGATGGCTATGAGAATATAGAAGATAAACTTATTACAGGCAGAAAACAGTTGATTCAGGTACTCATGGTCTCCATTTGCATAGGACTTGATCATTGGAGGTCGGAATGCCAGAACCATGCTGCTGCATAAAGCATTGAAAGCATTGTTGATTTGAAGGGCAATGCCAAAGGCTGCAACGATGATGGGACCATAGAAAACATTTAGTAAAATAGTGTTGCCCTGTAACATAGCTGTACTGGCTAAAGATCCAAACAGTGTCCATCCGGAAAACGATAACAGGTCTTTTAGGAGTTTTCTGTCGTTAGGTTTTCTGAAGTGACATTCCTTGTATCTTATTGACCCAATGATAGCATACATTACCATAATAATGATAGCAATGGCTAAGAGCCCGGCGACATAGAAGATTAGCTTGTCAGAAGTTGTAAGCACAATACAATAGGCAGCAAACAGTTTGAGCAAGCATTCAATTGTAGAAATCAGCGCATAAATTCCCATGTCTTCATGCGAGAAAATAGCTGCGGTGTAGGGTATCTGGATGATGGAACAGACGAGGATGAATATTGAGAATTGATAAATCCATAGTGTGGCATGAAGTCGGTCAGCAGGGATTAACAATTGAGTGTTGACAAACCACAGTCCAAAAGTCTCAAGCGCAATGATTATGATAATGGATAATGCTGAAAGAAGACATATGCTGGTGGAAAAAATCTCTTGAAGTCGCTTTGGGTCTTTTTGCCCCATTGCATAAGAATAGTATCTTTGAATAGATAAAGCCATGACACCACTCAGAACACTTGTCGCTGTAACGACTCCTGCAATCGTATTAAAAATCCCATAGTCTACTTCTCCCAATCCTTGGAGAATGAGACGGACCATATATAGGTTGATGATAGTAAGGATGAATATGCGTATGAACAGAACTAGTGTGTTCGATGCAATTCTGTGGGATTTCAAGGAATCGTTTTGGACTTTCATTATTCTGAGTCTGAAATGCCTTGTTTGGGTCTTACAATATCATAGAGAATATAACCAGTCGTACCGATAAATGTGAGAATTAACATTAAAAATACAAATATCATTCGCTTAGGCCCGGCAGGTTTAATTGGTACAGCAGCTCCTTTTAAAGTTGTAAATGCTGGTGTCTTTTCTTGTACTTTTGCTTTAGACAATTGCAATTGATTGTTAACAGTACTATAAGTGTTAAATTTCAATTGCATGTCATTTTCCATGTCTTCAGCTATTAATTCAACACTTTTTAAAGCAATTTTCGTATTTGCATCAGAATAATTTGCATATTTTTGACGACTCTTTATGTATTCGTCTTTTGCTTGTTTTGATAATTGTTTATAGTATTCGTAGTCTGTTCTTGCTTTGTTAGTACGATAATCTGTAATGAATGCTTGTAGGCGCTCTTTTACTGAATCTGCGACAATCTTGCATACCAAAGGATCTTGCGATTCAACGCTAATAGAAATAACCCCAGTTTTTTTGTCAGTTTTAAATTTTATATCTTCAGATATTTTTTTTACTATATCATTCTCTTTTTCAGATAAATTGTATGGGTCAAAATTGCTATCTGAAACATTCTCTTTTTTCTTTAACAGGCTTTTTATCCAACTTATGGGTAAATTCCACCATGCACTTTTTTGGTGTTTTTCTATATAGTCGTGATAATTGGTCTGGATATTTCCATCTTTTGTTCTAATTTGAATATTAAATAGACTTGAAACGAAACCATTATCTTCCATCAAGTCAGGGTACAGCAGAGGTGTAATGGCATCAGAAGTTTCCATTTCTCCGAGATCAATACCAAATGTAGATGCAATGGAGCCTATAGTTCCACCTCCAAGGGAATTTTCTGTCTCAGGGGCCATCGTTGTTTCTGTATGGTAGTATCTTGGAATACTAAATATATATATAGATGATAAGATGAAGGCTATTGGCAATGTCTTTATGAATAGTCTTTTCCTTTTTAAAATTTCTTGGATTACCTTGCGGTAGTCAATACCTATGTTCTGAAACGAATTTTCTTCCATAACTCTTTATTTCACAAGGTTAGCAATTGTGGCTATCATTGTTGCTATTGATGCTGTGCTCGAGCCGACGGTGAGCCACTCGGCAAGACCCATCTGGCGGGCTCTGCGCTTGGTTGGCACGACAATCTGACATCCAGGGGCAGGCTTATGTTTGCGGTCTGCCTTGGCCACCATGCCATTCATATAGATGATGATAGTCTTTGACTTCTTACCTGTAGATGTGGCTCCTCCTGCAAGATTGATGTAATACTCGGCATCTTTTCCTTCCTTGAATCTAACGGTGTTCGGATAGAGCACCTCACCGTTGATACTCACCGTACTGGTATATCTTGGCACCACAATACGGTCGCCCTCTCTGAGTATCGGATCGTCGTCACTTCCAGGATTGGCAAGAGCCTTGTCGAGCTCGATGGCTACAGGGAAGGTGGTCAGCGTCAAGAGTTTCTTAACGTCGATAGAGTCACTTCCTGAGTTTCGCTGAGCCGTACGGAGCATGGTCTCCATAAGGTCGCGCTCCTCGTCGGTCATCTGTCGCAAGAGCTTTGCTCCTTGAGGATAAGCGCGTTTCGTCAGACCACCAGCCTGGCGCACAATGTCTGAGAGCCTCTGACTATTGTGTGTCAACGTGTAGTTGCCCCGGAACAGCACTTCGCCATCGATGGTGACATTCTGCTGCTCTACGTATTTCGGACTGCGACGGATATATACCTCATCGTATGGCTGCAGCACAAACTGGTTCTCCCCCTGAGGAATTGTGAAATCGGGGTTGAGGCTGAAGCTGTATGTAAATGCCAGAGTGTCGCTGGCCTCTGTGGCATTTGGATCAATGATTCGTCTCGACACATCCACCTTTGCCAGCGAGGCGGCATTTGTCAGCCCTCCTGCCTGAAGCACAAGGTCTTCGATGGTCTCATTCGATGCAAAACGATACACACCGGGGTAGTTTACTTCTCCATGAATGGTAATCGTCTGGTCCAGCTTCTCCTCCTCGCGACTTGCGATATAGATTACATCCTCATTCTTCAGTTCCATGTCGGCAACTGTTCCTTCCAATATGCCCACGATATCGATACTTTGTATCTTCAGCGTGCGGTCTGCCTTCATGCGATGCATCACAGCGTGGTTGCCGATAGCATTCTCAGTCAGTCCGTCGGCTGCTTCCACAAGGGCTTTGACCGTTGTGATCTGTCCTCCCACCTGATACATGCCAGGACGGAATACGGCTCCCTTGATCTCTACCATGTTCTGATAGCGGTTAAGGGTGGAGTCAACGCTTACAGAGTCTTCGTCCATGAGTTTGAAATCGTTCATGTCGAACTCTCCAACGCTGAACACGGAGTATTGTTGTCCTGCCTTACGATTGATGCGAATGGCTTTGGTATAGGCATCGCCAGTAAATCCGCCGGCGTATCTTAAAAGTGTGGCTGCACTCTCTGTCCTCTTCATTTCATAGAACATCGGGCGCTTCACCTTTCCTGTAATGTTCACCAGAGCCTCGTACGGACTGACGGTGATTACATCATTATCCTGCAAACGTACATCGCCTGAGAGTTTGCCGTTCAATAGGAAATCATACACGTCGACATTAGATATCTGCCTGCCGTTTCTGAACACCTTCACATTTCTCAGCGTACCGATTTCGTTAGGGCCGCCTGCCATGTAAAGGGCATTATATACCGTTGCGAAGGCCGACATCGTATATGTTCCCGGCACCTTTACCTCGCCCATGACGCTGACGGTGATGGTACGGGTCTGACCGAGTGAGAGCTCTATCTGAGAGTCCTGATATCTGGGGCCGAGTACACGTTTGAGTTTCGATTTTGCCTGGCTTACCGACATTCCTCCGAGTTGGATAAGTCCGATACCTTCGAGTGTGATGGTGCCATCGGGTGAGATTGTCTCGCTGACACTCTCCTGCGATGCTCCCCAGATATCGATGTTCACCACGTCACCTGCTCCAAGACGATAGCTCTGTGGGGTTGCAAGATTCATGCTGCTCTCGAAAGTGAGGTTTTCGTTATTGAACACGTCGTGACCGAATATCTTGCGCTTGTTCTTTTCCTTGTCCTTCTTCTCGTAATAAGAGTATTTCAGCGAGTCGGGCATCATAAAGTCCACAGCCTCCTCCATCTCCATGAAGTCCTGGTCTTCCTCATCGTAGGTGTGCTTCTGGATCTGGTTTTTCTTCTTCGTGTCCTTTATCCTGAACTGCGATGCGTTTTTCTTGTCCTTGGCTTTCTGCTCTTCACGCTTCTGGCCGTTGGCTTCTCTCAGACGGGTTTTCGCTTCCTTCGATCCCGCTGTGATGTCTTCGGCTCCAAGGGCACCGTTTTTTATCTGTTTCTGATATTTCTTCTGGATACGGCGTATCTGGTCGATGGTTACACCACGCTGCATGAGCTGGGTAACTATCTTCTGGCGTGACACGCCTTTCGCATTCTGCTCGATTACATAGTCCATCACCTGATTGTCGGTCATGCCCGACTGTGCCCAGCTGATTGTCGTACTGAGTAGGAATGACACTAATAGCGCTGATATCTTTTTCATTTTCTTGCGTACATATTTTATAATATAACCATTTTTAAAGGTCATTTATTGTAATGTGTGGGCAAAATTATAATATTTTTTGCGAAAAGTTTGCTATTTACTGAAAAAGTTACTAATTTTGCAGCCGATTACGACATTTTTACATGTCACGGGGGTGACTGGATTTGACGGCAAGTCGAGATGGTACGTAAGCATGCGGAGTGACGGCTGTGTTCTCCATAATCAAGTCGGTCGAAAAATTAATTGGCGAAACACGTTACGCTCTCGCTGCCTAATCGAAGCACAGTAGATTGAGGCTCAATTCCTTTACAAGGTAGAGGAACGAGACGTCGCTCCGAGGATGTTGTTCCGAATCCGAAGATCCAGCGGCGCAGGTTAAATCGGAAATAGTCTTATCAGGCCTCGATGATAGGATGAAGTTTTAGAGGATAAGGGTGCAATTGGTGGTCCGGGTCTTGTTGCATCACGAAAATGAAGGCCGGAATAAGCATGTAGAAAGCGTATGGTTTCCTTGTGCGGACGAGGGTTCGATTCCCTCCACTTCCACGAAGATTTTATTTTAGGGTGACACGGGTGACTTGGCATTAGAGCCGGTGATGAACACACTGTATTTTCCAATTTACATACAACAAACAATATCAGACCGTTGAGGCAGCTCTTTCAAGAGCGAGAAGCACGGCATCGCCCGTCAATGCTGCACGATTCGACATCAAGACACCATGCCAGGTGGATGGAGTATGCCACAACTGCAATTCACCAGAATCCATCTGCAACTACGTCTACTTTCTCAGAAACTCCCCCAAAGGCCGTCACGTAGTAGTGCTCGTTGGTGAGAATCTGGGATATTGATGCACAAAAGTGCACGAAAGGGGTTCTTTTGTGTTTCTAATCTTTCAGTTGGGATAAAATCTGAATGTGGCGCCCTTCTACACGGATGGCGCCTTCCTGTTTCAATTCGTTCAGGCAGCGTACGAGAGAGAATTTCTGGATACCGAAGTGCTCAGCTAACGCTTGCCTTGAGAGAGGCAGGAGAATGTTGTTGGTCTTTTGAAGTCTACTCTGCTCGTTTAGATATAGACAAACTTTTTCGCGTACGCTCATCGATAGCATGCGAACCTTTTGGGTCAATACGGATATGATGTTTGAGAGCATACGAAGGTAGTTGGTCATCAGTCTCAGATCGTTATGTATCATTATCTCAAGGTCGTCACGTGTCATGCGCATGATTATGGTCTCCGTCGTAGCCTCGATGGATGCAGGATAAAAGTTGTCGTTTGCAAAGAGAAAAGCGGGAGCCAGCAGCTTGCCTGTCTGATGAGTAGCCATTCTGATGACATGTCCTGACGGGGATGTGATATAGGCAACCATCTCGCCTGTGATGATGATGTCGGCATACTGGCATACATTGCCTTCATAGGCCAGGACATCGCCTTTGCGGAAGCGGATAATCCTGTAACGAATGAGATGTATCAGACTGATAATCTCCGATTCGTCTAATCCCTTAAATAGAGGGCATTGTTTAAGCCCTTGTAAAGTATCGATATCCATTTTGTTGACAAAGTTAGGATAAAAGTGTGAATAAATCAAAAAATTAACAATAATTATAAGGTGTGGGTAACATTTGTTACTATGTGGTATCATAATAAATGATTATATTTGCACCCAAACTTGAATATTATACGCATGAGTTGGAAAGAGATACTTACACTTAAAGACTGGTTCTCCTATCGTCAGAAGGTTGGCCTATTGGTTTTGGCGGGTGTTGTCTGCGGACTTGGCGGATTGTTTATGTATCTGCTTCGCGCACATACGTATTTTATAGGTGACAATCCTGCTGCCTGCGTCAACTGTCACATCATGACACCTTATTATGCCACGTGGAGCCACTCCTCTCACGGCCGCGATGCCACGTGTAACGATTGCCATGTGCCCCACCAGAACCTGGCATTTTACTATGGTTTCAAGGCGGTGGACGGACTGAAGCACACGGCCTACTTCGTGACCCATGCCGAGCGTCAGGCTCCGATGGCCGAGGCTTTGACGGGACAGG
>Ga0247608_10003897_pt1 | contig 17056 bp, 16 predicted proteins | sample 176DNAGHGlowgp2_FD_193490 | JGI IMG/M metagenome (GOLD analysis project Ga0247608, IMG submission 193490) | Sheep rumen microbial communities from Palmerston North, Manawatu-Wanganui, New Zealand - 1766 DNA GHGlow gp2 | ecosystem: Host-associated > Mammals > Digestive system > Stomach > Rumen ... | reverse complement strand
ACTGTATCTCCACATACGACTTTATGGACGGCCTTACTTACTGTTTCCGCGTCTATGACGTGGTCTATGCGCTGACAAAAACCTGCATTTTCGCCTTCATCATGTCCACCGTCGCCTCCTTCTACGGCTACCGCATCGAAGGCGGCGCCTTGGAACTCGGCAAGGCCAGCACGCAAGGAATTGTGGTCTCCAGCTTCATCATCTTGGTGTTGAATGTGGTGATTACGGATATCATGCTATAACCAATAACCATTCAATAACCAATAACCCATAACCTATAACCATTCTATGATCGAAGTCAACAACGTTTCCAAATATTTCGGCGAAAAGCAGGTGCTTTTCGGCATCGACACGCAGTTCGAGGAGGGCAAGGTGAACCTCATCATCGGGCGGTCCGGGTCGGGCAAGACGGTGCTGATGAAGTGCTTGGTGGGGCTGCACACGCCCGAGGAGGGCAATGTGCTCTACAGCGGCCGGGAGTTCCACAACCTGCCGGAAAAGGACAAACTGCTGCTCCGCAAGGAGATGGGGATGGTGTTCCAGGGTTCCGCGCTGTTCGACTCCATGACCATTGAGGAGAATGTCACCTTCCCGTTGGACATGTTCACCGAACAGAGCGAGAGCGAAAAACTCGACCGTGCTAACTTCTGCTTGGAATGCGTGGATTTGGAAGGGGTAAACAAACTCTATCCGGCGGAGTTGAGCGGTGGTATGAAGAAACGCGCCGCCATCGCCCGTGCGTTGGCCTGTAATCCCAAGTACCTCTTCTTCGACGAGCCCAACTCCGGCCTCGATCCCAAAACCTCGCTGCTCATCGACGAGCTCATCACCAAAATCACCCACGAATTCAACACCACCACCGTGGTCAACACCCACGACCTCAACTCCATCATCACCATCGGCGAGACTATCTCGTTCATCTACCAAGGCCACCTCGCCTGGCGCGGCAGCAGCGACAACATCCTCACCTCCGACAACCAAACGCTGAACGACTTCATCTACGCGCAGCCGCTGACGCAACGGTTGCGGAAAACGTTGTGATACTGGCTGTTGGCTATTGGCTGTTAGCTTTTGGCTTGATTTAGTCGCGGAGGCAGCGGACAGACAGTCCCCAATCTGTAGGACACGAACCCTGAATCACATTCGATGCAGAACAGTATATTTGAAAATCCTTGGCATAGTAGCTGGTTGATCCTGCTGAAAAACTCCAGAAGACGGCGTTAAAGCCTGGTGTTCCAAGGTAATTACTTACAGGAACAGCGCTAAAACCTGAAAGATTGTTCACGAGTTGGTTGTTGCCAGGGGTACAGTAATCAAAGGTAGACTGCCAACCGCTCTGTGAGGCCATTGCCTTAGCGATATAATTGCTATTGCCTCCACAACAATAATCGGAGACTGTACCTAAGTAGTTGATCAACTGTGTCCACTCTGCATTGCTTGGCAAGTGCCATCCGTCGGGACAGATTCCCTGCACCCCGGACGGGTTAGCTTCCGTTGATAATGCACCGTACATCACAGCAGGCCAGTTATACAGATAGCCTCGATCCTCCAATGGTGTTGAAATCCCATTGTCATAATAGTAAGGATTGGTACTGCTCATATTGCTGTTCCCGGCAGGGATAGGTTCACCATCCGAATAGTACGTGGAACGTAAGTTTTCCCGCATCCAACATTGGTTACCAATTTGTATGGTATTGTAGGAATTACCTTCAAAATCAAACACCACAGGGGCATCGGGACAAGGCTGGTTATTCGGGGTAAGAGGCGCTGTGGTGAACGCCATCGTCATTCCATAGGAAGTGCCTATACTATTAGTAACGTATGCCCGGACATAGTACGTGGTACCGGCGTTGAGCCCTGTAATGCTGCTCGTGAACGTCCCCAAACCCGTACTGTCAGAAGTATGAGCTCCCGCTATGGTCGGGTTCGATGATGTTCCCCAACACACCCCTCGAGCTATAATCGTGTCACCGCCGTCCGTTGTGACCACACCGCCGCAAGTGGCAGACGTATCCGTTATATTGCTTACCGAATCGGTAGTGACCGTGGGAAGGAAGACCGTATGGCCGCTTCCTCCAAGCGAATCGCGGAGGCAACGAACCGAGAGACCATCGGCTATATCACAGCCATCATAAAAAATCAAATCATCTCTATAGCAAGATAGTTGACAACCCAACACACTACCATAATATTTCGTAGTAGAGCAAAAAAAGGCATCCCACCCCTGATTGTCAAAATGCTCAAACGCACCTTTCCACCAACCTGCAGGAACAACACTGAGACCCGTAGCATTATTCGTACTTTGGCTGTTGCCAACAGTACAGAGTTCTGAAAAATAATGCCATCCGGTCGTAGAAGATAATGCCTTGGCAACAGACCACGAGTAATCTCCACAAACGAACAGATTCTGGCTGCTCACATAATTCCTGAGCTGTGTCCACTCCGCAATACTCGGCACGTGCCAACCGATAGGACAGACGCCTTGCACACCGGAAGGATTGGCATTGGTGGCAGAGGCTCCATGCATGGCCGTATTCCAATTATATAAATAACCGCGTTCCACAAACGGAATATTTGAACTACTGTAATCAAAATAGCCGTTAGGAGAAACAGCCGACCCATTCGAAAAATAAGTCACCCTCATATTTTCCCGCATCCAGCACTGGGCGCCAATCTGAACCGTGTTGTACACATTGCCTTCTATATCTGTCACTGTAGGAATGCCGGGACAAGGTGCAGCTATGGGAACGGAATCGGTAGGTAGCATGGAAAACACCACCTCATTTCCGTATGCTATCCCTTCTTCATTGGTGGCGTATGCTCGCACATAGTAGGTGGTATTGGCCTGAAGAGCTATGAGGTTGCTTGTGAACGAACCAAGGCTATCGCCATTGAAGGTATGTGGATCCTCAACCGTAGGGTTCGGTGAGGTACTCCAGCATACACCCCGCGTGAGAATCGGCGCACCGCCATCCGATACCACATCACCGCCACAAGTAACCGTGGTTATCAAGGTATGTGTCACCATCACAGAATCGGTGGTGACCGTGGGCGGCGTTATGACAGAAAAAGTGTCGTCACCTCGGATGCAACGTACTGAATAACAATCACACTTGTTGCCGTATGCCCAATCAACAGTCGAACTACAGAATGGAAAGAAATGCGACTTTGCACTCCTTTTGGAATATTGTGTGGCCGTCCAGAAATAGGCAGAGCAGAAGGTGGGAAACACTGTGGGGAAAGTGTTGTACGTAAAAGTACCCGCAGGCATTGCACTAAATCCCGTAGCATTGTTTGTGTTCAGGTCGTGTCCTGCCGAACATTCGTCAGAGAAATATGCCCACATAGTCGTAGATGCGAGCGCCTTGGCAATGTGATCATCAAAATAGCTATCACACCAGTAATCCGGTTGTGACATCACATAAGACAGTAACTGCCACCACTCGTCTTCCGTAGGGAGATGCCAACCTGCCGGACAAATGCCACGTCTGTAACCGTTGTAATTCACAGAAAAAGCATGGTCGGCACTGTCGTCCACACTGGTCTCCCCATATGCTATGTTGAACGTGTCCATCATGGCATTCCAATTGTACAACAAACCAAAACTGCTGTCCACGGTTATAGAATCATAATGCCTATATCTTTTTGCCATCTTGCCTGTGTAGGTGCTATTATAGGTTGTATCCACAAGGTAGGTACCCGTACTCGGAGAGGTCACACAACGCATATTTTCCCGCATCCAACACTGATTGCCAATCATAACCGTCTGATAGACATTGCCCTCGTGATCCGTCACGGTTGGCGTGGCAGGGCAGGGTTGAGCATCCGTGACTTCCATCGAGGAAGAAAAAGAAAGTGTAATCAGCTCTGAGACTTCCTGCACCTGTACGATATGCTCGCTTTCGACCTCCATGCCATCAAGGGTGGCAAAGCCCACATATTCCATTTGGTCACCTGCCTCAAAAGGATTGTCTGTACCATCTCTGTGACTGCTTTTGAGTTGTAGAACTGAAGGGTTGATGGCAATGGAGTTATTGCCACCGTTAGTTCGATTCACCATCTTCACCGAAGAGGTCATCCCGTTTTGCCTCGCTGTCAGGAAATAGATGCCTGCCGAAGTGAGGGTGATACGGATTCCGTGGATGCCTGGCTGTAGGGGAGAATAATGATTCACCCCTACAATGCGTCCGGTGATATCGGTGATCTCTACTACCACGTCTCCCAGTTCTGCCACCTGCAGGTTCGCAAACGTGGTGCCGTCAAATGGGTTGGGGGTGTTTTGCGACAACCGCAGAGATGTTTCAGGAAACGTCTCTACATCCCCGACACCGGTCTCGTCCGTCATCGTCAGTACCGTATCATTGGGCCAAGTCAACGTATCCTGCCAGCCTTTGGTAAGGTTACTGACAACCACCCGTTGCAGCGGCACATACAAGTCATTGATATCGCGCCCCGTAAACGTCACACTCACCGTCTGCGCCGAAACCACCGCAAACAGCAGCATTATGGTTAGGAAAGTAAATGTCTTTTTCATATCGGTAATCATAATAACGATGGCAAAAATAAAAAAAAAAACGGAATTTCCATCGAGACGCAAAATTTTGCGTCTCGACAATGGTAATTTATGTACTTTTGCCGCCAAATTAAACATCTAAAAAACCTTAACCTCCTAACCAATAACCCATAACCAATAACCCTCAATAACCAATAACCTATAACCCATAACCATTACAAAATGAACTGGATCGACATCATCGTATTAATCCCCCTCTGCTGGTACGCCTTCAGGGGATTCAAAAACGGATTCCTAATGGAGATTGTCTCCTTAGCCGCCTTGTTTTTAGGGCTGTTTATCTCTTATAAATTTTCCGATTTGATTGCGTTGTGGATTACCGGCACCACCTTGGCGAAACCCATCTCCTTCTCGTTGTGTTTCATACTCACCATCGTGTTAGTCAACCTATTGGGACGGATTCTGAAACGGGTACTCAAGCCCGTGCTGTCCGAATTCCTCGACAAGATGCTCGGCATCCTTTTCGGCATCCTGAAAGTGGTTTTGGTGGCGGGCGTGCTGTTCTATTTCATCGACACCGTCGATAAAAAAGAGATTTTCATCAAGCATGAGGTAAAAGAGGCGTCTATTGCCTACAAACATCTCTCGCCCGTGATGTCGCATATACTGGAGTGGAAGGAGCTGCGCGAACAAGAGAAAGAAACTTGTGATGAGAAGTCGGACTCTACACGAGAATAATGTTTTTGGCTATTGGCTATTAGCTTTTGGCTATTACATCACAAACCGAAAACCGTAAATCGTAAACCGCATCTACCGTTCGCTGCGGTAATCCTTCAAGAACTCCTTAAGCTGTTGCATGGCGCGACCGCGATGGCTGATGGTGTTTTTTGCCAAGGCGGACATTTCTGCGAAAGTCTGACGGAATCCCAAGGGACGGAAAATCGGGTCATAGCCGAAGCCATCGACTCCACGCTGTTCGGTCAGAATCTCACCATCCACTTTACCTTCGAAAAAGTATTGCTTGCCGTCCAAGATTAGGGCGATCACGGTTTTGAAGCAGGCCCTGCGATTGGTTATACCTTGCATTTCCTCCAGCACTTTCAGCACATTGTCCTGATAGGAGCAACCTTCGCCGGCATAGCGGGCTGAAAAAACACCGGGACGTCCGTCAAGAGCATCAATTTCCAATCCGGTGTCATCGGCGAAGCAATTACAATGGTAATGTTCAACCACATACTGCGCTTTCTGTAATGCGTTGCCTTTCAGTGTGTCTGCTGTTTCCGGAATATCAGGACAACCCAATTCAGGCAGATTTTTGATAATATATTCTGACCCGAGGATATTGCGTACTTCCTCTGTCTTATGCAAATTATGAGTGGCAAAAATGATTTCCATAGCAATAAAAACCCAAAAAGATGACATGATTGCTCATGTCATCCATTGTTTTTCAAAATAACACCTCTAAGGATGTTATTCAGCCGTATTACCGATTTCGATGGCTTGTTTTCCTCTGTAGTAACCGCATTCAGGACAAATGTGGTGAGGAAGGATCGGGGCACCGCAGTGGCTGCACGTGGTCAGATTGGGAGCGGTGATGAAATCGTTGGCTCTTCTCTTATCTCTTCTGATAGCAGAATGTCTTCTTTTCGGATGTGGCATATCTTTTTAATTTTTTATTGTTATTAATCTAATTTTATATTCTTCAAAGCATCCCATCGGGGATCTGTCCCTTGCTCTTCTTCACTGCTTTCCGCATTCATCTCCTCAAGGCGCTTCATCACCTCCGGATCGCATGTCGGATTCCCGTCAGCGTCATCCTCGTGTACAATGCGGATGGGCAGAGCGAGCACAATGGACTCATACACAAAATGAAAGAGGTCGATCTCGTAGGTGTTCTCATCCATCATCCAAATCTCGTCTTCTTGTTCCTCTTCAGAACGATAGTTTTTGGACACCAGCTTCACGAGCAGTCTCTCATCGAAGTTCATCGGCAGGGTGACGGGAGCGAGGCAACGGTCACATTCCGCCACCACTTCTCCTTCAAAATGGCATTGGAAATCGACCATTTTTTCAGATTTTTCCATTTCAATCCGCAAAACCAAACGGCCGTCCAATAGTTGTTCAATCCCTGCCAGGTCAAAGAACTCTTTATCACAATTTATTGAAAAACAATGCTTTCCAAGTTCAATGCCTGAGATTCTTATCTTAAATTGACTACGCAATTGTCTCTCTTCCATTGCAATAAATTTTGGGGTGCAAATATACTCTTTTTTCTATATTCTTCGTTCGCTCTTTTTTTTTATTTTTGCCGCCTCAAAGTTAATACGTGATAAAGGCATTTTTGAAACGGTATTTTGAACCGCAGTTTATCCGGTTCGTGCTGGTGGCCATGTTGAATACGGCCTTCGGCTTGTTCGTCAATTATCTGTTTCTCTTTATCTTCGAGCATCTGCTCAAGCTCAATCACGCATACATCGTCTCCAACTTCATCGCCACCATCGTCAGCATTCTCTTCAATTTCAAAACTTACGGGATTCTCGTCTTCAAGAACAAAAACAACAAACTGATTCTCCGATTCCTGGCGGTCACAACGTTCACCTACCTCCTCAACATCGGGGGAATCGCCCTGCTGGAACACCTCGGCAGCCATAACAACTACCTGAATCTCACCATTATGGCTGTTCCAGTCGGATTACTGAATTATGTGCTGAACAGCATTTTCGTGTATAAAAAGAAAGCCCGTTTCTTTAATTTCAAAAGAAACAAGCAGACGAAAGAGTAATTTTACTTAGACTTAAACATAGACTTAAACTTAGACTTAAACTATGGCTTTTGCTATGAGGATAGAGACGTTTCGGGAAACGTCTCTACAGCATTATTCCAGCCCGCTCACTAATCACTATTCACTATTCACTATTCACCATTCACTATTCACCGAACACTCCGAAAAAAGCGGAGCCGCTGCCCGACATGGAGGCGTAAAGCGCACCTTCGTGATACAGCGCTTCTTTCACAGTTTTTAACGCGGGTATTTTCTTGAACAATGACTCTTCAAAATCATTAACCACCAAATTTCTCCAATCTTTTGGGCTATTTTTCAGAATCTCCGGAAGGAAAATGTCAGATTCATGCGGAGTCACCCCGGCGTATGCTTCCTTGGTGGAAATGTGAATGTCGGGTTTAACGATTTTTAACCGATAAGAAGACAGATCCAGGTCAATGGGGGTAAGCACTTCTCCACGCCCCGTGGCATACATCGGTCGGTTATACAAGAAAAATGGAACGTCACTGCCCAACTGTAGGGCGTATTCCACCATTTTCTCTTCAGAAACGGACAGTTGGAAAATGTCTCGAAGCATCCTGAGCGTGAAAGCGGCATCCGCGGAACCACCGCCCAATCCCGCACCCGAAGGAATCCCCTTGCGCAGAAATATCTCCACATTGGAAATACCAAAGTCTTTCTGCAGCAAACGGAACGCCTTGACACAAAGATTGTTATCGGCATCACCCAAATCTTCCACACTCTCCATCTTGAATACAATTTCCTGCGCGGAAGGGGAAATGCGCAGAAAATCCGTGAAATAATCCGTGGAATAAAAAACCGTCTGCAAGTCGTGGTAGCCGTCTGGGCGCTTACGGACAATTTGCAGGCCGATATTGATTTTGGCGTTCACCCGCGCCTCCACGGGTTCAAAATCTTTCTTCATATTTTAATATTGTCGAAATTCTTGCCGAACACACTGGCGGTTTTCGAAATGGTGATGAAAGCGTTTGGGTCTATATCTTTGATAATGCGCGTGATAGCTCCTTTGTCCGTCTTATGCGCCACAATCAGCAACACATCACTTTCCTGCTGGTTATAAGACCCATAACCCTTCAAAAACGTGGCCCCGCGATGCAAGTTGGCGTTGATCTTTTGGGCAATTTCGTGGTTTTTGGGGGAGAACACCATAAACTGGTATGTCTGCCGGTATCCGTCTATCACCAGATCGGAGATGATGATGGAAACCAGCAGCACCACAAAACTATAAACCAATTTTTGGACATCGTAGAGCACAAAGTAGGAAGCACCCACAATAACGACATTGGAGAGCAGACTGACCCGCCCGTAAGAGATATTGCGGTATTTGCCTATCATCAGGGCGATGATGTCAACGCCGCCGGTGTTGCCGCCCCAGTTGATGGTCATGCCGATTCCATACGCCGCTATCGCCGATCCGATGATGACACTCATAAACATGTCATCCACAAGTGGTTTGGGGAACAAAGGCTGGAATATGGAGAAGAAAACACTCATCACCACGGTGCAAATCAGCGAATTAACGCAAAACTTGGTTCCGAGAATCTTCCACGCGATAGCAATTAAGATGGCATTTAGGGCAAAGGTGGTGAGGCCAATGGGAATCTTTGTGGCAAAATAAAGAATGGAGGCCGCGCCCGCGACACCACCGCCCGACACCTCGTATGGAGTCAGAAACGCTGACCATCCGAAAGTGAACATAGCCAACCCCAAAAAGATGAAGAAATAGCTCTTCGCCTCCTGCAATATCTTCTTGAACGTCAGTTTCTTCTCCATTAATTGGGTTTTAGGTAATAGTTTAAGTTTAAGTCTAAGTTTAAGTCTAAGTTTAAGTCTAAGTCTAAGTTTAAGTCACAGCCTACCCCTCCGTCTTATTACCGGACACCAAATCATTAAGCCATTCCTTAAACAAGGTGATGTAGGCACTGTTGAAGATATGCCTGAACATATAGCGATCCTCACCGTAATCCTGCTGGATGTCCGTCGGGTGAACTAATGGCATGATAGGATAGGCATTGCGTTTCAGATGGCGGATTTTGCGTTCGGCCTGCTTGCGGAATCCCACGTTGGACACCAAATTGAGGTAAGGGGTTATGCAAAGCCCCTCGTGCGCCCAAATGTGGAAATTGTATTGGTAAGCCCAATAAGAAGCCTTATACTTCTTGAGACTGTTGAAGCGATTGATCCAATACATTTTCTGTTTTTTCTTATTCATGTATGGTTCTATCATCTTCTCGAAACCCTCCCTGGTATATTGGTCCATGGAGAGGGTGAAGTCGTTCCAGCGGTTTTTCCAGGTGGCGAAGCCCCAGGTGGAGGCATAGGCGGAGAAAAAGTAGGAGGATTCCCCTTTCTTCATCCGTTTCTTGTATCTTTTACGACTTCTGTGACGCCAGTAGAAACCGCCGATACTGTAGATTTTCTTGTCGTTGCGGTATTTTTCGAGCAGCTGTTCACAATAGGGGAAGAAATCATATCCCGGCACAGTATCGTCAAACAGGATGATGCCCTCTTCCTCTTGTTCGAAAAACCATTTTATAGCGGTGGCAATCATCTGGGATTTCCCCAGATGATTGTCCTGCCATAATTTGTGCACCTGGCACGGCCACTCGGGCTGGATGACGGCTCTTGCCTGATAGGTGCGCATACGGTCCAACATGGAATCCGGCTGCGCGGCATCACCTGCCACATAAAGCTGAGTAGGCTGCACCGTGCGTAATACTTGAAATACGTCGTGCGTTTCCTCTACTCTATTATATAGTATGAGTAAAACGGGAACTTTGAACATTTTTATGCTAATTCGTGAATAACAAGGCCTGAACGCAGTTTCGGCTCAAACCAGGTGGTTTTGGGAGGCATGATGTTGCCTGTGTCGGCAATGTCGATGATCTGTTGCATGGAAACAGGATAGAGGGCGAAAGCCACCTTCATCTCACCGTTATCAACACGACGTTTCAGCTCACCGAGACCGCGGATACCGCCCACGAAGTCAATACGCTTGTCGGTGCGCAAATCCTTGATACCCAGAATCTTGTCAAGCACAAGGTTGCTGAGGATGGTAACATCCAGAACACCGATGGGATCGCTGTCGTTGAAAGTACCGGGTTTGGCGTTCATCTTGTACCAATGGCCGTCCAAATACATGCTGAACTCATGCAACTTGCTCGGTTTGTAAATGTCCGTGCCCATATCCTCCACCGTGTAGGCCTCGCCAACGGCGTTGAGGAACTGCTCCTTGGTCAGACCGTTGAGGTCTTTCACCACGCGGTTGTAGTCGATGATGTTGAGCTGGTTGTCCGGGAAAATCACCGTCATGAAGTAGTTGTACTCCTCTTTGCCGGTGTGGTTCGGGTTATGCTCTTTCTTCTCCTGACCCACGAGAGCGGCGGCCGCGCTGCGGTGGTGACCGTCAGCGATGTACATGGCGGGCACTTTGGTGGCGAAAAGTTCCACCAACTCGTCGATGAGCTTGCGGTCGTCAATCACCCAGAAACGGTGACCGAAGCCGTCTTCCTTGGCGATGAAGTCGTAAACCGGTTCCTTGGCTGTCACGGAAGCCACGATTTCGTCGATGCGGGCAACTGCGGGATATGCGAAGAACACCGGCTCCACATTGGCGTTGGTGATGCGCACGTGTTTCATGCGGTCTTCCTCTTTGTCCTTGCGGGTCAGCTCGTGTTTCTTGATAATCTTGTTGACATAGTCCTCGCTGTAGGCGCAAGCCACAATGCCGTATTGCCATTTCGCGTCAGCAGCTGTCGGGTTCATGCTTTGGGCGTAGATGTAGAGTTTCTCCTCCTTGTCCTGCACTAACCAGCCGTAATCCTTGAAGCTGTTGTAGTTTTTCACAACCTGAAGATACACCTCAGGAGAGTGTTCATCGGTGCCAACGGGAAGGTCGATTTCGGCCTTGGTGACATGCAACAGGCTATAGGGATTGCCTTCGCATTCCTTGCGTGCCTCTTCGGAATTCAGCACGTCGTAAGGACGGGAAGCTAATTTTTCGACGATTTCTTTGGGAGGACGGAAGCCTCTGAAGGGTTTAATTACTGACATATCTATTTGATTTATTGATAAATAAATGATTTAGTTTGATTATTCAAGCTTTTAAAATCAACGGCAAAAATACAAAAAATGTGAATTGGGGAATTAGCTTTTAGCGATTAGCTGTTGGCCTTTGGCTGTTGACAGTTGGCAACCAATCATTATTCATTCTCATTAGCACTGAAAAGACTATCGGATTAACGTGATCGACCCGTTCAACAAATAGGTCACCTCTCCCGAAAGCGTGTTGACAAACAGTTTGCAACCATAGTAGTAAACCCCATCGGAGGAGGGAAGCTTTGTGGTTTCGTCTGCCCCGTCCCAGAGAATGTCAGGATCTTTCGTGCGGAAAACCCGCTTGCCCCAGCGGTTGTAGATTTCCAGCTCTATTTTAACCACCCCAGAGTAAGGCATGAACGGCGTAAACAAATCGTTGTAACCGTCACCATTGGGCGTGAACACGTTTGGCAACCTGTAATCCAAACATTCGAAAACGTCCAGACATACAGAATCCGTCAATTCGGTGAAGTTATAATTGTTGTCAGCGACCCGCATGGCATAACAACCGACAAGCACCTCGGAACCGCTCGCACTGACGGAATACGAACAAGGGGCAGGGTAACAAATCTCCGCGTGCTCGAAAGAATCAATGCAGGAAAATGTTCCTTCCAGTGTTGGTTTATAGAAAATGTAATAATGCAAGGCGTCTGTGGCAGCGGAATCAGAACTGAACAACCATTGGAATTGCACATTCTGACAATCCGTGGTGATAGTAATTTCAGGCATCTCCGGAGGTTCATTGTCAATAGGAACGCCGCATTCCCGCTGCGACCTGTTATACAAAGGTCCAATAGTATCGGGTAACCAATAATAACCTTCAGCAACAATGTAGTAGCAATAAGTCTTGCCATTTTCAAGATGATAATCTGTATAACGGGACTCCGCCACAGTTGCTATGGAATCCCAACCGACAGTGTGTTCATTATATCTGAAAACAGTATATCGGACATTGTTCCATGGTTGTTTGTCCGTCCAAGAGAGCGACAATCTTTTATCCGAAGGCACTATTGTCAAAAAAATCGACGTCGCAGGATCTGATTTTTCTACAACAGTATCCAAATTGAGTATTTTCACTTGGTAAGCAAAATCAAAATCCGAAGTGTTTAGGCTTTCATCAAAAAAGGAAAGTGTGTCAATCGGATTTATCGGTACATCAGTTGAATAAATCAAGTTCTCGTCATAACCATCAGAAATTCTGAAAAGTTGATATTGATATGGCGGCGGAAAAGCCGCGGAATCTATCTCCGGCGGGAAAAGCCAACGAACGAGAACAACGCCCGTATCACTATCCGTTGTTACCACATCAGCATTAATGATCACTGGCGCGTCATTGGCTATATGAGCACAAACTCTTTCTGACACGATACTTTCAGAACCATCCGGAAACAAAGCGACCACACGATAGCAGTATTCGCTTCCATGATAAAGAGGTCTTGTTGACCCGTCATCGGTGAAAACCGTATCCGACCAATCTCCCGTAGAGCCTATTTTCACATATCCGACCTCTGCAGGTAATCCCGTTTGGCAAGAATCAGGATCAAACTCATCAGTTCCGTTTCTGCGATACACATCATATCCAACTGCATTAGAACAAGAGTCAGGCTGCCAATCCAAGTGAATTACATTCCCTTCAGAAACAGCATTTAAGTTTTTCGGGGATGGAGCAATAACACGAATGTGCAATGCCTTGAATGAAACCAGCTCCACTTGCGGTCCATTGTCTTTCACCTTGAAAAGCACCTCATAAGGAGTCTGTTTTATATGATCACAGGTTGTCTGCCATACAAAATGTGTGGCATAAGGAACACTGTCGGTGATTTGGGAGAACTGGGCTGGAGATTCAGTAAGCAGAAAAGGCTCCCCGGTAGCAGTCAAGGTGGCATGCGTGGAGGTTTCATCTTTAACATGCACCAGCAGGTCTATTCTGGAGCCAGCAACCACACATGTATCATACACTTCCACCACAGGAGGCTCGTTATTACATTGCGCAACGGTGATTTGCATATCCCTGACCATACTGCCGATGAGCACCCCATTGCGCCACTCTTCAATCAGTATCGCAATGTTATATTCACCTGCCATCATAGGTGAATCCCATGTCAAATCACCGGTAATCGGGTCAATTTCTATATAAGCGGAAGCTTGGGGCAATGTGTATCCAGGAATATCTTCCCCCTCGTAACCGCGACAATTGATGAGCGAGTACGACAAACTGTCGCCCTCCGCATCGTAAGCCCCGGGATTATGATAATATGGCACATGGGTACAACCATTGTCCAATGGCGGATTCAACAGCTGCGGAGAAGAGTTCCCGCCAATGAAAGGATTGATAATCAGAATGGTTTCGATAAAAAAGGGAATCTCCACCGAACTTGGAATGTTCACGATTCCGGCATTGCGGTTAGGATCCTCAAAAGTGACATGAAAAGTGCCCGCAGCAGGGAATGTATGTCGTGTGACATAGACATTTCTGCTGATGTTGTTGCCCATGTTAACCTTCTGAAGTCGATCGATTTCTGAAGAGGTGCCGTCGCCCCAAAACACTTCAATCTGGGGACGGTCAGCAGGACTTGGAGTATAAGTATATGTGACGATGGTGAATTCGTATGTCAAATCAGAAATATACGTATAACTAATCTCGCCTGCACGCTGGTGAGTGGCATACAATGCCTGCACCCCCGTCAGCAACAAACTTATTATCAAAAGAATACGTATAAATCTACTCCCCATATCACCTACTCTACTCTTTTGACTTGACGATCAGAAAGCTGATATTTCTGACCACTATCAGGACATACGGCAAACCCTTTTTCATCGAAATCCAACCGGCAACCGGATTCGCTAACCCATCCTGTTTGGCGTGCGGGATTGCCCGTCATGAGTGCGTAATCAGGAACATCGTGCGTGATGACCGCACCCGCGCCAATCATCGCATAACGCCCGATGGTGTGCCCACACACAATGGTGGCATTCGCCCCGACAGTCGCCCCTTGTCGGACCAAAGTGGACTGGAATTCGCTCTTCCGCTCAATAAAAGCCCTTGGGTTGATGACATTCGTGAACACCATCGACGGCCCTAAAAACACATCGTCTTCACACGTAACTCCTTCATATACAGACACATTGTTCTGTACCTTTACATTATTGCCCAACGTCACCTTGTTGGCTATCATCACATTCTGCCCAATCACGCAGTTCCGGCCGATGACAGCTCGGGACATCAAATGACTGAAATGCCAAATTCTGGAATTATCCCCTATCTGGCATCCTTCATCTAAAACGGCAGTCTCATGTGCAAAATATCTACTCATAGCGGGCAATTAACGATGGTTTGACAAATATATTGCAGCTGATCTTCCGATAGTTCGGTGTGCATGGGCAAGGACAGTACCTCTTTGCTATGTTGCTCCGAAACCGGAAGGTCACCTTCCTGATAACCAAGATAATGGTATGCCGGTTGCAGATGCGCAGGAACAGGATAATAGACCATTGAAGGTATCGACTTCTCCGACAAATACTGTTTCAATGCTTCCCGCTTACCCTCTTTCACCTTGAGGGTGAACTGATGGAAAGTATGTGTCGTATTTTGCTTTATTTCAGGAAGTTCTATCCAATTAACATTTTTCAATGTCTCGTAATAATAATAAGCTGCAGAGTTGCGGGCGGTTAAAAATTCGTCTAAATGGTGAAGCTTTACCTGTAGAACCGCCGCTTGTATGGTATCAAGACGAGAGTTAAATCCGACATATTGATGGTGATATTTCTCTTTCGAACCATGTTTGCAAATGGCACGCAACTTTTCGGCCAAATCCTCATCTTGTGTCATTAAGGCTCCGCCATCTCCATAACATCCCAAATTTTTTGACGGGAAAAAAGAAAGACAGCCAATGTCTCCCATGGTACCAGCCTGTTTCACCGTACCGTCTGAGAAGGTATATTTTGCTCCGATGGCTTGACATGCATCCTCTATCACTTTGACATTGTGCTTTTTAGCAATGTTCAAAATCGGTTCCATATCCGCACACTGTCCATATAAATGAACTGGGATGATAGCTTTGGTTTTAGGAGTAACAGCTTTCTCCAGCGCCTGGACTTCCATATTAAAGGTGTCCTCGCACACATCAACGAATACCGGCGTGGCGCCTAACAAGGCTATCACTTCCATGGTAGAGACAAATGTGAACGCAGGAGTAATAACTTCATCTCCTCTCCCGATTCCGAGGGCCAAAAGCGCAGCCATTAATGCATCGGTTCCATTACCGCAACTTACAACATATTTTGAACCAGTATATTGCGAAAGTTGCTGCTCAAATTCAAAAACCGGAGAACCTTGAATAAAGGCAGTGGAATCCAAGACACGCTGAATGGCCGCATCCACCTCCGGCTTGATGCGCAAATACTGACTCTTCAGATCGACCATTTGTATGGGATTCATCAACTTACGATTTTTACATTCGAGCGCAAAAGTACAAAAAATCGTGTTGCTGTCAGTGGTTTTTTCAATTTTAACGAATGATGCTTTTGATTTCTTGTTTTATATATCTGAAATCGATTTTCCGGATCAGATAGCGTTGAAAATCTTCCAAAGTATCAGAAGGTTTCACCTCAATTCTTCGCAGCTGGTAGGAATTAGCATTACGATTGTGCCGTCGCCATAAAGTGGTTACTGCCATCGTATATCCGGTGTCATGCAGCAGATCCGGCGTCGCACAGCCAAAATCCTTGCGCTGCCCGTATGGAAAAGCGAAGCACTGCACCTGTTTTTGCAGATGTTGCTCTAAAATCTCTTTGGATTCTCTCAATTCCGTCTCTGTTTGACTTTTTGAAAGATTTTTAAGAGAAACGTGACTCATCCCATGCGACCCGAAAGTAAGGTGCGAATCTTGTGACAGACTCTCAATCTCATTCCAAGAAAGAATGTTAATTCTCTTATAACCAGAAAGATTCTCATCCCATTCGTTATATTTTCCTATATAGGAGACGGGCACAAAAACCGTTATGGGTATGCCAAGATCATGAATGATGGGCAAAACCTGAGTGATGATGCAGGAGTAGGCATCGTCGAAAGTAACAGTGGCAAGGCGGTGATTCGTCCGGCATTCACGCACGTAGGTATCCAGATCGGTGAACTGCCAGTGTTGTTGCACGAAACGGAGCTGCCGCTCGAAATTTTCGGCGGAGACGGTGTTGAAACCGGCTTTTTCATCGATGTTATGGTACATCAAGATCATAGCGTGGGACTTTTGAAAAAAGAAAAGTCAGGTCGTGAAAGAACCTGACTTTTAGCAGGGGAAGAGAGATTCGAACTCCCATCAATGGTTTTGGAGACCACTATTCTGCCCTTAAACTATTCCCCTGTAAAATCGGGGCACATGTGTACCCCGATTTTCATATTTTGGTGTTAAATTAGTCTAAGATTTCAGTAACCTGACCAGCACCGACCGTACGACCACCTTCGCGGATAGCGAAACGGAGGTTTTGGTTCAAAGCGATTTCAGAGAGCAGGTCAACTGTGATCTCGATGTTATCACCAGGCATAACCATTTCCACGCCAGCAGGCAGGGTGATGGCACCGGTAACGTCCGTGGTACGGAAGTAGAATTGAGGACGGTAGTTGTTGCCAAACGGAGTGTGACGAC
>Ga0247608_10003894_pt1 | contig 17066 bp, 17 predicted proteins | sample 176DNAGHGlowgp2_FD_193490 | JGI IMG/M metagenome (GOLD analysis project Ga0247608, IMG submission 193490) | Sheep rumen microbial communities from Palmerston North, Manawatu-Wanganui, New Zealand - 1766 DNA GHGlow gp2 | ecosystem: Host-associated > Mammals > Digestive system > Stomach > Rumen ... | reverse complement strand
TGGGAACAAACACCATATCAGTGGATGGATGAAGTAATGTTTCCAGATACCTCAGTAAGTAAGAGACCACTATGAAGATTGTATTGGGACAAGATAAATTCGAATTTCTAGGTGGAACTACTACATTATTGGTCGACCTTGCTTCTGCTTTATTAAGACAAGGTCATACTGTCTATTATTGGTGTACTGACCATAATAACAATACTTTATCAATAACTGAACAATGGTTCGTAAACAATAATATTGAAATGTATGTTGGACAGAAAGTAGACTTTGCAATTACATGTCAGAGAACTGCTACAATGTTCTTCTTAAATAAATGCAAAGTATTGCAACTATTGAATAGTAAATATACTACATTTGAATATCCAGTTGAAGATGCAACACATGTAGCAGTGACAGATGAAGTTCGTTATTTCGTTAATGATAAATTTAATTTAGATGTTCCTACAATATGGAATGGAATTGACTTAGAAAGATATAAACCTAATGGTGAATTACATGAAATTCCTAGAGTATTATCAATTTGTCAAGGTGATGATACTTTATTAAAGAATACTTGTATTGAATTAGGATATGAATTTAAATCAGTTCCTAAAGAGGTAGGTTCTAGAATTTGGAATATTGAAGACTTGATTAAAGATGCTGATATTGTAGTTGGAATTGGTCGTTCTGCAATGGCCGGTATGGCATGTGGTAAATGTGTAATCAGTTGGGATAATCGTAATTTAAATCCTAATACTGGTTGTGGATATATCACTGCAGATAATTTCAAGAAATATATGAGAACAAATTTAACTGGAAGAGGATTTCCAACTATAGACTTAAAGACTGAATTATTGAAATACAATCCTGCTGATGGTAAAGCATTAAGAGAAATTGCTGAATTAGCATTGAATGCCGATTTGAATGTTAATAAATATATAAATGAAATTGCACTGAACTAATATATACTTCATTGTTATCTCCTCACAGACTCCAGAGTTATTCCTTTCTCTGGAGTCTATTTATATAGATATAAAGGAGCTAAATATGCCAAGAAAGAAAGAAGAAACAAAGAAAGAAGAATTGATCGTGACTGATGATGTAAAGATATTACATCAACTTGCAGAACAGTCATTGATACTCGTTACACAATTTGATGCAATCGAGAAGAAACTCGATAAGACTATTGAAATCTTAAATAAGATATTATTATTTAAGGTTGCAGAACATGGAGGTTAACTATGACTTTACAAGAATGGTTAAATGAGAACTTTAAACATATTACTTTATATGACACAATAGTCAAAGCTGGTAATATCTTAAAGGTACCAGAAATTAATACTGACTTAACAGTTGGTCTAATTTCAACAAATAACAAAGAAGAATTTGCTAAATTGGTATTCAATTATGTACCAGTTGGAACTATTATAGAACCAATTGATGATGATTGGTATGAATGTAAATTATTAGCAGTAAGAAATATGTTAACTAAGAGATTGTTAACTGATGGTAAGGCTCGTCATTTCTTAGATATTCTAGAACGTAGAGATAAAGAAAGATGGTCTAAAGAACCTAAGCAACTTAAAGTAGAACAGAAAGAAGATAAATCACTTAACATAACATTTGATATAGTATAATGAATTATTCACTTAGTAAATGGCAGAAACAATTTATCCTTGATGGATTTGATGATGATTTAAGAATTGCAGTCTGTGGTATTTCCTCAGGTAAATCCTATGCTTTGTCTATATGGATTGTATTGCAATGTTTGAAATATCCAGGAACAAGAGGATTGATTATTGCTCAGAATTATAGAGCATTGACACTTGTATTAATTCGTGAAATTAAGAATAGAGCTGCATCATTAGGAATTCATGTTGAACATAATAAGGCCAACAATGAAATCGTATTTCCTAATGGTTCTATTCTATATGGTTTCTCAGCAGAATCACCTGATGCAATCTTGGGTATGACTGAAATGAATGTACTTGTAATGGATGAAGGTGCATATTGTAATGAAGAAATTTATAACAATGCAAAGGACCGTCTTCGTGGTTCTAAATATCCAGCAAAGACACGTATCATTTCATCACCATCTAATACAAGAGTACAGAACTGGTTCTCTGCACTTTGTAAGAAATATCCTGATAAGGTAGTACATGCTACTGCTCTAGATAACCCATTTACTACAGATGAATTTAAACAAGAACTTAAAGAACGTTATGGTGAAGGTTCTACTCTATATAGACAACAAGTATTAGGTGAAATCTTTGATGCTGATGTATCTTCACAAATTATCTTTAGACATGAATTTCCTTTAACTAAACAAGGTAGTGATACAACATATTATTTAGGATATGATGCTGCAGGTTTAGGTGCTGATAAAGATGAAATTGTAGTCATTGATAAATTTGGTATGGTAGACTATAAAGAAGTCTTAGAAGGAACTACTCTATATAAAGTAGATGTTATAAACGAATTAAAGAATCAATATCAATTTAAAGCTGGATGTGCTGATGGAACTGGTGGATATTCTACTGGTGTGACTGATGTATTAAAGTCTAAAGATATTGATATTGAACCTATTAACTTTGCTCAGAAAGCATTTGACCCTGATAAATATCCTAATGCACGTACTGAAATGTATATAGAATTGGCACAAGCAATTCGTAGTGGTTTCTGGGTAAATGATATTGTTAAAGAAGAAATGATTGCTCAATCAGTCACTATTAATGGTAAAGGTCAACAACAATTATTACCAAAGGAAGATGTTAAAGAAATCTTAGGTCATTCTCCTGACTTGTGTGATGCAGTTGCATTGGCTTTATATGCAAAGAATCATTCAATAGTAAATACCAATAAAGAATATGATAATGTAGTACAACAATATTTGCATAAGGTAGGTTATTATGGATAAGTTAAAGCCAATAGATTGTTCTAATTGTAAAGCATATTGTTGCAGAGTAATTGGTAAGATATTACCAGAATTAGATCGTGGTGACTGTGCTTGTGTTCATCTTACTGACGATAATAAATGTGAAATATACAATGATCGTCCTTTAATTTGTAATACAGTAAAGTTGTATAATAAATACTTTAAAGACAAATATACCATTGAAGAATGGAACGAAATGAACAAGAAAGGATGTGAGGTATTACGTGAAAGAGAACAATCAGAAAGCAAAGAATAAATTTAGAGCTACTAAGAAATGGAAAGACTTTAGAGATAAGAAGCGTAAAGAACAGAAAGTAGATCCAATTACTGGTGCAAAGCTGACTAGAATGGCTAATTTGCACCATTGTGATTTAGATGAAAGTCATTATGAAGATATATCAAATGAAGATAATTTCGTATTCTTAAATCAAATGTCACATAAAGTAGTACATTTCTTCTTTCTTAAATCTAAGCCTTCTGAATGGAGAAATCGTATAAAGAATATAATTCCAATTCTAGAGAAGATGGAACAATTGAACACACATGACTAATTATTGTGTATAAAGGAGATTTAAATGCAATCAGTACGTGAAATTATTAAAGAATCTTGTGCGCGCATAAATTTGGTACCAAGAAGACAAGCAGTTCCAGGTGATATACTTGAGAACGCATATAAGCTATTGAAAGGTGTCGTAAATAAATACAATTTCGATAATCTGCTTAACTGGACCCAGAATTCTATTATAGTCCCTAATAGTAATTTAATTCATTTCTATGATGAAACTGACTTTGTTAAAGGTGAATATAATTTATACTTTGACAATGCAGATGAATTAAATGCTTATGAGTTAACTGAAGAAGATTATAAGAATGATGTATGGGCTATATTAGCAGATCATCCTTCAGTTCTATATAAAGTAATGGGTGTTGGAACACCTGAAGGAACAGTATATACTTGGTATGGAGCACCAGTACACGAACCTTATCCACAGCGTTATCAAGAAATGAAACGTTATGAAGCAATGCAACATGTTCAGGTTAGAGATGTAGTAAAGATTAACTCAATTTATGCAATTTCTAATACAAATGAACCATATAAGGAATATTTCAAATTAGATTATATTAATCATACTGACTTTGATAAGTATTCTAATACATCAAGAGTATATACCTATACACAGAAATCTGAAGGTGAATGGGTAATTGAAATTAAACCTTTATTTGCACAACAGCATTATAGACTAAAGATTAATTATAATGAAGCAATTAAATTTGATTTAGATAGTGATTTGTATATTCCTGATAACTATGTAGAATTGTTAATTGTAGCACTTGCTCATAAATTGGCAATTATGTACCCACGTCTAGATGAAGCACAAATGAATAGACTACAACAGGAAGTACAAGTATTGATTGATAATGTAAGAACTCCTAAAGCACAAGATAGAATGATTCTACGTAATGACTATTGGGACTTATATGGAAAGATGTCTCAGAATGATTTATTAAGTGGACGTTGGATTTAAGAGGTATTCATGTCATCTCAAACTAAACTTATTCAGAATATTGCAGGTACTATATCTAAGTCTAATCTTGTTAAGGTTGGACTTGGAGAATCTGTTAATATGTTTGTAGAACATCAAGATACTGCAGATGAGAAATCTACTGCAATCTTAATGAGAACAGTTCAAGGACAGGTTAAAGCTGCAGATATTCATGGTAAATGTAGAGGTATGTATCGCGTATCAAGAGGTTATGATAATAAACCTGTCTTATATGCAGTCTTCGATAATACATTATATCTTATAAATGAAGACCATACCTATAATGTAATTGCTAGTATTCAGTCTAATGGTACAGAATGTCACATGACTGAAACTGGTGGTTATGGTTCTGCTCATCCACATTTGATTATTGTGGATGGTACTTCTGTATATGCAGTAAATACTGGTCTATCAATTGGTGACCAACAGATGGACTTCAGAAGTATTAAATTGCCATGTAGAGTTAATAGTAATTATTCAATTAAGCCAACTCATTGTGCTTATCTATATGGTTATTTAATCGTAAATGATGCTGGAACCGATGCATTCTATACATCATATCAATATCCATTTGAAATTGAAGATAGTGAATCAGAAGCATTCTATATCAATAGAAGTAATTTCGTAACATGGTGGATGACTCTATCAGATGATGTTAAATTACAGTATAAGAATGGTGAAATTCAAGACCAGTATTATACACAATGGAAAGAATTTATTGATGGTACTGCAGATGATACTCCTGAGAAATATGATATATTCAGAGTAGATACAGTAGAATTTGCTAAATATGGTTTCATTACCTACTCAGAATGGTGTCCAGATAATACTATTGCTCTATGTAGTAATGGTTCTAAATTATATACATTTGGTGAACGTTCTTGGCAGGTATTCTCATATAATGATGATAAGAATAATCCATTCTCATCTCCAGATAATGCTGCAGGTAATATTGGTATTAAAGCACCAAACTCATTGGCAATGCTAGGTAATACTGTATTATGGTTAGGTTCATCTGATATTGGTGATAATGGTGTCTTTATGATACAAGATACCAATATTCAACGTATTTCTACACAAGATATTGAACGTGAAATTGTACAAATTAAGAACCCAGAGAATGCCTATTCATCTATTTGGCAGGAACATCAACACACATTCTATTCATTGACATTTGAAGATAGTAAGAAGACATTTGTATATGATGTGACTGAACAGGCATGGCATTATAGAGCATCTTATGATGATAATAACCATTTAACATTCTGGCGTTATAATCACGTAACATTTGCTTATGGTAGACAGTATGTTGGTACCAAGAATGCATTATGTTATATGGATGAGAATAAGTATACAGAACATGATAATAGAGTCATTTATAAGATGAGACGTGGTGGTGTCTTAACTTCAAATGACCAACCATTCTATATTGATAGTGCACAATTGATAATCAACAATGGTCAACATTCATTTAATGACCAATATGACAATCTAGAATTAAATCCAAGAGTATCAATACGTTATTCATGGGATGGAGCAACATTCTCAGACTATGAAGACTATTATATGGGTAAGATTGGTAGATATGATTATGAAACTACAATATGGCATTTGGGTATGGGTTCATATTTCACATTAGAAATTTCATCTACAGAACCAGTTCCTTTGTCAATAGAGAACTTAAAGGTATCATATAGTCCAACATCTATATTCTAAGAGGTATTATGAATAACATAGACGTTAAGATTGTAAGATATGATGAAAGTAATCAGAATATAGAAGCATTGAAAGGTCAGTATGGTCAATTAGGAGATAGTAAAGCAGTATTTACTATCTTAAAGAATTTGTTAATAATTAATCTATTGCCTGGTGCTAAATATGATGGAGTTAAATTACCTTCTGTATATGATGGATTTATTCAATTATCTAATGGTACTAGAATACAAATAAAGGATAGTATATTAACTTGTAATTTATCAAATAATGTCAATGGTTATGGTATTCTTGTGTTGAAGAAGTGGAACTAGTCTACCTCTAATTATTGACTATATACATGTATAAGGAGATTTAAATATGGCACCAGTGATCGCAGCTGCTTTAATTGGTGGAGCAGCAACAATAGGTTCAGGACTATTAAGTTCTTATTCACAGAATAAAGCTGCTGAAGCAGAACGTGATGCACGTGAGAAAGCAGCTAATAAATTAAGAGAACAAGGCCAAATTACAGACGCTGAATATCGTAGTCTAATTGGCCAGATTAATGCATATTATAATAACAGAGGTTCATTAGGTACAGCTTCTGATGCTAATGCATATAAAGCAGCAATTGCAGGTTATAATCCAGAAGATTATGCTTATAACTTTGGTGACTTTAATTATGACAAGACTAAAGAAGATTTCTTAAATCCATATTATGGACGTATTATTGGTGATACTGCAAATACAATTCAACATACTGCAGCAGGTGCTGGTCTAGGACGTGGTACTGGTGCAGCATTGAATATTGCTAAAGGAACTGCAGAGAAGTCTGATGAATTATATAGAACTGCAATGAATGAATATAATGCAGATAGAAACTTTGCATATCAACAGTATAACGATGCAATTCAGAATAATCAGAATAAGTTAAATGCAATTAGAACTGCAACTGAATATAAATTAGGTCTACAAGGTAATCTAGCACAAGACTACTATAATACACAAGATAGTCGTATGTCAGATCTTATGCAGGCACAGCAAGATAGATTAAACGCTCAACAGAATTATTCTGCAGCAATTGCAGGTCTATACTAATAGGAGATTATCAATGGGAATTTATCAAAGAGACAATATAAATTATCAGTCAATGATTGATAATATGATTCGTAATCATAACGAAGGTGCTAGAATTCGTAGTGATAATATCCGTAACCAAGGTGATATTTGGGCTAATGTAATTAATAACTTAGGTCAGATTGGTTCTCAAACTGCACAGTATTATCAGACAAGAGATGACCAATTGGCTGATGCTAAAGCTGCTTATGAACAGAAAGTAGCTGATAGAATTGCTCAGCAACAGTTTCAGAAAGAAATGCAAGGTGCACAATTTAAACATGCAGAAGCATTACAGAAAGCTCAGCAATTAGAACAGAAAGGTTATAAAGAAGACGAATGGCAGAGAAATTATGAACTTGCTAGTGCAGAATATGATGCTGCAATGGCTGATTGGGTAATGGATAAGAATGACCCAGTTAAGAAAGCACGTTTATCTAAAGCTGCAACCAATATGAATTATTGGGGTGGCAAACGTGGTTATGAACAAACAAATCCATTTGTAATACAATCAGAAGTACCAGCAAATACTCCTGTATCAACTGGTGATGTTACTCAGACACAGCAAGGTCAAATTACAGGCGCTGCTATTGATGATCCAGAATGGACTGACGCAGTAAAGGCAAACGCTGAAGCAGAAGCTAGTAAGATTACAGATCCTGGTAAGAGAGCAGAAGCTGAAACTGCTATAAAGAAACGTGGTAAGACTAAAGAAACTCTTGCTAAAGAGAAAGCTGCACGTAAAGCTCAATGGGATGCAGGTCATAAACTTAAAGGCTTTGCATATCGTCAATGGAAAGAACAGCATGCTGACTTAATTAAAGAATTCGGAGAATAATAATGGGTGCATTTAAAGACAAGATCTTAGATGAGTTATATAAGAATAACTACGCTGAGTTATATGATATAATCGACCAGATAGAATCTGATGTCGATGTTGCAAACTATATCTCATCTGGTAAAGGATATTATCCTAAGATGATGAGTACTAAAGATCTTGAAGGAATGCCTGAATTCCGTAAAGCTTTATACTCTGATTTAAAGACTGGAGAAGTTGATTTAAATAAAGAATTTGGTAAAGATTGGTATAAGAATTATGAACAAATACCATCTGACCAAATTAAATTCGTTGCTGATAAACAGGGTGTAGATTATGGTAAACTTGTTAAAGAAATGGGTGAACAAGCTACTAAGAAGAGACGTCATGACATTGCTCATGATGGTACTATTTCTGGTTACATTACCGAATTCGTTGCTCCTCGTGCAGTTGAAGCTGTAGAAAGAGGTGAGTCTCCATCTAAGAAAGATGTTGCATTAGATGTAGGTCAGAATGCTTTATATGCTATGCCATGGATGAGAGCATTAGGAACCGGTGGAAGTGTTGGTTTAAATGTAGCTAAAGGCGTTGCTGCAAATGCTGCTACTCCTACTATCATGGAAACTGCTGATGCAATTGCTTATGATGATGACAATCCAAGAGGTAATTGGAGTGGTACTGATGTTGCTACTGCATCAATGGTTAATGCTACTACACCATGGTTAATTCGTGGTGGTATTATGGGTGCAGGTAAGTTAGCTACTGGTAAAGGTAAACAAGTTGTAGATAAATGGATGCATTTAGGTGACCCTTCTACTATTACAAGAGAAGATATTATAAGACAAATGAATTCACCAATGCAACCACAGTCATGGGCTCAACGTAATAATACTATCTTAACTAAAGGTGGTAAGTTAACTGCTGCACAAGAGAAACAGGCATTATCATTTGATAAAGCATATAAAGAGAAATATGATAGAGTCTTAAAGAAGATGCGTAATGGTGAGAAGTTAACTGCTGAAGAACAAGTATTTAGAGCATCTGACCCAGATTTGAGTAAATATTCTCATGCTGATGAATATCCATTAAGAGAAAGAATTACTAAAGAAGAAGCTTTAAAGAACTATATGACAAATAAAGTTGGTGATTATTGGTATGACCAACAGTCACCATGGACAAGAGTTCCAGTTGTAGGTACTAAGATAGAATCACGTCTTAAAGAACAACGTAAAGAAGAAGAAGAAAGAGCTCTTGAACAAGCAATTCTTGATGAATTAAGAAAGAAATACGGAGATCCTAGAGGTTTATAATGAGAAATTTCGATAATTGGTCACGTTATTTAGATAATGACAATAAACCATTACATGGATGTGTTCAATTCATGGTTAAAGATGGTAATACTGTTGCACCTATCTATGACTGTGATGGTACTGAACTTGACAATCCTATTATTACCGATATTTATGGTAGAACTCAACATCAGGTCTTTATAGATTCTGATGTTCGTGCTTATTTCTATAAGTATATAGGTCAAGGAACATGGACTACACAATTAGATATTGATACATCAGACGTCTCTAAATGGAGTCTTCAATATACTTCTGAAGATATGGATGATAGTAAATCAGCTTCTATTTCTGATAGTTCAATTGCAATTCCTACTATTCAGGCATTACGTGATGTAGACCCAGCAAATATACCAGATATTCAGATAGATGAACAGAATACTAAGAAAGTAATTACTTTGTTAGGTTATAATGAAATTGGTGATAAAGAACCAGTTAACTATATCTTTGAAGCACCATCATATTATCCTGATGATGGAGGTTCTGTAATTCAGTCCAATGTAGAAACATCAGGTCAATGGATAATGGTTCAACCAACAGAACATTGTGATTCAAGACACTTCGGTGCATTCCCACAGAATTCATTTAATACAAATGACCAAACATATCAGATTACTAAACTATTTGAATATTGTCAAGTACACAATATTCGTCCATATTTCAATGGTTCAGATGATTATAGATGGTTTAGATATAGTAATTTAAATGTAATTGCTAAAGATATTGATGTAACAAATGGAACTAAATTCTATGATGTTGGTTCTAATAATACCATACAAGGTAATTGGCATGGTGATCCATTCTTCTATAATGCTAATACTAATGTTGCAGCAGATAATGTTAAAGCATCATGGCATGCTAAATCATATACCAATGCAAAGAATGTTATAATTGATGAAATTACTGAACAGAAGAACTGGCAAGATGCACACGTTACAGTTCAAGTATCTCCATTATTTGGTTATAACTTTACACATTGTACATTTGAAGATAATGGTAATATCGGTTCTGATAATGTAAATAACATCAATAATACATTTACTAATTGTAAGTTAAATGAAAGAATGTTCATTACTTCAGGTGATTATACAGTATCACTTGCAGGCCAATGTTCTAATTGTCAAATTGATCCAGACGATTTCAGATATAACATGTGGTTATATAAACAAATTCGTCAAACTATGGATCCTAACCCATTCTTTGATTATAGAGACTTCAATAATGTAGGAAATCCTTATGAGAATTATGCTGCAAATGCAGTAACATCAAATACTATTCAAGTCAATAACTTAAAGAATGCTTTAGCAGTTAAACATAGAATTTATAAATTACCAAATCAAGAAGCAATTATTCTTGAGAATACTACAGGATGGTATGAAATTCCTGCTGATATGATTGTAATTATTAAGGACTCTAACGTCAAATTAGATGTTAAAGGTTCTGCAACTATGTCAGTAACAAATTCTACAGTAGATTTAAATGAAATGCCAGCTCAAGCATCATCTGGTACAAATCAGATTACTGCATCATTTAGAGACTCTACTATTACCGGTCAAACTGGTGTTTATGAATCATTTACTTCATATAACTGTATTGTATCAGCTCCAGTAATTGCAAGAAATTCTGTAGTTAAAGACTCACAAATCAATCAGGAATTAACATTAATTCCTCATGATGGTGTCACAAGACAAGTATCTTATTATACATCTATTGGTGTAGTAGATCCTACATTGCAAACTAAAGATGTATCTAAGTTTATTAGTTCATTTATCGATAATAATATCTTTAATGCACGTCTTGTAATCGATGCTCAATGGGGTATTTGTCCAACACATAGTACATATCCAGTTAACTTAGAACAATGTCTATGTGAGAATTTGGTAATTACTAATAATATATCAAACGTTCAAGATGCATGGTATATCTGGCCATTGACTGGTGCATGGGCTCATGATAACTTACATCATTATGTCTTTAAGAATAACGTTGGTGGATTTGAATGTTCTACAACTATTCCTACTACAGTTAAAGTAGCAAATACAGAACAAGCAAATGGTATATTAATGGAACAGTCAAATAATATCTTAGGCGCATATTATACTGCTATTAAGATGACTGACCCTATTACTCCACTATTGGAAGACTATATTGATGATTGTACAAAGTATTTCACTACAATGAAATTATTTACAATCGGTAATAGAGACGTTTCAGTTGATTTAGAAATTACTTTAACACCAGATGGTAGTAAAGATAGTTATAACATTAATGCAATGGGATGTTCTAAAGGCATTGTACATCTAACTGACCAAGCAGAAGTATTCCCATATTATTCTACAAGATATAGTGATGCTGGTACTTTCAAAGTCAGTGGTCTACGTAATGTTAAGACTATTCCATGGATTGCAAACTGGCCAGTTATTTCACCTGTAGGAGAATACGAATGGGATCCAACATGGCAGATTAGAAACTTTGTAATTGGTATTGCAAACTTCGAGAATAATACTACATGTAATATCACATTTAAACAAATTCAATAAAGACTAATTATTGACTATATAATAAGAGGTTCTAATGGAAGAAGAATTAGATGTTACAAGTATTCTAGACCAGTGTAATAAATTTCTACATAAGTCAGACGATAGATACAATATTCCTATCAATCGTGCTTTAAATGACTTACGTAGATATTCTGGTGACTTCTGGAATGACGAATATAACAAGAAATATAAACGTAATAAGAGAGTTAATCTTGCTCTTAACAACTGGAATCCTATGGTCAATGCTATTAGTTCACCTATTAGTAATTCTCCATGGCACGTTGAATTAACTGAAGACAATATGTCTTATCTACAAGAAGCAATTGACCAAGTTGAAAGTGATACTGATAGTAAATCTGCAATCATCGATGCATTCCGTAAAGCTGTATTAACTGGTTATGGATATGTAGTAGCTACTACTATTGCAGATGAATTCACTGGTGAACCTAAGATTACAATTGAAACTGCTTCTCATATTGATGCAATTGCTTTAGACCCTACATGTAATACTGTAGATGGTTCTGATGCTGAAGAAGGTGCAGTAATTAACTATATCTCTGTAAAGAAAGCAAAGAGAATGTATGGTGATGATGTAGTTCCTTTCTCTTATCCAAAGACACAATGTCAAATTGCATTCCCATTTAAACAATGGCAAATACCTATTGATTGTGTAGCAGTTATCTCTTACTATGTGAAGAATGATAATGGTCTAGTCGACTTCTATAAGATTGTAGGTAATAAGATTGTACAACATGCACAATTACCAATTCGTTATATTCCAATTATCAGATTTGCTGGTAATGAAATCTTAGAGAACGATAATCTAAATTATAATGGTATTATTCAGCAAACTCTACCTCTAGAATTAGGTGCTAATATTGCCTATTCTACTATGATTGAAAGATGTGGACGTTCTGCTAAAGCCAATTATATGATTAACGTTGATGCAGTTCTACCAGATAGTCTTGCTGCATGTAATCAAGATGATACTGTTGCAGTTCTATGGAAGGGTGAACATCAACCAGTACCATTGACTGAATCATTTGAAACAGGTGATTTACAGAATACAATTTCTACATGTCGTATGTTAATGGAAGATACATTAGGTATTCCATTGACTGGTATTGCAGATCAGAAAGAAAGAACTGCTACTGAAATTCTACGTCAAGAAATTTCTAAAGAGTCAAATACTGCATCATATTATAATAATGCCTATAAAGCAATTCGTACATTAGGTAAGATTATAATTGAACTATTAAATAATGGACAAGATTTACGTTTCACTCTAGAGAATGGTCCTCAAATCATTACTAGACAAATGAAACAAAGACAAGAATTAAATGCTTTGGCTACAATCATGCCAGATGAAATGAAACCAATTATTGCAAAGTATTTCGCAGATACATTGAAGAATGACCTTGGTGAAGACCTATCTCGTAATATTGTTGCTAATCTACCAGTTGGTGTTAAATTCATTTCTGAAATGCAAGATCCTGCTGCTGTTCATCAGTTGAACCAGATGCAAGCTGCAATGGAAGATACTATGTTTGAATTGCAGAAGAAACAAGCTGAAGTTGAAGAATTACGTCAACAGTTAAATGCAACTCAATTGAGTATGTTAAATAACAGAGAACAACGTGAATTAGACTTCCAGAAGTTCCAGATTAGTGAACAAGATAAGATGCTTCTTGAAACTGCTAAACTAGAACAACAAGGAGTAAAGATTGATTCTGATAATGTTATGAAACAACAAGAAATCAATATCAAAGCTGCTGAAACTGAAATTAAACAGGCACAAGCAGCTTCTGATGCTGAAGTTCGTGAACAAGAAGCATACGTTAAAGGAGTTGAAGATACTATCAATAAAGTAGTAGGAGGCTAATCAATGATATTTAACGTATTAACCGCACCAGGTTTAGGAAATAATGCTCTTAAATCTGGTGACAGACTTGCTACTGAAAGACAAACACAAGCAGAACATGATGCTCTTCTAGACCCTACCAATTTACCAGAGTATCAAGATATAATGCTATTGCCTGATGGTCCTCAGAAGTCTTTAGCATTATCAGCTTTGCAGTCTAAAGCACAATTAAGAGAAAGAGAATTTCCTAAGTATTGGGATGACCAATATCCTCGTAAACCTATTTCTCAGTCTGACTCATTTATTGGAGATATGAACTACGATCCATATTCTAATTATTTAAATATCAATATAGGTAATAAATCATATTCATATTCTGGTATGAAACCTTCTCAAGTATCAGATATGTTAAATGCACCTTCTATTGGTAAATACTATAATGATTATCTTAAAGGATAGTCATTCCTAGCACTTGTAGTGTAATGGTTAACATCCAACCTTGCCATGGTTGTGTTTCGAGTTCGAATCTCGATAAGTGCTCTAATTATTATATGTAAATGAATAACAGTGGTTCAATTACATTCATTAATACACTGGTTAGAGGAATTACTCACCTATGTCAATGAGTACACAAGAAGCATTCGATTACCTAAACAAATTGAAAGGTAACGATAATACAGCAGCTGAAGTTGAAACCCCATCAGTTGAAACTTCTAAAGCAGAAGAAGTTAACGTCGATTCTCCTGTAAGTTCTGCTTCAAATGACGGCGATCAGAAAGTAGAAGAAGTTAAAGGAAGTGATGAGCCTAAGACAGATGATACTAATGATAAGAAAGAAGAAGTCAAATCTGAAACTCCAGTTGAAGACAAAGTAAACAAAGAAGTTAAAGAAGAGACTGATAAGAAAGAACACTCTCAGCAAGAGAAACGTGAGCTTTCTCATGAAGAGAAACGTGATTATGCCTTTATTAAGACAAAGAATAAGAATAAAGAGCTAAAGAAACAAGTTGCTGAAAGAGATAAACGTATCAAAGAATTAGAAGATACTCTAAAGAAATACGAACCATTAACCTCAAATGATTTCAAGAATGCAGATGGTTCCGTAAACATTGATGGTTATACGAATTGGAAGCTTAAGGAAAGAGATATACAACATGAAATTAAAGACCTTCAAGCTCAGAATTCTCAAGACCAACTTGCTTATGATTTAGAACAAGATCGTATTCTAACTGAAAGATGTTTCCAAGGTAAAGACTTAGAAGACTATAATAAGTTAATTCAGTCTAATGGTCAAGTATTTGCACAAGTATGTCATGAACATGAATTAGAATCCTTACCTGAGAAAGATAAGAATGCCAATCCAATGTTCACTACATTAGATACATTTGCTGAATATCCTATTGTATTACGTGAATTGATGACAAATCCACATAGATGGTTGAATACAATTTATCGTAGTAATGATGTTAATGCAATTAAGTATAATACTGCTAGAGTAGCCAATGAAATCCTTGATATGTATCACAAAGGTACTTTAAATCCAAAGAAGGAAGAAGTTAAACCAGAAGTGAAAGAAGAAACAAAGAAAGCTATTCCCGTCATTGGAAAGCAAATTACAAATAATAACACAGCTATTCCAACAGTGAAAGACTCTAATTATTGGAATAACTATTTAAGATTGAAACCTAAAGGATAATTTATAGGAGAAATTTAATTATGGCAAATACATTTGTTACTAACAAGAAAGTTGACCTCGTTGCATTACGTGCTGCAGAAGCTGCAGGCTATTTGACAGTAGGTTCTAAGTCTTACTTTGGCGATCAGCTAGAAGGTAAGAGAAATGGTGTCACATATGAATTCGTTATTCGTGACGCTGGTCAGTATGCTACCGGTATGGATATGACTGGTAAAGTATCTAACCTTGTAGAACGTAAAGTTTCTAAGGATATTAAACTAGGAAACATTGTAATTGATACTAATCTATTAGAGAAAGTTACAGACGTTCAGTGGGAGAAAGAAATTGCAATTCCTAATGGTAAGAAACTTATCAATGGTGTTGTTGCAGACGTAGTTAAGTCAGACCTTGGCTTACAGAATACTGCATTCGTTGGTAAGGGTTGGCTACCAATTTCTAAGGCATCTCGTTTCTTAGGCTCTATCTCTACAGAAGATAAGTTCGGTTTCATTGACCCAATGATCGACTCTATCATGGCTGCAGGTGGTAAGGGCTTTGACCCAGTTGAAACTGAACCATTGTATAAGACTGGTATGATGGGTAAGGCATTCGGTACAGAATTCCGTGAATCTCAGTTCATGCCTACTCTAGAAATTTCTAAGGACTTAGCAGATGAATTGGTTTCTGCAACAGTTTCTAGCTTTACATCAAATAACGATGGTACTGCTCAGTTGAAACTATCTGGCGTAACTGAAACAATCCCAGCAGGTACTCCACTATTCGTAGCTGGTGTATATGCAACTGACTTGGTTGGTGATAAGACTTCTGCATTGAAGGCATTCATCGCAATCGAAGATGCTACTTCTGGTAATGTTAAGGTTCGTGACGTAGACTTCAATGGTGTTGGTACTAAGGAAGCTTGCGACAAGGATGGTAACGCAATTGTAACATTAGCAGGTAAGAAACTTGTTAATACTATCGAAGAAGGTCAGTACTTCACAGGTATTATCCGTCTAGATGGTGCAATGGAATTCGATACATTGAAGAAGTTGGATTGGTCTAACGCAGATTCTACATCTGACTCTGTTGAAGGTGTTATCGTTCACGAAGGTAGAGCAGTTGATGTAATCACTGGTTCTAATAAGACTCGTTGGACAGTTGCATCTCTAGCAGGTATTGTTGAACCTCGTGCAGTAACTTACGTATGTGTTAAGGACGCAACTGCAAACTTGGTCACAATGTAATCAATTAACCGATAAGGAATAAACATAATAATAGTCTCTAGAGCAACCCTCTAGAGACTTTCTTTATATTCGGTGCACGGTCGGTTTCAGCGCTGAAATTCGGTACCGAATGTAAATTTCTGTTAACATTTGTCAATCTTTGACATTTGTAAATATAAATTTACGCAAATTTAGCGCTTTGTAAACGTAAATTTACACAAATAGGGGTTTCCAAGGGCCCTATAATTACTTATATTATACCTGTGAACGAGAGGAGAAGGACTCCTCCAAGAATAACTTAAAGAAAGGAATAACTACTATGAAGAATA
>Ga0247608_10003893_pt1 | contig 17079 bp, 2 predicted proteins | sample 176DNAGHGlowgp2_FD_193490 | JGI IMG/M metagenome (GOLD analysis project Ga0247608, IMG submission 193490) | Sheep rumen microbial communities from Palmerston North, Manawatu-Wanganui, New Zealand - 1766 DNA GHGlow gp2 | ecosystem: Host-associated > Mammals > Digestive system > Stomach > Rumen ... | reverse complement strand
CTTATTTTTCTTACATTTTCAGGAAATTCAAATTCATCATCAACATTATTTTTATCAATAACAAATATTATTTCGTTCGTATCTGCATCTATAACATTAATTTTATAATTACTAACATTAGGTTTTGATTGAACTTTTAATCCTTTATAAGTAGTAAATCCATACATTTTTTGATTTCTACCTAATGTATTTCCCATCTCTTCATATTTAAGACCAGTAGCTACATCTGTTTTAGTACTAATATCCCATGTTTCAGTAAAATCAAAATTACTTGTTTCTAAACCTAAATATACATTTTCTAAATGAGTTTTATCAACAAAATAATTTCTAATTGTTTCAGCATATTTTCCATGATATATTTTACTACTGTCCCAAAAATCTAAATGATCTACTTCAGGAAGAATTGTAAACATATGTGATATTATTTTTGTTACTTCATTACTTTTTATTTCATCTAAATCTATATTAGAATACCCTTTATTATATGCTTTAACACTAATACTAGCTTGCTTATTCATTAATTCCATATCTTCTGTTACAGGATATTTTACTGTTACAAACCATTTATTATATCTAACATTATTATTTTTTAAATTATAAGCATTTCTAGTTATTTTTTTATCGGTTAAAATTGCTTTTTTCACTGCTTGGAATGTTTGAGTATCTGAATCATAATTAAACTCAATTGCAGCTCCATCAGCACTTCTAACTTCTACACTAGAAGGATGTAAATTATCAAAATCTGATATACTACCTTCTAAATATGATGCACTCATAGGCATTAAATTATAATCTTCTTGTACTTCAATAGTATAAGTTACAATACCTTTATTTGTTACATCTTCTGAAGATGTACTTGATATTTTTGTATGTATTGTATTACATTCACTATCTACATTATATTCAATTTCTTTACTAACTGGTGTTTCTTCACCAGTTACACTATCTACTATTGTAGCTTCAAATATAACTTTATTTATTCCATTAAATTTATTTAAATCATTTTCTATATAAGGAGAAACATTTAAATAAAAAAATGAAGAAGTACCATTACCTATTTCGCTATTTAATTCAATAGTTTTATAATCGTCACTAGTAATGTTTTTTGGTATTATAGAGCTTTTTGATAATACTCCACTAACTTTAACATTATCATTAACAAATTTTATTTTTCCATTTTTTACTTTTACATCTCCAGATATATTTAATTCAATGTATAATTTATCGGAATAACCATAATTTATTTTTGAACCTCTATATCCTTCAGCTTTACCATCATTGTTTGTATCTTTTAGAAAAAAAGCATCAAATGTTACAAAATCAGTTCCAGGTATTTTTTTATCATTTTCCTGTACTTCATTATAATCATTAACTGTTTTTTTCAAACCATTCAATAGTTTACTTTTAGATAATTTACTTACAGTAGTTACTGTTACAACTGCAAGTAATATAAATAAAAATAAATACTTTTTATTTTTTAATACATCCTTCATAACTACTCTCCTCTACTATATATAATTTTAACATAAAAACTCACAAAAAAAAAGTAAACTTTATAGTTTACTTTATTTTATCAATTACTAATTTATCATCTTTTAATATATAAGTTACTTTAGGTCCTTTTTCTATCTTTCCATAATTAGAAATAGTGTCTTTTGTAATAGTCTTTTTTATTTTTCCTATCTTTTCTTCACCCTTTAGGTACGCTACTATTTCTTTAGTATCATATTTTCTTTCACCATCAGTATTTTTATTATTCTCATTATTGTAGTAATTATATATTTCATTTGGATTTTCAACTACATATTTTTCATATGTTACTTCGAATTTAGAATTGCTTTTCTTTTTTATTTTTTTAATACCATATTTAATAATTGGTGTGTTTGCTACATCAGCTGGTGTCTTAGTAGCATTATATTTAAAAGTATTATTAGTACTATCATATACAATACCTTTATCTACCATTTCTTTAGTTATACCAGCTTTAGCAACATCTTCTTCTTTATATTCAATATTAAATGAAGTATTAATTGTTTCTATTATTGATTCCATAGAATATTCTTTATCATCAGTTTCATTATATAAATATTCAATAGCGTAATTTATATATTTACCTTCATTATCTTCATGTAACACTATTTCATCTAAATAGTTTTCTACTTTAGAACTAGCTTCTTCTATTTTAACTTTCTCTAAATCAGTTAATTTATTTTTATTAACTAAAATAATTATAATAACTGCTACTACAACAGCTAATAATACTCCTAATGATATAAATATTAATTTTTTATTTTTTAATAAGTTTTTCATTTTATGCACCTCTAACTACATATATTATTTTATCTTATTTATTAGTAATTTGTCATCACTTATTGTATAAGTAATTTTTATTTTTTTACCTTTTTTAGCATATTTAGATATATCAGAATCTATTATATTATTTTTTACATCAGCAAGTTTACCATTACCCATTAAATAGTTTCTAATAGGAGTAATATCATATAAATCATATTTTACTTCTCCATTTTCATTTTCTTCTCCTTCAACATTCATATTCTTTTCTAAATAAAAGTTTAACATGTCATAAGGATTTTCTATTGTATATTGTCTATAATACATTCTATATTTATTTTTATTTATTTTACGTATTTTCTCTAATTTATAATAAACAATTTTATTTTTAGAAAGTGAATCTGGATCACTTTTTACAATATTCATTGTATATGATTCTTTTAAATTATTTTGTGTAATATTTTTCTCTAACATTTCTTGAGTAACACCACAATTTTTTATTTCTTCTTCTGTGAATTTCTTAGTAAAATTATCCTTTAAAAAATCATATATTTCTTTATATGTTAATTCATTTCTTGAGTTAACATTATATGAATAATCAAGTGCAAATATAATATATTTATCTATTTTATCACTTTTTGAAAGTGTTATATCATCTATATAATTTACTAGATTTTTACTTTTATCTTTTAAAGTTTTTTCTTCTATAGAAGATACTTTTCTAGTACCTATAAAATAGATGAGAGTGAATACTAGGAATATTAAAATTAATACTCCTAGCATTACTACTCCTAAATTCTTTTCTAAATATTCTTTATTGAATATTTTTTTTATATTCTTTAAAAATGTTTTTAATTTTTTCATCTAATACTCCCCCTACTTAATAAATTCAAGTATACAGTAGTTGTATCCTGTTTCATCATCTAATCTTGTTACTACTTGATAATTTAAATCAGTTGATGTAGTAATATCTCCTTGTGCTCTTGGAGATGTAGAACCCATAATATAACCATCATAATAGTTAAATGTTCCGTTACCCATAGAAACACCTATACCTGTTGTACCAACTGCCTTAATATAAGGGTCAGTAATAGATACATCAGCAGAATCAGTACCTCTACCATCTTCAACACCAAGTGTTAATGTTCCTTCTAACATTTGAATACCATATGCTGTTTCAGTAGCATTAATATCCATTCTACCAGTAATAAGATTTAATGTACCATTTTCAATATATGTACCATAACCATTAGTACTTGTTGTAATTGTATAATTTGTATCAGTAGTTGTAATATTACCAGTTTTAATATATACACCTCTTGATGTAGTTGTGTCATGGATATCAAATGTAGAACTTGTTATATCTAAAGTACCTTTATTATTGTAAATACCATTAGCAGTGTTTACTTGGTATGCTTCACTGGTTAAACCAGTTATAGTAGCAGTACTATTTGTTGAGTTATAAATAGTAGCAGCTGTATTACCATATCCAAGTTCAAAATCATCTGTTGTAGATGTTAATACACCATCATTTTGTATACCAATTAAATATTTTGTTTTTATATTTTTAGTATTCTTAGATTTATAATGGTTATTTGAACTTGTTATTATTCCTTTATTATATATACAAGATAAATCATAATTATTTCCTGATCCTGTATATGTACTTGATATATTAATATTATTATTATTTAATGTAGCATTTCCATTATTTTCTATTGCAAAAATACTACCAGATGAACTAGATGTATAATTCAATGTAATATTATTTAAATTAAGTTTACCATTATTATATATATATCCAGTTAATGTATTATTTGTAATATTAAGTGTTCCACCACTATTATTAACACTGATATAACCAGTTAAATTTGTATCTTCAATAGTAGTAATACTTGTTGAAGTTTTATATATTACTGTGTTATTTGAACTTAATGTAGAATTATTAATATTTTCTGGTTTAATACTACTACTATAAATAGCATAATTTTTACCACTAATAATAGAGTTATCTAATATTGTTAATGTTCCAGTATTATTAATTGCTTGATTACTTGAAGTAATATTAGATTTTATTATTCTTACATTACCTACAGTATTGTTATTATTAATAGCTACATTACCACTAATATTAGATTCATTAACTATTACAGTTCCTGATGATGTTATACCAGTATTTGTTCCTGATATTGTAGAAGTTGTAATATTTAATTCTCCAGCATTAGAAATTGCTTGATTACGTGCAGTTATTGTTTCATTTGTGATATTTAATACTGCACCATTACTATTATCAAATGCATTGTATGCTTCTACTTCTACACCAGTTATATCTATTGTACCATTATTTGTTATTAAAGTACTAGATAAACCACTAAATATTTTAGAATCATTATCAGTATCACTATTTACTATATTAACTATACCATTATTAGTAAATGTTTTTGTACTTGATAAGTTATGACCATTTAAATCTAAAGTAACATTTGTATTAGCATTTATTGTTACTACATAAGATATTACATTATCATCTAATAATTGTAATGTATCACCAACACTAGCTGAATCAAATGCTACTTGTAAATTAGAATATTCAGTATCTTTATTAATATTTTTTACAAAATTACGTGCTAATACTAAGTAAGCAATATTAGAATCAACATCGTATTTAGGATTTACTTTATATCCATACATTGCTGTATTAGATAATCTTGAGTTTCCAGTATAACCAGAACCTCCACCTCCTGGAGCGTGGAATCCAGATTCACCACCATAATATCCTCCTCCACCTCCAGAGTATACTTTATCTGATGCATTTGAAGTATAATTAGAACCTTGTCCAAACATTGAAGCACTTGGTGAATTACCTCTATCAGTTCTTCCATCAGTTGAACATGCTACATATGAACCACCACTAGATTGAGTACCTCCAGTACCATAGTTATAACATGTATTTGATGATGTTATTCCAGAACCTCCAGAATATCCACCACCTGAGCCTCCGTCACCAGAATAATTTGGATAATTTGCGTGAGTAGATGCTCCTCCTCCACCTCCAGCTACAATTAATAAATTATCTTTATATCTTGATAATGAAGATAATAAACCATCTCTTGTAGCTATGTGAGTAGCTCCACCACCTCCGGCGTGTGCACTATTATTTGTTGAATAAGTAGCTTTTCCACCACCGTTAAATCCATTAGATTCATCGTAGATAGCTTGGTTTTCAGCTTGATTATAATTTATACTTTGTCCTTTTCCACCAACGTAAATATATAATTTCTCATTTGGTGATAAAGTTATTTCACCTTTTGAATATGCTCCATATCCACCAGTATTAGAATTTGAGTTATAAGATGTATTACCACCTTGTGCTCCCCATGTCTCTAATATGTATGAACCTGGACATATAGATGTGAATGTTTGCATATTTCCAGTATAATCAAATACATATTCTTCATTTAATAAACCTTCACAATATTCATTAGTTATATTAAATTTAGCATATAGTGTTAAGTTAGCTCTTACTTTATATGTAGGTGCTATCTTCTTAGTAAATTCCTGGTCTAAATACCAACCTTCAAATGTAAGACTAGAATCGTTAACTACTGGACCAGGTATTTCACCTAATTCTGTACCACTTCTATATCTTATTTCATCATTTTCAATAGTACCAATATTACTTACTAATTTTACTCTATATGTAGATGACTTAATACTCTTTGTAAATGTTATTTTAGCATATCCATTTCCAGTATTACCTGTAATCTCACTTGTTCCATCATAAGATGGCATTGTTTGATTTCCTGTTCTATATTCAAAATTTGTAAATTTATATTTATCTGGTGCTAAGTATCCTGCAGGAAGTATTGAAGTATCATTATATATAAACGAAGATCCTCCTCCACCTCCACGGTCATCATCACCACTACCATCCGGATTAACACCGCCGCCGCCGTACCAACCGCCGCCGCCGGCTCCTCCATATCCACCAGATGAAGTTACACCTGAACCACCTTGTCCAAATGTTCCTCTATAGTCACCACCATATTCTTGAGTTCCACCTTGTCCTCCAGAACCATAAGAATCATTTCTTGATTCACCTGTTAAAGCACCTCCGGCTCCACCAGGTTTTCCTGAAGCACCGTCAGATCCTCCTCCGGCTGCAACCATTATTCTTGAATATAAACTAGATGTAGTTCTAACGTCAGTAGCTCCTCCTCCATAATTTGGAAGAGTACGAGATCCTCCTCCATTATATCCACCATTATTTCCTGATGAACCTACATATACTAATAATTGTTCAGTATTTTCTACATTAATATATCCTCTTGTATAAGCACCTTTACCACCATTTGCAGATGATGATCTATAACCACCTTGTGCTCCCCATAGTTCAACTTTATATTCTCCACTACATTCAGGAGCAAATACTTGTGCTTCTCCAATTGATTCAAATATATATTCCTTACCAACAAGAGAATTACAATTAACATTATTTAATGGTTCTGTAACTATTTCATAATCATCATTATTTACAACTGAATCTGCTCGTTTGTAAGTTATTTTAGCATATCCATTTCCTGCTTTAGGTGTATTAGGAGTTGCTGTAGAACTATTTTCTTCTACTGAATATGTTTTATCTTTTGTAAGGTAAGAATTAGCTTCTTCGTAATTTTCAAAGATTTCATATCCATCTTTAATATTATTAAACATTCCAGTATAAGCTTTAGCATTACCTTTCAATCTACCAGAGTAGAATGACATAGTACCACCATTAGAATATAAACCATTAATTCCACCCTCAATATATGGATTAGTAATTGATACATCTTTAGTAGAATCACCTAATATTAAATTAGTTTTTTGATTTTGATATATACCATATGTTTTTCCTAATATATTGCAATCATATATATTAAGATTTTTTGTATTTGAGTTATTAGCTGTAACAATACCATTATTACCTGAGTTTATATTTCCATCATTTAGTGTAAGTGTACCACTATTTTCATATATACCTATTGATGATAAACCTGGAGTATTAATATTACCACCATTTATTGTAACTGTTGTACTTTCTTGATAAATACCATAAGAATTACTTAAATTAGCATTTATTTCTCCACCATTTAATGCAAGTCCACCATTATTATAAATACCTGATGCATTTGGTGATGTAATAACAGTTCCCTGATTTACTGTACAAGCAGCCCAATCATTACAATATAATGCATAATAATCTCTACCAGTAGCATTAGTTACTATTTCAGTGTTTGTAAATGTATTAATACTATATCTTGTACTAACACCATAATTACCACCAATAATCTTACCACCAGTTATATTATAAGTAGAACGTCTTGATGTATCTTTTTGTCTATCGTCAAATATACCTGTAACAGAACCTTCTATAGTACCACCTTCAATAGTAACTATAGTACCTTGTCCATAATTTCTAATACCATAATTTCTACCATTAATAGAACCTTTCTTAATAGTAAGACTAGAATTATCTCCATAAGTATAAATACCTACTTGAGTTCCTTCAATTGTTCCAGAATTTACAATAATTCTTTGTGCTACATCAGTATAAATACCATTATATCCTGATAATTTAGCACCATTAATTGTAATAGTACCAGTACCACTATTTCCATAAATAGCAGAACTATTAGTAGATTTTAATGTTGTATTTGTAACAGTTAAGTTACCTTGATTTATTATTGGATTTTCTTTCTTATTCTCTATTAAGCCAGTATTAGTAACATGTAGTGTACCTTGGTTAGTAATAGGTTGTGTCATAGTAAGTGTTAAATCATTCATATCAAGAGTTATATTTTTACCTGATGGTATTGTTACAACTTCTTGTACTTCAGTACTTAATATAACTTTAATTGTTCCTTCATCTTCGATTGCATTAATAGCATCTTCAAAGTTATTATAAGGAACTCCATTTACTTCCAAGAATCCTTCTTTATCTGTTAAGTAATTAATATAGAATACATCTTGTGAATCCATATGATATTGATACATAACTGCATCAGTTAAGTTTTGATTTAAATGTCCGCTACCTCCAGTAGCCGCTGGTGTTTTATTTACATCATGAGAATATCCACCATAATATCCTCCACCTCCACCAGCTACACCATTACAACTTGAACCTTCATTTGTACATGTACCTGGTTGTTTATTACCAGTTCCATTAGATCCTTGTCCAAAGGCATAACCAGATGTTTGAGATGGAACATCTTCAGTAGTAAATAATGTTCTACCTCCAAGATGTCCTCCACCAGAGCCAGCAGTGTTTGACCAAGCAGTACCACCACCGCCTCCGGCTACAATTAATATTTTATCTTTATTATCTTCAAGTGATGATAATAATCCACTCTTAGAAGCAATATGTGTTGCTCCTCCACCACCTCCGGCAGCTTCGTTATCATTTGGACTTCCACATCCACCACCATCGTTGGTTCCTTTACCACCACCATTGTATCCTCCAGCGGCACATGAAGTAAGACTTCCAGATGCTCCTTGTCCACCAACATTTATGAATAAAACTTGATTTTCTAATAGAATTGTATTTCCTTTAGAATATCCTCCATAACCTGGTGTACCACATATAGCACCATCACATAATGCTTTACCTCCAGATGCTCCCCAAGTTTCAAGTTGGTACACACCAGGGCAATATGCTTGGAATTGTTCTTCTTCACCTTTATAACTAAATTCATATGTTTTACCTTCTAATGTATTACATTCTCCAGTATCAAATTTGAATTTAGCATATAAAACTGCTGAAGATGATACGATTGTATTTTCAGTTACTTTTCTTGTGTAATCTTTATCTAGATAGTATCCATCAAAGATATAATTATCATTATCTACTACTGGAATTGGTAACGTACCAAGTCTATCTCCAGCAGTGTATTCTATTAAGTTTTCATCTAATTCTCCAATTGATGTTTCAAGTCTAATGTCATGAGTTGCTGCTGAACTTGCTGCATTATCTGCTGCTCTTAAGAATGTGATTTTTGCATAACCATTTCCAGTGTTACCAACCATTTCTTCTTCACCGCTATATGTAGGAATAGTATCTCTACCACCTTTTATTACGGCATTAGTAGCTTGGAATCTTGAATCTACATTATAGCCTGTTGGTACTTCTGATGTTGATGTAAAGATGTAAGAAGAACCTCCTCCACCTCCACGGTCATCATCACCACTACCATCTGGGTTAGCTCCACCACCGCCGTACCATCCGGCACCTCCGGCTCCGGCATAACCTCCTGATGATGTTACACCATCTCCACCGATTCCAAATGTACCTCTATAAGTACCACCACTTGTTTGTGTTGCTCCAGTACCTCCAGAACCGTAAGAATCATTTCTTGATTCTCCAGTTAAACCTCCGGCTGCTCCACCAGGTCTATTAGAAGCTCCATCAGAACCTCCTCCACCAGCAACCATTATTCTTGAATATAAATCATTTACATCAAGTCTTATATCAGTAGCTCCTCCTCCACCGTGTCCGATAGTACGAGTACCACCACCGTTATATCCACCATTATTACCTGATGAACCAACCATTACATATAAATGATCTCTATTTTCTAAATTAACTATAGCTGAAACGTATCCACCGTTTCCACCATAAGATGATGCAGAACGGTAACCACCTTGTGCTCCCCAAAGTTCAATTTTATATTGACCAGAACAATCTACATCATATTCTTGATAATTCTTAATAGAACTAAATGAATTTACTTTTCCTATATTTTCTTGACATGTAATACTTTCTACAATTTCAGGATCTTCAGTTTCTATACTTCCTGTATTTCCCATCAATCCTAAATAAGTAATTCTTGCATATCCATTACCAATTTTTGCTTTATTTGCCTCAGCATTTTCAGAAGCATCATAAGTATTTAATGTATTTGTTGATATTTCATCATTTACTATTTCTTCATCTGTTGCTATACGCATCTTTTCTCTAGTATTATTAAATATTGTTGCATCTAAGTTATGATATCCTCTTAATTTACCAGAGTAGAAATTAATAGTACCTGAAGTTTTGTATATAGCGTATTGTCCACCAGTAATGTATGGTGTTTCATCACTTACTGGTTCACTTAATACACCTAATGTAGTTGTATAATTTTGTGTTTGATATATTCCATATCTTCCACCCTCTATAGAACCACCAGTAACATTTAATACTCTAGTATAATTATTACTATTTTCTAATCTAATACCAGTATTTCCTGCTTTAATTGTTCCACCTTTAAGATTAAATGTAAATTCACTTGTTACAGGTGAATAAACACCATAAGCATCAATACCTGGAGCTTCAATAGAACCACCAGTCATATTAGCACTTAACCATTGTGAATAAACACCAAATCCATTACTAGCACCAGCATATATTCTTGCATTATCTTTAATAGTTAATCCTGACTCTGTTCTTACACCTGATGCATTTGGAGCATTTACAAATCCGTTATCTTTTATTGTAACTCCACCCCAAGAACCAGAATATATAGCATAATTATCTCTATTTGATGATGTATTTCTAACTTCACCATCACCAGCTACTACTACATCACAATAGTAATTATATATACCATATCTAGGACCTTGTACTAAACCACCATTAATAGTTATTGTAGGTCTATAATCTGAACTATAACCACTATCATTTCTAATACCATCACCATTAGTTGATGTAACTGTTCCACCATTTATTGTAATAGTATTCTTTTGACCATAATTATATATACCATAGTCCTTTCCTGTTACTGTACCATTACCCATTATAAATTTAGAATAATGACTTCTTATATCAACAGCAAATCCTTCTGTAGAAGTAACACTACCAGTATTTAATGTTATAGTTGTACTTTGACCATTAGTTTGAATACCTCTTGATGTACCACTAATAGTAGAATCATCAATAGTTATTGTTGAATTATCTTTATTTAAAACAATACCATTTGTACCAGTAATAGTTGAATTATTAACTATTACTTCTGTACTGGCTATATCTGATGATAAGCCAGTTGGAGCTTCAAGTTTAGCACCATTTATAAGAGTTATTGTAGTAGATGTATCAGCTACATATATAGCACTATTACTTGACTTAATATATGTTCCATCTACTGTTAAACTACCTGCTCTATTAGCAATAGCATTTGTTTTTAAACTATCAATTTTACCTGTTTTACCATTTGAAGAATCTATAATAGTTAAATCAGATTTATTAACAATTCCTCTTGTTAATTTAAGTTCATGACCATTTAAATCAAATGTTACTGTTTTATTTTCATTTATTGTTGATAATTCATTAACTTCTACATCTTTAAGAAGAATCATAGTACCTGTACCATTTTCTTCTATAGCAGCTTGTGCTTTATTAATAGAGTTATATGTATTATCACCTACTTGTATGAAATCTTCTTTAGTTACTAAGAAGTTATTAATCCATACATCATGTGTAGCAGGAACATTATATCCATACATTTTAGCATTTGTAAGTCTTCTACCTATATAACCAGAACCTCCTCCGGCTCCACCATTTCCATAGTTAGTAACGTATCCACCGTACCAACCTCCTCCGGCTCCACCGGTATCTGTATTATAAGTTGCACTTTCACCTTGACCAAATGCATAACCTTTATTTTGTGTTCCTCCCATACCACATCCACTATCGTGTGCTGTGGAAGCATTATAGTAATTATTTGATACACGAGCTCCATCTCTATATGCAGCTCCCCCCATGTATCCTCCTCCGGAACCTCCTCTACCATCATTAGATGTTCCGTAAGTTCCAGCAGTATCATCAGCACCACCGCCACCTCCGGCAACGATTAATACTGATGTTTTATTATTTGAAAGTTCTTTAAGTAATCCAGATTGAGTTGCTATATGAGTAGCACCACCACCTGAACCAGATATATAATTACCACCAGAACCTCCACCATTGTATCCACCAACAGGTCCTCCATATAAATTATCTCCTGAGCCATATTTACCAGCTCCACCAACATTTATATAAAGTATTTCACCAATGTTAAGTTCTATCTCTCCTGTTGAATATCCACCGGCTCCTCCTTCACTTGAAGAATTAGAACCTGGAGTAGAACCTCCACCTTGTGCTCCCCATACTTCTAATTTATATGTTCCAGCACATACTGGAGAGAATGTTTCTTCAGATGCAGTATAATCAAATGTATATGTTGTTCCATTTGTACAAGCATCACTAGTTTCACCAATATATGTTATTTTAGCATATCCATTACCTATCTTTGGAGTATTCTCCATAGGCATTTCAGATACGTTTGTAACTGATGAAGTTGAAACATCTGCTTGCTCTGATGCTTCAGAAGTTTTAGCTATTTCATGTTCTTCCAATACATTATTAAATGTATCATTATATCCATAATTATATCCTCTAAGTCTACCATTATAGAAATTCATACTACCAGCAGTCTTATATATACCATATAATCCACCAGATACATAAGGAACTTCAGTAGATAATTCTTCATCCTTACTTCCCATATTTATAGTAGAACCAGAACTTGTTTGATATATACCATAGTTTTTACCAATTACTCTACCAGAATTTATATTAATAGTTCTAGTAGAACCGTTTGTAGCAGTATTAATACCAACATTTTCGGATATAACTTCACCACCATTTATATTAATAGTAGGATTATTACCATTCTCTGCTAATAATATAGCAGAAGATGATACACCAGTTGTTTCTATTTTAGCATTATCTTCTAATGTTAAATTTGAACCATTAGTATAGAATCCATAAGCATTAGATGCTCCAGCTAATACTCTAGCATTATCTTTTATTGTTACATTGTTTGTAGCCCAAATACCTGATGCATGTGGAGAATTTATAAACGCATCTCCACTTATAGTAGCACCACTATATCCATTTATATAAAGTGCTATATGGTCTCTATTAGTACTTGTAGTTTTAATTTCTCCACTACTCATATTTAATCTAGCACCATATAAATATACACCATGTGATGAACCAGTAATAGTTCCACCAGTCATCTCAATAGTTGACATAGTACTTGAACCATAATCATAGTTAATACCATAACCACTGGTTGAAACAATGTTTCCACCAGTTATTTTTATAATATGTGGAGTTTCATAGAAGTAAATAGCAGAGTTTGTAGATGAAGATATATCTCCACCATTTACTTCTAAGTTACAATTTGCTTTTTGCATTTGTATTGCACTATTACCTGATGCAGTTATTGTTCCATCATTTACAACATAATTTGCTGTACCTTGATTACAATATAATGCTTGTTTAGCAGAAATGGTTCCACCATTTACTGTAACATTTACATTTCCTGCAGTATTTTGTATACCACTACCACCTGTAGATGTAATAGTTCCACCATTTATAATAATATCTGATGCATTTCTAACAAGTATACCTGATTTATCAGCATTACCTGTTATTGTAGTTCCTTCTTCAACAGTTATATTTTTATATGTTTCAATACCACTAATATTACCTTCTATAATAGTTAAATCATTACCTTTATTTAATAATCCATATGTATTAGATTTTAATGTATAATTTCCTTCTAATGATAATGTTCCTTCACTATTTACAGCATATCCATCTTTTGCTTCTACTTTACTATTTTTAATAGTAAGTGTTGAACCTTCAGTACTATTAATAGCGTTATTACTTGTTGAATTTTGAGTTATATTTATTTCTTCAATAGTAAGATTTCCATTATTTACTATTGTTCTTGCACTAGTTATACTTCCATATTCCTCAGATGTATCATATATCTTTAATGTTCCATTATTAGTTATATTATTACCAGTTGTAATATTATAACTATTCATATTAATTAATATATCAGCATCTTCTGGAATAGTTATAGGATAAGTAGCTTCAAAGTCACGAACTATAAATATTTCACTACCAGTTACATTAGCTGTATTAATAGCATCTTGTAGACTGAAGAAGTATTGAGTTCCACCATCTTCTATTACTGCTACCGCATTTTCTGGGTTACCTATTAAGTAAACCTTTTGTTGATTTCTAACTGTATCTCTTTCATTGTATAAGAAATATCCTTTTGGTACAGAATCAGTTTTTCCTATAAGTGCTATATCACCTTCAATATAACCATCATAGAAATTAAATCTACCATTTTGTTCTATACCTACAGTTGTACCTAATATTCTAACTGCATCAACAGATACATCTCCATCATTTTCTCCTAAATTAAGTGATTTATTGTTTACAATACCTATTCCATCTGGATTTTCAATTTCACCATTTAATATCTTAAGTATTCCATTATTAGTGAATGCTCCAGTAACCTTATGTCCACCTAAATCAAGAGTTACATTACTATTATTAGTAATATCTTCATTAGTATCTTTTATTAATTCTACTAATAAGTTATCACCAGCATAATCTAAAGCTTCTTGTAATGATTCAAAATATTCATTACCTACTTTAGCAACAGCACTATCTGATACTTCCCATTTAGCAGTTACTATAACATCAGATACATTCATTTTTATTATATTACCAGTTAAAACATCATCTGATACTTCCCAACCTACAAAATCACAAGCGTTCTTAGTAGGAACATCAAGTTCGTATTCTTCTTGATATTTTAAATAAGTAACTAATTCTTCTTTTGAATTATTATATATACCACCATTAGGATTAATAGTAAGTATTAAATCAGTTTCTCCAGCCATGATAGCTTCTGGAGATAATGATTGTAAATATTTCTTTTCACTTTGTGAATCTTTCTTTGTATGAAGTCTAGCATATTCTGCAATTTCATTAACAGATCCTTCTATAGATGGATTACCTTCAAGGTAACCATCATACATTTTAAATGTACCATTATTTATTACAGGTATAACCTCACTAATAATTCTTACATTTGTACTTGAAACATTACCATCATTTTGACCCATTATTAATGTTCCATTATTTTCTACTACAGTTAAATCAAAATTTTGAAGTGAACCATTATATATATTTAATGAACCATTATTTACTAAGTGAGTTGTAATACTATGGTTATTTAAATTTATTTTAACAATTCTGTCTCCATTTACATATAAATCTTCTGCTGTAGATTTTAGTAATAATATTTCTTGATCAGGTTCTACTTTGTTAATAGCATCCTGTACACTTCTATAGTGTGTATCACCTATTTTAGCAACTGTTTCACCTTCATAGTCAGATAACATGAATTCTAGCCATGCATATTCATAACCTGTTTCTTCATCAACATATGTTGTAACTTCATAATTATATTCAACATGTGTTGTTGTTTCTGGTTTAGTAAATTTACTTGCTAAAATTTTACCATCATAGAAATTAAATGAACCATTTATTTTCTTAACACCTATACCACGAGATGCTGATGAAGATATAATGTTTGGATTTGGATTTTCAATATCTACTAATCCATCAATACCTCTACCATCATATTCACCCATTGTAAATGTACCAGTATTAATGTATGCTCCATAAGTTGAAGGAGCTCCAACTACTTTTATTTCACCAGTCTTAAGTGTTGCACTAGCATTTGTATTATCTACATATATACCATAGTTAACAGAACCACCTTCAATATTTATTTTAGAATCTTCTATTAAAGTAGTACCACTACCTGCAGTAAGAATACCTTTATATGAAAGTGATTTATTCGTAGGCATTCCCATATTAAGTATTGTATTATTTAATAATTTTAATGTTCCACTATTATATATACCTCTAGAATCACTTCTTAAAGATTCTTTTTTATCTATATTAATAATAGAATTATCAAATATTAATGTACCTGAATTATCAATACCATCATATGGATAACATGTATAATAACTACAACGATATTGACTACTATTTAATTCAATTTTTGTATTATTAACATTTGTTGTACCACTAGTTATAATCCATTCACCTAAATTACCAGTAATATAACTATCATTAATTGTTAAATTAGAATTATTTGTCATTGCTCTTCTTAAATTTGAAGTGTTTATTGTAGATGTACCACCACTACAATAATATCTACCATTTAAAAGTGAATTTGTAATAGTACTACGTGTAGAACTATCTTGTAAATCACCTTCTATTTCTACACCAGTAATATATGCATTATTATTACCAGTAGTATAGAAAGTACCTTTAAATAAAGTATCACTATCAGTAGGAAGATTAGACTCTTCATCAATAACTGGTGAACCAGTTATAGTTATATTACTACCTGAATTAGAATATACACTATATGAACCACCTTGATATGTACCACCTGTAATATTAAGTTCACCAGTATTATTAATAGCAGTTTGTGTTGCTTTAATATTAGAATTAGTTATATCTAACTTATTATTACATGATACACCATATATACTGTCTATTGTTGTATTATTAAGTTTTACTTCTCCTGTTGAATTTATTACATAATATGATGCGCTTACATTTCTAAGAGTTACATTATCTACTTCTAATGTACCTAAGTTTGTAATTAAGTTTGTAGTTAAAGATGTTTCTATCTTTGATTCTGTTTCAGCAGAGTTTACTATTTTTAATGTTCCTCTATTAGTTATATTTTTGTTTGTTGATATAAAATGTCCATTTAAATCAAGTGTAATATTATTTTCATTTACTAATTGATAGAATAAAGGAACGTTATTAATAAGTTCTACTGTATCGCCTACTTCAGCTTCGTTAATAGCATCTTGTAAGTTATTATAAATTAC